>VOFK01003038.1_pt1 | contig 11365 bp, 21 predicted proteins | sample 5384121 | NCBI WGS metagenome assembly VOFK01 (sample SAMN12384730, study PRJNA508395) | human gut metagenome | isolation source: healthy gut J | host: Homo sapiens | reverse complement strand
TCGGTATCTACAATCATCTTTTTTGCAGGTGATAAAAAATAATCTTCATTATGCCAATTCATAAGCATATTTTTCAGGTCATCTGCCGCCTTGACTTTATCATTTGCCTTTTATAATGATTCCCTGCTCATCAATAAGATAAGTAGTTCTTACTACACCCATAGATACTTTTTCCATAATTTTTCTTTTCTTTCCAGACATCATATGCTTCAATAACTTTACGCCCGGATCTGCTAATAGCGTAAATGCCAGTCCGTATTTTCTTCAAATCTTTATGAGACGCTACAGAGTCCTTGCTTACTCCGAGAATAACAGCGCCCTTCTCAGTAAACTGTGGATAACGCTTTCAGAAAAGCCACATGCCTGTTTAGTGCATCCGGGTGTATTATCCTTTGGATAAAAATATAAAATTACTTTTTTTCCTGCATAATCACTTAATTTATGCATTTCTCCGTTCTGATCCGGCAATTCAAAATCCGGTGCTTTTGTTCCCACCTCTAACATCAATTATTCCTCCACTTCCGTAAAATCAGTATGTTTTATTGTCTTTTTATTTCCAGCAATTAGTTTATAACCGGAATATATAGCCATAATTATGCATATCAGAGAGCCAAATGCAAAGTATTTGTGTGCTTCTCTTAACCCTTTATATCCGATATAAAAAGTTCCGATTATGGAAACTAAAGCTCCAAGTGACCAGTATTTATGCGCCTTCATTATATACCTCCAAATTGATTAAGCTGTTTCCAAAATAAATATCTCTGGATCATTAACAATATTATACATTCCATCCATTACTTTCGACAAGTAGATTCTTCTTAATGACAGCTATGGCTTCCGCAGCCATGCTCACCACACGTATGTCCTTCCCCATGGTTGTGCTCATGGTGAGAACACTTCACATCCGGATTATAATCAAGCGTATCATTGATAAAAGCTTCTACTGCTTTATCCGCATCTCCTGAAACTCCGCCAAAAAGCTTAATGCCCGCTGCCGCTAACGCAGTCTGAGCACCTCCTCCGATTCCGCCGCAGATTAAAACATCGGCATTTAATGCATTAAGAACTCCTGCCAATGCACCATGTCCGCTTCCATTCGTATCTACTACTTCTGAATGTAGCACTTTTCCTTCCTCTACATCGTAAATCTTAAATGTCTCTGTGTGTCCAAAGTGCTGGAAAATCTGTCCATCTTCATATGTTACTGCTATTCTCATGATACCTTCTCCTTTTTCTACTGCATATTTTTGATAAATCTCATGATTGTAACATCCTCCAAAGCTACAGTCGCTGCTCTGACCGTCACATATTATGAAATCCCCACCCTCAATTTTAAGCGGATGTCCATCAATGAGAGCATCTGCTATTTTTTCTTTCTGGCAATCTCGTAAATCCGTTGGACCGTCGTTCTTGCGATCTGCATAGATTCCGCACACTGCTCCTGACTGTAACCTTTCTTGTCCAAAAGACGGATTGTCTCGTACTCATCTACCGTCAGAACAATGGGCATTTTTTTTTTCTCAGTATCATCTGCCGGAAGAAATTCTAAAACATTTGGGAAATGGCAGACTTTTCTGCATTTTACTGGTCTCGGCATGAAATTGCTCCTTTCTCGCTTTTCTTATATAATAGTCCTATAAAGGGCATATGTCAATTATATAATTGACGCATCTTAAAAAAAGTAAGTATACTATGTTCGTAAAGGAGATAACTGTTATGAGCTTTGAGAATTATTTTCCACTATGGAATGACTTAAATACAGCACAGAAAAAACTAATTTCAGACAATTTGATCACACAGCATGTGAAAAAAGGAACGATCATTCACAACGGGAACATGGATTGTACCGGATTATTACTGGTTAAATCCGGGCAGCTTCGAACTTATATACTATCAGATGAAGGACGAGAGATTACACTTTACCGTCTGTTCGATATGGATATGTGTCTTTTATCCGCCTCATGTATCATGCGGTCCATTCAATTTGAAGTAACCATTGAAGCAGAAAAAGATACTGATCTTTGGATCATCCCTGCTGAAATCTATAAGGGCATCATGAAGGAATCGGCTCCCGTCGCAAACTATACCAATGAGTTAATGGCTACCCGTTTTTCTGATGTCATGTGGCTGATTGAACAAATCATGTGGAAGAGTTTGGATAAGCGTGTTGCTTCATTTCTTTTAGAAGAGACCTCTATCGAAGAAACAAACGAATTGAAAATCACTCATGAGACGATTGCTAATCATCTTGGTTCCCACAGGGAAGTGATCACTCGAATGCTTCGATACTTTCAGGGCGATGGTCTCGTCAAACTCTCACGCGGCAAAATCACCATCCTTGATTCGAAAAGACTGGAAACACTCCAAAGGTCATAAAAACTGTTTTTCTATGACATCTAAAGAAGAATCCTCCATTTATCAGAATTATGAAAGTCATTCTAATAAATGGGGGATCTTTTTATGCTATAAGAAAATTATAAAAAATATATCGTGATTATTTTTTAATAATCCATACCACATGCATATGCTATTTCTATCAGCGCACGGTCATTAACCACTGTATCATAGAAGCGGAATCCACCGGAAAAGTTGTATGTTTCATAACCATTTCCTTCCAGAATACGGCTGGCAATGTAGCTGCGCAGACCACTTTGGCATATCAGATACACAGGCTTTCCTTTTCTCAACTTCATTGATACGTTCCCTCAGTTCATCTACAGGAATGTTTTTAAATCCATTTATATGGCCCCTGCTAAATTCACCTACAGTTCTCACATCCAGCAATTCAACACTTTTATCTTTAGAAATCTTATCCATATCTTCCAGATGCCATTGTTTTAATGTCCCTTTTTGCAATATTGTCTATCATGAATCCTGCCATATTTACAGGATCCTTGGCAGAGGAATAAGGCGGTGCATATGCGAGATCCAAATCCTTCAGCTGGGTTGCCTTCAGCCCCTGCATGAATTGCTGTTGCCAGCACATCAATACGTTTATCAACTCCTTCATATCCAATAATCTGAGCGCCAAGCAAACGATAGCTCTCTTTTTTTTTTCAAAATCACCTTCATGGTCATCACTTTTCCACCAGGATAGTAACCGGCATGACTCATAGGAGAAAGAATTACTGTATCTACCTCTAATCCTGACTTTTTAGGCATTTGTTTCATTGATACCTGTAGTGGCTGCTGTTATATCAAATACTTTGATAACGGAGCTTCCCTGACTGCCCAGATAACGGCTGTCACCACCACAAATATTATCAGCGATGATCCTGCCCTGCTTGTTGGCTGGTCCGGCCAAAGAGATCAGCGCATCATCACCCGTAACATAATGTTTTACCTGAACTGCATCACCTGCAGCATAAATATCCGGTTCACAGAGGTTTCCATTCTGTCATTCACTACAATACTTTCCTTGATGCCAAGTTCCAGACCAGCTTCTTTTGCTAATGCTGTGTCTGGTGTAACTCCGATTGCCAGAACTACCATATCAGCCTGAAGGGATGGATTATCTTTTAATAGAACCTCTACTCCATTGTCCTTTCCTTTAAATCCTTCTACTGTATAGCCCAGTACCAGTTTTATCCCATGCTTTCTCATTTCATTATGGATCATGGATGCCATATCCGGGTCAAAAGGGTTCATCAGCTGCTTAGGCCGCTGGACAATCGTAACATCCATGCCAAGCTCCCTCAAATTTTCTGCCAGTTCCAGACCAATAAAACCGCCACCTGCCAATACAGCCGATTTTGGATGATTCTTATTTATATATTCCTTTATCCGAAAAGTGTCTTCTACAGTACGAAGTGTAAAAAGTTTATCAATACCTACTCCGGGAAGTCTCGGCTGTGTTGGCTTTGCACCTGGAGAGAGGATCAGCTTATCATAGTTTTCTTCAAATATCTCACCATTCTCTAAATTTTTCACTGAAACCGTTTTACGTTCCGGATGTATGGAAATAACTTCATGATGTATTTTCATGTTAATACGGAATCGTTTAAAAAAACTCTCTGGTGTCTGTAGTGTAAGTGCTTCCGGATCTGTAATCACGTCTCCAATATAATATGGAAGCCCACAATTCGCATAGGATATGTATCCGGATCTTTCAAACACAGTAATTTCTGCATGTTCATCCAGTCTGCGTATTCTTGCTGCGGCTGTAGCTCCTCCTGCTACACCTCCTACGATTATTACCTTCATCTTATTTTTCCACCTTTCCTGAGTAAGCTGCAATGCCACCGATATTATTTACTTTAGAATATCCCATTCGTTGCAACATCCCAGTTGCCTGACGGCTTCGGGAACCGGAATAACAGTATACAAACAGAGGGATATCCTTATTCTTCGCTACAGAAACAACATTGTCTAATTGTTGCAATGGCACATTTTTTACTTTTTGGTATATGCCCTTCCTGATATTCCTGCGGTGTACGAACATCCAGCAGAACTGCACCAGCAGTCCTTTTATATTCTTCTATGCCTTGATTAATATTCGACTGTTTAAAGAAATTAAAAAATCCCATTAGCACACCTCTCTAAAGCATTTCTAAAATCGCATTCTTAGATCTCGCCCCTGAAACCTGCTGTACAATCTTCCCATTCTTCATAACCACTAAAGTCGGAATGCTCATAATACTGAACTTATTTGCCAGTTCAGGCTCTTCATCTACATTAATCTTTCCAACTTTAATATCTCTACGCTCACTTGCAATCTCCTCTACAATAGGTACTACCATGCGGCAAGGTGCACACCAAGATGCCCAAAAATCTAAAAGAACAGGTTTATCGGAATTCATTACTTCGTTCTGAAAATTATTTTTATTGATATTAATAGCAGACATTTTACAGTCCTCCTTATCTTTTTCTTTTTGTAGATTTATTATAGTCTTAATTTCATTTATTTTCCGTGATTACATCACCATACCTCATTAACTTAACTTCTTGCCATACCATCTACACTTAATATAACACCTGTAATATAACTCGCCTCATCTGAAGCAAGAAACACAAATGCATTGGCAATATCTTCTGGCTGTCCAAGACGACGCAATGGAATTCTTTCAATCATAGGTTCGATAACTTCCTTTGGCACGGCCTTCATCATATCAGTTTCTGTAATCCCAGGTGCAACAGCATTAACACGAATACCTTTAGGTCCTAGTTCTCTTGCTAATGATATAGTCAATCCGTTTACTGCAAACTTCGATGCCGGATAAGCAAACCCACTTGGCTGTCCAGAAATACTCACCATGGAAGAAGTTGAAAGAATGACCCCCTTGCTTCTTGCCACCATACATTCTGCAGCTACACGAGTTGTATTGAATACACCTTTTACATTTAAATCCATGACCTTATCAAAAGTCTCCTCTGTATAATTCATAAATGGGGTGTTTTCTGAAATTCCTGCATTATTTACCAGTATGTCGACACATCCATATTTTCCAGTTGCCTCTTTAAAAGCCTTTCTGACAGACTCCATGCTTGCCAGATTTGGACTAATTCCAGCAACTATTGCATTGGGATATTTTTCTTTTAATTTATCTACAGCAACATCTGCCGATTCCTGTGAACTTGCTGCCAACACAACTGAAGCACCTTCTTTCAAAAATTTATCAGCTGTAGCAAAACCGATACCACGACTTCCACCTGTAATAATTGCAACTTTATCTTTTAATCTCATTTAGACTACCTCCTTACTTTGTTTTTGTAGTTATATTATAAGCAAAAGGTAAATTATTTTCTGTGATATCATCACAAACTATCGCAATAAAAAAACCCTGTTGCTCACACACCAGGGTTTTTGTTTATCTATCCGTATTTAAATAATCAGAATTCTATTCAACTTCTGAAAACTGATCTTTTCCAACATTACATAATGGGCATTCAAAATCTTCCGGAACATTCTCCCACTTTGTTCCTGGTGCAATACCACCTTCAGGATAACCTTCTTCTTCATCATATTCCCATCCGCAAACGTCACATACATATTTCATTAGTTTGTTTTTCCTTATAAATATATTAATACACAGCATATATTACTGTTGTATTTGTGTTGTTCTTTCTGTAACCTTAATATGTATAAATGCTTTTAGCATTTCCATAATCCATGCAGGTTACAATATGCATATACTTCTTCTTCACCTGTTCACCATCGCAGAGGCAAAAATCCGCTACCGGCTCCTGACCTGATTTAACTGTTTTCTGTATATTCCCTGATTGGTACTTAATGTAATCCACTCAATAAAATGCTTCTTCAAGCATAGGATGTTTTGTCTCTCCGACTACAACATGAACATGACTACCTTCCACTGTATATACAGGTACATGCTTCTCAACAGCAGCATCTGTCACTCCAGCTTTTAACTCATGCATAGCCTCTCCGCAACACATTACTGGTACGCCTTGATCCTTTAACCATTTCAATAATGTTCCCACAATGATTGCATACATAATATTTTTACTTCCATCTTTTTTTCTTCCTATGTTTAAAATTTAAAATCCAATTGTTTCTATAACTTTTTTAAAGCAAAGCATCCGTCGATTTTTCTTAAACTTTAATGCTTCTTTACCAACTGATGCAGAACCAACAAAGCCACAAAATATCATTACTGCTTTTTAATAATCACTTTCTTCTTTGTAATAATCTCCTTCTCTTTAATAGTTCTCTTCACGTAATCACTCTGAAATAACTCTGTGGATGGTTACATACTGACATATCTCAGGTGCCTTTGTTCCTACCACAACATGTCTGATTACGGCATTCCCATACCTAATTAACTCTCTTTTCAAACACCTGTGCAGTTTCAATATTCTTAAGAAGTGCACCAGATATCTCTCTTCGTGGTGCATCTCAATCTGTTTATTGTCAATAGATAATAGTAATAATTACTATTATTATAATAATCAATATTACTGATTACCTTTTATTTTAAAATAATCATTCAATCATCATTTTTCCGTTCAAAAACATATTCTGCATCTGATGATAAATCAGAGCGGAATGAATAGCCTAGTCTATCAAATTTCTTAATATCCTCAGGATTTTCAATTCTGTTTTCAGCCATGAACCTAACCATTTCACCACGGGCCATTTTAGCATATGTACCTTTTGTCACCAGGTTATCTCCTGATAACTCACAAAAATGTAATCGTAATGTATCTATCCTGTCGTGTCAGATATTTTTCTATGCACTTAGAGTATTCTTTTTTCGATGCCAGATTGATTATAATCCTGCTGTTATCAATCACTGAGCGGTATAATAAATCTCTCCAGTACTCATATAGATTTTTTGTTTCTCCTATTCCAACCTTCGCCTGCATTTCCAAACGATAAGGTGTCACACCATCCCTTGGTTTTAGCACACCATAAAACGCAGATAGTATTCTCAAATGCTTTTGTACATACTCAAACTGACTGTCCTCAAACACGGATGGAGCCATATATTGAAAAGCAATTCCTTCATATGATAAAACAGCTGGAGTAAGTAAATGATAAAGATCCATGTTTTCCAATCTATTGAAGTTCTGTTCTGTAATTTTGTCATTACATTTCCAGATAGTCTTCAGTTCTTCTTTTGACTTGCTTTTCAACCAACTTTGTATCTCTGTTGTCTTATCAATAAATTCAGGCAATCCATCCGGCGCTATGCTGTCAGTATCTGTAATCATCTTTTTAGCAGGGGATAATATTATCTTCATTAATCTAATTCCTTGAGCATATTCTCAGGGTCATTTGCTGCTTTGACTTTATCATTTGCCTTTATAATAATCCCCTGTTCATCAATAAGATATGTGGTTCTTACTACTCCCATAGAGACTTTGCCATAATTTTTCTTTTCTTTCCATACATCATACGCTTCAATAACTTTCCGCTCTGGATCTGCTAAAAGTGTAAATGTCAATCCATATTTTTCCTCAAATCTCTTATGAGAGGATACAGAATCCTTACTGACCCCAAGAATAACTGCACCTTTTTCAATAAACTGAGGATATCTCTCGGAAAAACCACATGCCTGTTTCGTACATCCCGCTGTATTATCCTTGGGATAGAAATATAATACTACTTTTTTTCCTGTATAATCCGATAATCTATGTATTTTCCCATTTTGATCTGGCAACTCAAAATCAGGTGCCTTGACCCCTACTTCCAACATTAATTATTCCTCCCTCTCTGTAACTTTCTCTTTATTCACCTTTTTCTTCCTATTCCCGGAAATCATTTTATGCCCTGTATATATCGCCATTGTCATACATAGTATGGAGCTTAACAGCAAAGTATTTGTGACTTGAGTTTATGCTTTTTTATGTCCAGTGTAAAAGGTACCAATCATTGTGACTAATGCTCCTACTGACCAATATTTATGTTGCTTTCATGTAATTCCTCCATTTTTTTCAGTGTATTCAATTCTAATTATACGCTACCATATTCCTATGTCAATTTGATAATAGAGCATTCCTATAAAATTTTTCAAAAATATCATTGTCAAAACTATGTATTGTTATCCTTTAATTTTTTCTTTGAAATAATTGACAAAAAACTTTTGCTTTCAGAGGGAGATTACTATTTAATCTCTTTTCCATCTATATATAGTTGAAATTTATCAGGATTATTGACAACATCATAGTCCTTTCCGTATTCTACAGGTCTATATTCGGCTGTCATTACCGATTCCCCGTCTTCAATATCCTCTTTCCATAAATAGATGTTCATATCAATGCTCGTCGCATTGATCCTCTGTCTGTGGAAATTTTGTCGAATGAAAAGAATCATGGCTATCTTTACATCTGCAAAAAAGTTTTTTTTTGCAAATTCTCTATCCTCAATAAATATCCCTATTTGCGATATGATATTTTCATCCCAATTTACAAAAAAAGAAATATCTGGTTCGCTTCTTTATGACTGAGATTTCTTTCCCATATAGTAGTAGTAAAATAATATGTCATGCCAGCGCAATATATTACCTAGAATATCGCTATAACAGGAAAGGGGCTGCATTATGACAGCCCCTAGTTTACTTCATCACGTTGTCTACATTCTGAATGAACTCGTTCCCTGGTTTATTTTAGCATCGGTCTGGATTTTGTTTCATAAAGATAAATTTTGCCACAGAGCGGTCGTATGTTTTAATGTGTCCAAACAGCCAGTCGATTACATTTTTCTGTACAAGTTCACTGAACCGATCTGTCGGTCCTTCATACTCCTGAAGGTATTCATACAGTTCCTGAATTGTCTTTCTAAACTCTTCATGTTTTTCATAGTGTTTTCCACGCTCTGGATAACCGGATTTTTCCTGAAGTGCTTCTTCTTCTTTAAAATGAAAGTCAGTATATTCGTTAAGATAATCCAGCATTTTGATCGCTTTTACTTTGCTGTCGCCATTTTGACAGGCAATTACAAAGTTCTGAATACGGTCAATCAATTCTTTGTGCTGTGTATCGATTGTTTTTTATTTCCTGTTACTAAATTGTCATCAAAGAGTAATGTTTAAATCATAAGTCATAATCTGGTCTCCATTTCTTTTTTATTTTTCTCTTGGATTCTTTTTGTGTCTGTCAGTTTCACATCTAAATTTTCTGCTTACTCTTCTAAAGGAACAAAAACATCTTTTTTTCCAAATCCATCGATTGGGCATACCCAATGCTCTGAATATCCTCAAATGTAATTTTGGGAGCGATATCTATGTTTAGATTGCCTACTGCTGGTTCATAAATATAGCCACATTGTTCACATTCATATTTTTTCTTTTCAATGTTTTTTTCTTAGTTTTCTATGCTTGTATTATACATGATAATTTTTTTTTTTTTCAATAACAGTAATAGTCGTTATTTTTATTTTGAATTCCAGTAATATCCGTATAAAATATAACGCAAAGGGCTGCTGTGGTCCTTCATTTTCTTCTTTTGCCGGTTCTGACTTTTTCGCACCTGCACACTTTTCTTTTATGCCTTTAAGGACTGATTTTTCTTTTTTCCCTGTCGCTTGCTTTATGCTCAAGATGCTTTTCCACTGCCGGAAGATAGTTTTCCATGGTGCCTGTCTTTCCTTCCGTGATCGGGTTGATGTCCAGCTTTATTCCTGCTATTGTCATGCCGTCTTCATGAAGCATATCAAAGAAGTCATCCTCCCTGATGCTGCCTTTATACTCCACAGCCACATCTATATCAGAGTTTTTATTTTCTATTCCCCTGCTTCTGGTTCCTGTCACTGCCACATAGATTATCTCTGCATCAAGACCGTTGTCTCTTATCTTATCCATTACATAATCATGCACCTGGCTTTCTATATTCTGCCGAGACCCAGACCGTCTATTCTGTGAAATTTTTCATTGGTTCTTTTTCCTTAAATCCTGCCACTGCATCAGGAACATCATCCGCATCCGTTTTCATCTTCTCCGCTTCCGGCTCTGCCCCCCGGCAATTTCCGTTTTCTTTGCTTTAAGTCCGACTGGACCTTTTCCCATACCAGCTTCAGATACACATTCTCATTTTCCATAAGCTCCCATTCCAGATCTTTGCACTCCTGCAGTGTTTCAAGCTTCTCTAAGAATAGCTGTCTTAACAATTCGTCAAAAATAATACAGTTCCACAATATCTTCAAACCTTGTCCCATCCTTATATTTTTTAGTGGTTGTTCTTAAAGATATCCTTATATCCACCAATCAGTGAATAATAACTTGTCTGTTTTAAAAATCTCCTTTGCATATGCCTCATTATCAAATCAACAGATTTTTTCTGTTTGAACTGCAGGCTTTGGTGGCAGTGATATTATTTTCGAAAGCTCCTATCATCCGGCAAATCTTGATGTATTGATCCAAAATTTTGACTGTGCATTGTCTCGCCCTGATGCCAATGACCTGGAAAAACTGAAAGAAGCCGTTATGGATCCATCCTTCTGATAAGACCATAAAATAAGGCAGCCCCACATAGCTGAGTCTGCCCCTACTTCTTTATTTAACGTTGATGCCACTGGCATATTGCTGCAGAAACTTGTTCTTTTCCGCATGGTCTTCCAAAATAATATCCCTGCAGATAATCAACCTTCATTTCTTTCATTTCAAAGCCATTCTTTTCCTCGATACCTTCTGCGCATATCCTGACGTTAATACAATGTACCATGGGATGATATTTTTATATAACCATAATCCCTGTCACTGTTCATCGCCTGGCAGTAAAATCCCTATCCATTTTCACGTAACTTGATTCATATCACGAATACAATGAAGATTCGAATATCCTGTTCAAAATCATCGATCACAAAGGGAATCCTGTTCTTGTCCAGAGTTTTACGGAATTTACAGAACGAAGGTGTCATATCCATAAATCCGTGTCATTTCAACACATAAGATCGGCTGAAGCACTGCTG
>VOFK01001286.1_pt1 | contig 11373 bp, 16 predicted proteins | sample 5384121 | NCBI WGS metagenome assembly VOFK01 (sample SAMN12384730, study PRJNA508395) | human gut metagenome | isolation source: healthy gut J | host: Homo sapiens | reverse complement strand
TTACGTACAAGCTGTTCCCGACGAAAGTGAAGATACTATAAGCGGTAGCTGCCAGAGCTGTGAAATTCAAATAGCTGGTTGTAGGCCATTTCGGTATGAGGCCTGGTAGTCCGTCATGCATATAGTTGCAAAGTGTGTCTACTCCCATATGCCAGCATAAGATTTACTTTAATCCTCATTATCGGCCACGTAGTAGCCAAAATGAGTCGTATAAATTAAGAAAAGTAGAATATCTCTTCCTGACTCTTCAACCTGCAAATCTGCTTCCCAATGGCCTCACCAACCCGGTCGACAGTATGAATGTAGCCATTATTGGCAATGATTCCATATTCTTTACCGATGCATTGGATACATTAAACCGCTTCCGCCTCCCCGTCCGCAGTTAAAGGGTAGAAGGCTTCATTGTTTTCGTATTGATACTGTCTGGAAGTAGCGGTAAGAGAATACCGGCAAGTAACGTTCCAAATGATATATACCATAACAGTAGAACCTGCAGAAGTTGTCTCAACAGTAGGAGCATCGCTACTTCTTGTGCGGTGTTTGTAATACAATCCTGTCTTTACATTCTGCTCTTTCTTCTGTTTCCGTAAGCTCCCGTCGGATTTGAAATTGATTCAACTTCTCTTTATTATAAGAATAATAAAAGTATGTGGTAATGATGAGTTTACTTACTGGTGACCGGCATGTCGCTACTTAGTATAACCCTCTCATTCAAATAAGCTCTGAAAGCATCGTCATCTGGTGCCAATAAAGCCATGATTGCTTTGCCTTCTGTTTGCTTTGTAGCCAAAGTAACAAGTCCCCTCTATGAAGATGGAATACCTCCTTTCGTGTTCGCTTCTGAACTTAACACTTCCCATGCATTGTCTGCTACCCAATCGGCATCTTCTCATAGTGCTCTCGTCCATCTTGTCCTCACACACGAAAGTAGGGATTATGGAAAGTTATTAACAGCCATAGCATTTTTCGTAAAATGTAGTGTCTTTCATTGTTCAATCATTTATTAAATTCTAATTAGTTGTTTATTCACCGTATGCTTCTTTCCAAGCCTTCTGCTATTCATCCGGGAATTCAAGTGAAAGAGTTATTAGTTTTCAATCATTGTATATCCGTTCTCTGCAATCCGACGGCATCTCCTGCATTATTTTTATTTAATCCCCATTTGTCCCTCTCAAAAATCATCAGGTATACCGTCACCATCCGTATCTATCGGACCAGTTTGTGTTTACTGCAAATTCTGCATCCCAAGTATTGGCAAGAGGATATTGATTTCTTAATTGTTGATTGCGGAGAATCATACCTTTATGAGGTTAATTCCATCAATAATAAATGAATCAACATTATCACGTATGGGTAAAACCGGTCCTACATTGCTAACTACCCAATGATAAGCCCAGAAATTGGTTTTGCTCAAATTTCGGATGCGGTATCCGGCTGACTTAAAAAGTTCTCATTGCACCACTGCAATAGATACCCAATTACCTTGTGTTAGTTCAATCCCGTTTAATGTACCATCTTTATCTTCATCAAAATAGTTACCTATACAATAAGAAGAGAATGTTCCGGTACCTCGCTCCGCTCCTGTAAATGGCTTAGTGGGATCTCTTACCTCTGTTGGTAAGTATCCACTAAATAATCTCCACTACTACTTATTTCGATTAAAATGGGAGAAAGCCTCTTTGTTTTCATCTTCAAACAGAGTCTTATCTGTTGTTGAAGGGATATGCTGTGTTTACCCAAGTATAATGGGCCTTTTAATAAATAGTTATTCTCAATAACAGTATTAGAATTCCTGGGAAGAATCACCTCCCGCATTAGCAGCTCCTGTTTCCCCAATTATAGATCATTGTTAACGTATGATTTAACTTTAACTTTTAGTTACGAGTTTTATTATTCAAGCCAACAAATTACGGAAACAAAATTCCACAGTCTATGGAAGTTTGCATTAAACCTCCACATGAGTTAGGATTTTGGCATCCTTGAAAGTAAACGATTGAATTTTTGTATGGCAGCCAATTATGTTAGATTTTTTGGATTAAGCTTCTCATTGTTGAAAGAGTAGGCCATCTGTTGCCCATGTAGCAACAATGGTCATAAATTTGGTCATGACCAAGAGCTGCTCCTCCTGCATCTATTTCATCAGCACCATCAACCCTGTTCGCCGAAGTACTTAAGGCCGCAGATAACGAATAATCTACGTTATTAGCTCCACTGAAGAAACTCTGCCATTATAAAAGCACGATACCGTGAGCAGGAGCTGCTTGGACAGAGAACCGTCTGGTTACTTAAGCACAAGTACTTGCTTTGTTTAAATCAATTTTACCCAAGCTACATTGAATACGATAATTCTACCCTCGCTGACTGACGGCATCTCAACGAACCTGTACCGCTGTTGTTCGTATTAGTTACGACATAAACTTCGAGCATTGCTAAAGAATGAGCTCCTTCAGAATTTCTACCATATCCTTACTGCGCCTGAAATGCCCGTGCATTAATAAAGACAGGAAATGTTGACCGGAATTTGTGGCTTCCAATTCACTTTCTTTCCTCCCTCCAGATATGAACTGTAAGGATTGGATAGCAGTGATCTGCATCCTCCCTCATCTACAGGTTCTTTATCACGCAAGCCGCTAACGACGAGAGTGAAAACAAAAGAAATATAAAATGCTTGTTAAGCATCTCACGGCAATGGACATGCCTTTTGAAAAGTTGCTGTGTTTTCTCATTTATATAAAAAATAATTAATAAATACTTGATTAATAAATTAAATTCTTCCTAAAATTGTATATCCGTTGTCATATACTTGATTATTTTTGCTATTTCTACGTATCTATTTTTTAATATTGATCCTCATCTTTATACGTAAAAATCAAGACTTTTTAGTTATAAGGTACAATGCCCCATTGAGATGCATAAGCATCTTGAATTTCTTTAGTTTTAAAACATACAATCTCCAGATTTGAATAAAAATCAATGGTAGCATCTACCCATGCTAAGGGAAGTATCTAATTCGTCAGCCGGATACCATTCTGAATATTCTCCGTCATTTTCTTTTGTTTCTATAATAAACTGAATACCATGAAACTTCCGTTTTCGCCAGACATAACGCCAATACTAGAGTATAGTTTGGCCCAAATTTCCGTTAACAGAAATAATTTATAACCAATATCATCACCATCTGGTAATCTAACTGTTTTATCAAGCCAATTTACATTATTAACAAGCATTCCATTCTTATCAATAAAAAGAGATTTTTGCTCAAAAAAATCTTTACTATACCAATTCTTTTTGAGTAGAATTGTATCTAACTCCAAGAATAAAAGTCACAATAAACAGTTTGTGCCGATGTAATGTCTGTCCATTGATAATAAGTATTAACACTAACATTTCCGTTTACATAAGGACCTGAAGAACCATCGTCGTATGTTTCATCATAAAATCCTAATGTAATATCTAATGTGTAATCATTGCTTTCAGCATAAGGAAAATCTACATCAAATTTAACTTCAAAAAGAAGCATTTGTTATAGATCCTCCTTTCTCTTGAGAAACGACATCATTGAAAAGTACAATACTTGAACCCTTTGTCTTTAAAGTGACCAACGCATTGCATCTCTCAAATGGGTACGTGTATGATTTTCCACCATCAATTTGTATATCCAACTTAATTTGATGTTTCCCAAAAGATATTGGAATATTAGATTTCACATTTTCATCGCCACGTAAAGAAAGACGCCCTGTTAAATCCTCCTGATTATCAATATATACAAAAGCATTCATCCACATGATCACCCGTATTATACTGATAATCAAAATAAGGTTTTGTGAATAAATTCAGATTAACCATACATGTATTATCACTTGTCCCATCATTTAACAGTCCTTGCTGCACATCTCCTTGCATCAATGCAGTCTCTTCATATTCCATAAAACCATTACCATCACATGAGATAGCAAAACAAAGGAATAATTAAAAAAAATAACATCGATTTGATAATTTGTTCTTTTTTCATGGTATTACATTTTATTAGTTCATTAATTGAAACTGTAGTCGAAAATTTCCTATCATTTCTATCTTCTATATTATTTGTTCAGTTCAATACATCCCATAATGAAAGGTCCTGTTGCTTTTAGCATCATTATCTCTCATTTTCTCTCCTATATAATACTCAAAACTACCGTCACGATAAGGCTTACCGCCTAATCCACCCACTTGGCAACATCTTGTCAATGTCAATGTTCCGTCCGAATTTGAGATTAGCAGTTTATTGCACAGACCTTTTTAAAGGCCTTTTTCTGCAATGGCACGATACTGACTATCAATATATCCTTTATTTACAGCTTTCATATAGGCATACATACATTGCGCCGTAACAGAAGCTTCCGGGAAATTACCGGTACGTGAAGGTTGGTCAATTACCTGATACCACAAACCATTTTTATCTTGGTATTTTGAAATGGTTTCTGCTAATTCTTTCGTCCATTTAATCATATCAGCATAGCCTGAATGATCTTGGGGAATATATTCCAAAGCATCTACCAAAGCCATAAACCACCAACCAATACTACGTCCCCAGAAATTAGGAGAATGGCCAGTTTCCGGATCAGCCCAGCGCTGACTCCGGTCCTCATTCCATGCATGATAATAAAGTCCCGTCTTGGTATCGTATGTATGCTGATGGCAGAGAGTGAACTGTTTAACAGCCTCATCAATCCATTCCGGACGATTAAATTCAGCTCCATATCTAGCCATAAAAGGAGAAGCCATATACAATCCATCCAACCACATCTGATTAGGGTATATTTTCTTATGCCAGAAACCTCCATCTGTTGTACGAGGTTGCCTTTTTAGCTGATCTATCAAATTCTCGATAGCCAATTTATATTTCTCCTTTTTGGTTTCATTGTACAAATCAAACAGAACTTTTCCGGAATTGATATAATCCAAATTATAGGTTTCTTTCTTATATAAATGAATCTCTCCTTTATCGTCTACCAAAGAATCAGCCCATGCCTCTACATAATCAAAGTACCTACGGTCTCCTGTTTTCTTCCAAACTTGTAACATCGCACAACAACCTACTCCTTGCGCATAACCAAAATACAGGCGTTTTCCATGATCCAGTTGCCACGCTTCCGGGAAACGACGAATTTCCGAATCGGCAAACAGACGATAATAAGTGTCGGGAGCAAAAGTATCCGTACGGAAAGGAACTGCCGGAAGTCCGGCTTTATTAAACAGATTCACTCTAAAGAAAGTCCCATAACCGTAGCGTACAGCTACAGGTACAGAGACATAAGTTGAAGAAAGCGTTATCGAACTTCCATCAATTACGGCTTCAGCCGGATAAAACCGCGCATCATTGCCGGCAATAAAAAAATCCTTTTACCGGTTCATTGCCGGGTGTCTGCAGGCCACCTTCCGCAAATGCAAAATCTAATGTAATTTCTCTCCCATTCACTTTCATTGATTTGTAGAGAGGTCCTGAATAAACAATCTTTTTACCATATTGCTTTGCTAATGCCCAAGCTGCCAGCCGTTCGCCCGGTGCAACTTTAGTTTCGTGGATGTATGTCGGTAGAATCGGCTGCATCCGTCACTACTGCCATACCAATATTTTCAAGTCCACTTAACCATGTTTTTAATTGTGCTTCACGAATACCTGCCGGTTGCTTGTAATGTGGTGCAATCTGTACGAAATAGAAAGGCATATCCGGCTGATTCCATTCTTTCCGCCAACTATTAATCAGGTTAGTAAATACTTCCTGATATTTCTCATAACGAACAGAGTTGGATTCTCCCTGATACCAGATATTTCCTTTTACAGTGTACCCTACCATAGGAGCAATCATGCCATTCCACAAAGTAGCCGGAACCTTACACTTATCTTTTTCCCTACTCACCCTTTCTTTTGAATATTGTTTTAAGACATCAGCATACAGCGGATTGTTTTCCATCACTTTCACACTTGTCCAAGATTCAGCATGTGTTCCTCCCCAAGTAGACTGAATTAATCCAACCGGTGTACTCAATTCTTTATACAATTTACGTCCAAAGACAAATCCTACAGCAGAAAAGTCTTTCAGATTCTCCGGATTACAAACCACCCACTTTCCAACGCAATCTTCTTTCTCACCATCAGGTGCCAGTTGATGCTCTACATGAAACAGGCGGATTTCCGGAAATCAGCATCTTTTCATTTCTTCCGCTTCATTCAACATTCCTGTTTTCCATTTCACTTGCGGATTACGGGCTACGGAAATTCCATATTTGACTGTCCCGTACAAAGCCAAACTTCACCTATTAATATATTATTGATCCGGATCTTATTATCACCTTTCAACATTACAGATTGTCCGGAAGTAGCAGCCGGTGTTTGTATCATCAGTTCCCAATGACCGTTTGCTAAAGCAGTCACCTTGTATTTCTTATGATCCCATGAAGTATTTACCAAAATCTTTTCTCCGGGACGTGCTTTTCACCAAAAACGTACTTTCGCATTTTGCTGAAGTACCATATTATCTGATAATATAGAGGGAAGTTGTATATCTGCATGAATACCTATTGGAAAGAAACAGACCAATAACCACAGACAAAAAAAAATAATTCTACAGAATTTCATTGTATTTTATAGTTTTAGATTCAATATTTTACTGAATAAGCACATGTCAAAGATACCGCATTACATGGTAGAGTTAAAGAAAAGGAATATGGAGAATTCGACTTTCTTATGTAAATTCATATGTGTACAGCCCATCACACGCCTATTTTGTACGATTTTACAGGCTATGTACGATTTTCCAGTCTTTCTACCATTCTTTTTTAATTCACTTTATTTATCTCAACCTTTCTCATAACCAATGCATCAATAATATCTTCATCTATCTTCACATCTTTTTTAGCCGTAATAGTCAAATTGTCAAAACAGAAATTGGATAATTTATATTGTTTTGATTTCTCTACAGCAAAAAGGAATCACAATCCAGATGAATATTACGCATTGTAATATAGCTGGAATACGAGACTGGCATATCCTTGCGATCTTTCAAATCATAAAACTGTGTCCAAGGAGCAATAAAGATACAATTGCGGACATTTCCTTTTATGTCTTCAACGAGGATGTACTTATATTGTTGGGGGAGTATCCGGACGCATTTTCAACCACAACAGGCGTTTAGCCTGATCCAGATTGCAGCGTCGAAGAATTATATTATGATTATATATCGATTCACTACCGCAAGTCAGCACTCCGTGACAGAATCCAAAAGTACAGTCTTCAATGATAATATCACAATTGCCACCATTATCGGGATCTTGATCAGCCCATGGTCCTTTGCCACCTTTTAATGCAATTGCGTCATCATTAACCGACATTATAGCATCCCTTGACAAGTACATTTTTACACGCATCAATATCGATTGCATCCGTACTTGGAGCCTTTACAGGAAAAGAAGGTGAAAAGATATGCAAATCCAAAAAGTTTTACGCTATCACACTTATAAATGTGAGTTGTCCAAAACGGAGAATTAACAAGTCGCACATCTGAAACTTGTACATTATTGCTATGAGATATATGAAGTAGACGAGGACGCAATTCATCCATATTAGTACATTTAGGAATAACACGCCGCCGCAACCAAAATGACTTCCAATATCGTTCACCGTTTCCATCAACTTTTCCTTTTCCGGAAAGGGTGAAACCATCTACCTTATCAACATTAATCAAAGCTGAAAAGTACTTTTAGGTTCTGTCCCTCCATCCGTGTTTCTATTACAGGAAAGTTGCTAATATCGTCACTACCTTTTAATATAGCTTTCTCTTCCAAATGCAAGTGTGTTCCCGGCTTAAAGAACAGCGCACCACTAAGATAAATTGTACCTTCAGGTATAACAATGACTCCGCCTCCATTATTAGACGCCAAATCTATAACAGCCTGAATTTTCTCTGTCTGTAACAGTGTACTATCATTCACTACTCCATAGTCGGTAATCAAGAAACTCTTTCCTAATCCATTTATATCAGTTTTTTCATTTTTGTAAAACCAATCCGGTATAATTTTACCATCGGGAAATTTTTTCCTGACTAAACAGTTGCAGACTGCAACATGTCGCTACTATTAAAATTGCTGACTTTATCATTTTCTATATCTCATTACTTTTTCCTGCAAAAGTACCGCATCTTCCCATTCACCCCAAGCCTAAAGATATGGAGATATTGATTTTCTTATGGAGTTCTATACAAAGGATTCAAATACTATTTATCTATATACAATATTCCATATTCAGACTTATTTTTTGTACATATATCGAATTAAAATAAAACGCTCTCTACAGTATCAAAAAAGCGCATCCTCTTTATAAAAGAAGACACGCTTTACGATAGAGTTAAGTTTTTTCTTATATCATTTATTCCGGGATGAACAATCCGGTAGACTATTATTTTGTAAACACAATCTCTCCTTTACGTCCGCCACCACGAAGAAAGATTTCATAAGTACTATTTCCTGATTCTTTTTATTTTCAGCAGATCCAAATCCGTATTCTTTGTTTTGTTCCCCGCGTATAACCGTTTTTAATACCCCTCCTGTTTTCCGCCCAGTTGAAAGTCCTCCTTTCCAAGTGAGTATATATTGTTTTCCTTCTGTTAGATTGGTTATTGCTACTTTTTTCTGTAGCCAAAGTCATGCACCAGTTATTGGGCTGTTCAAGTTCGATCGCAATATCCCAGGTGAAATGAGGAGTTCCGGTTATACCAGTTTCTTCCGTAATAGTATCTTCCTTGCTACATGATGCGATAAGAACACAAAGTAGCAGGAAAAGCATTGCTTTCCTAAATATATCCAATGGTCTGTTTATTATCGTTTCTCTATTCATATTCTCTTTATTTTATGAATCGGTTTCATAATTCTATATTTCTGCGTCACCTGATCTGTTTCAATTTAGTTACGCCACCATTATCTGTCGTCGCTTTCAAATCAATTTCTCCCTTATAGGCCGATAAATCCACTTGTCTATCAGAGAAAAGAAACTGCCTTACCATTAATATAGAAGTACACAAATGCTTCTGCGCCATGACCTACTATCTTTGCCACATCTCCCTCAACAAGTATTGCCGCATCTTCCAGCCAATCATAGCTAGTATCTTCACTGCCCCCGGCAAGAAAACAACCCATTCCGGCATTATATAATTTACTATTCGTCTTCAGCCGCAAAAATTCTACATAAGGAAGACTTCCGTCTGACTTACGAGGTAAGACAAGCTGGGAAGCATCAAACTAACAAAAGCATCATCCGTCACAGCCATATCTACCGGAAGAAAAGAGTTGTTTGCTATTTCACATTCCGCTTGATTAACGTCTATGATATGTTTTCCCGAAGACTTTGGTGTATGCGACAAGTTATTCTTTATAATATGACCATATCCCGGCACGTCAACCGCTTCCGATGCAGTCTTCCTGTTCAACATACAGAAATTGGACGGGTTCTGATAACCGTATTATTATACCACGCTATCCCTCCTAAATGATGATTGGCATAAAACCCCTTATTCTTATTCATATAAGCAAGGCAGTACTGAACAATGTGCATAGGAATCACACTTGGTGCTTTAGGGATTATCACTCATCCCATATCCTCCGGACTTAAATCCGGTGCCATCACCAGCTTTACCACCGTCTTTCGTATATCCATTCAAGAAAGACCAACAGTTATCAATGGTAAAAACCGCCTGGCAGTTAATCAAATCAAAACCATCATCACTGTTATACCACGCACGACACCCCCGGAATACATTGCCTGTATATTGGGGAAAGTGAGATGTCCACCGAATCCGTCGACGTTTCCACCTTTACCGCCATCGGATACAGGATCATAATTATTATAGGCATCGCAATTCAGCACCAGATTGTTCTTACCCGTCACTATATAGAAACCGATCGCCATACCGTCATGCATCGACAGATGTTCGTAGATATTATCACTTCCCCTTCATTGCGGAAACATTCGGACTGGGTATGTCCCACAATAGTTACTTGTGTTCCCACCACCTCTATATTTCTGAAATGCAAATAAGAGCCACTTACATAAAACACAATAACACGTTCATTTTCCGGCTTTACCGCCGAAAGGTCAAAAACCGGACGCTCATTTTATAACCGGAGTAACAAATTCGTTTGTCCGGTCCAGTTCCACTCTTTGACATTTTAAATACCCGGCTCCAAGTAGTACTTCCCGCAGTATAATGTTCCATTATCTCTGCTTCCGTCACTCGATATGTACCTTGCCGGATATATACAGTATCTCCTGCCATCACTTTTGATTGTGCTTTACCCAACGTGGCAAAAGGCTTATCAATCGTCCCACTGTTTGAATCGCTTCCATTAGTAGCCACAAAATAATTCGTAGCCGAAAGAGAAAAGAGGAAACATCCTATAAAAAAGAAGAAGGCTAATACGTTTCATTGTATATCAAGTATTATGTAGCAGCAAAGCTACTGTTTTTTATACCATAGGAGCTGTAATATCGTACGCAAAGAATAGAGTTTTTGACAACGACGTCTATATCATTTACTTTTCATAACATATCCAAGATAAAGCATAATTTATCTTGAACCAAAAAGAAAAAAAGATGACTCTTCTTTCATAATCTTCGTCAACGTTCTTAATAAACTATTGAAGAGTTTATTATAAACGGTATCCAAGTTTATTATAAACGATGAATCTCCGAATTAAGGATATAACCGTGATTTTTCAGCAACAAAAAAGGCTGCAAATCCCATAAAGATTCACAGCCTTTGGCTCATACAGAAACTCTCACAGCTTAACTACTGTAAGGGACTCCCTGATATATTGTCATCATATTGTACTAGTTTCTTTTTTCATTCTTTTTAATCAAACCTTTTATCCATTGATATTCACACCTACAAATATACAACATAAAAAAAGGCTTTGTCAAGAGCTTCCTGCCTGTAAGGAGAATTATTTGTAATTAATCTCAATCTTACTATCTATATTATCCGTTTGCCGCAATCGGCTTTTATCTTTTACCGTCAAATGAATATCCTGTAACTGGAAATTCTTTCCATAAGTTATCTTTCCGACAGATTCCACCTCCGCATTAATGTTAGACAGATAAAAAATTCTCGATGCGATGACTTGCGCTCCATCCCGAAGCGGAAATAAAACGTTTTGCTCCATCTGCTTTTTACGTGAGAGAAATACACATTACGAAAATGAGGATACCCCTTTTCCTTCGGCTCTACCGGAGTCAACATAGTAGTCCAGTGTTCAGGAACATCTTTTCCTTAATATTCTTTCGGCAAGGCAGAATAACTATATTTCGGATTCCAGTTCACATCGACAGACAGAATATGA
>VOFK01000729.1_pt1 | contig 11378 bp, 16 predicted proteins | sample 5384121 | NCBI WGS metagenome assembly VOFK01 (sample SAMN12384730, study PRJNA508395) | human gut metagenome | isolation source: healthy gut J | host: Homo sapiens | reverse complement strand
GGGATGTACCCCAACGTGGGCTGATGCCTGATTGACCCGAAGGCCCCAAGGCTTGAGGCCAAAAGCGAGGTACAACCCCATGATAGCTTTTCTGTCAGCACGTACGCAAGAAGCGAAGCCTCGTTAACGAGATTTTCAAGATCAGCTCCTGTAAATCCGACTGTTGTCTGGGCAATTGTCTTAAGGTTTACGTCCGGAGCTAAAGGCTTATTTCTTGTATGAACCTTCAGCACCTCTTCACGTCCTTTTTATATCAGGATAGCTGACTACAATCTGTCTGTCGAAACGTCCCGGACGCAAAGCAGTGCGGGATCAAGAATATCACGACGGTTTGTAGCTGCAATTACAATAACACTTTCATTGCCCGTAAAGCCGTCCATTTCTTACAAGTAACTGGTTCAGAGTCTGTTCACGTTCATCATGTCCGCCGCCCAGACCTGTGCCTCTTTGACGTCCCACAGCGTCAATTTCATCAATGAAAATAATTGATGGAGCATTTTTCTTTGCCTGTTCAAAAAGGTCTCGTACTCTTGAAGCACCGACACCTACGAACATTTCAACAAAATCAGAACCTGAAATTGGGAAAAACGGACAGCCTGCTTCACCGGCAACAGCCTTTGCAAGCGACGTTTTACCTGTACCAGGAGGTCCTAAAAGAGGCACGCCTTTTGGAATTCTTGCGCCGATTTCACTGTATTTTTTTAGGATTTTTAAGGAAATCAACGATTTCTTCCATTTCATGCTTTTCTTCATCAGCACCGGCAACATCGGCAAAGGTAACCTTCTTACCGTTATTATGCGCTTGATTTTTAATGTTTGCTTTGCCGAAGGAAGAATATTTACCGCCGCCTCCTGCCTGTTTCATCATAAAAATGAACAATGCAAATGCCCAATCCAAGCATTAAAACAGTCGGAACCACAGAAAGAATCCATGAATTATCCTTGATCTTTTTGTAATCCTGTTTCAGCGGAGCGTCAGGATGCTTTTGGTTGTAATTTTCTCTGTAATTTTCAGTATCGTCAAGAAAAACGCTTACATTAGAACTGTATACTGACGGGGCTTCTCTTCCCCTTCAATTGTAAATTCAAGCTCGCCTGATCCCAGATCAAGGGGTGTAAGAGCTAACCTTGTAATCGTCAAAGTACTTAATTACATCCGAATACTGAGTTTTTTTTTGCCTGATTCAGTAATTTGAGGAAAAATAAACACAAATGCAAGAATCAGAACTGCTTTGCAACTGCAATATATCTTTGCTATTCCTCTGTTGTTTCTGTTAGATGCCAATAATAAATTCACTCCATTCTTTTTTGTCTGCGGCAATACCGCTGTGCGGCGCCTTATGTATTTTCAGATTCGTAAATGCCTATAAAAGGCAGGTTTCTGTATTTCTCATTCAGATCCATGCCGTAACCTACCACAAACTTATCGGGAATAACAAATCCGCAGTAATCGCCTTTAATATCGGCAATGCGGCGGGACGGTTTATCTAAAAAGAGTACAGATTTTCAAGCTTTCGGGATTTCTCTTTGCTTAACATTTTTTTTCAGATTATAAAGGGTAAGACCTGTATCAATAATATCTTCTATAATGAGTACATGCCTTCCGTTTATATTTTCCGTAAGATCCTTTAAAATTTTTTATTTCTCCGAGCTTACCGTATTACTATTATAACTTGAAACAGTCATAAAGTCAATTTCACAGGAATTTTTATTTCCCTTACAATATCTGAAAAAAACATAATAGAACCCTTCAAAGGGCAGATTAAAAGAGGATTTTTGTTTTTATAATCCTCAGTTAGAATTTTTCCTAATTCTGCAACACGAGTTTTTATTTCCTCAGCCGAAAAGAGGACTTTTTTTTATTTCGTGTTCTGACAATTTTCATATCACATCCTCTGTTTTTACGGATAAAATCCGATTTGATTCCCCGGTTACTTTTAACTCTGTCTGCAACGCCGATATTTTCAACATAAATAAGTCCCATATCATCGGACAGATAGTGAATAAACGGACGTTTTTCAGATGGAATATTTTCATTTAAAAAGCTTTTTCACGGAAGATGTAAAATCCCGTCCGCTAAGCTTGATTTTATCCCCGTATCTCCGGTTTCTCAGAATAATCGTACCGCAGACTTTATCCAGGTCGATCAATAAACCGTCTTTTTTATTTTTTTTTCAGCAATCAGAGCTTTATTCTTAAAAATATAATTCCGACCAATTTTAAGAGGAGTTTCAAGCTCCGGAATTCTTTCAGATTCACCAATAATAGAAATACTGCCGTTTTTTTCCGGTAATAAAAACTCCTTTTGCAATATTGATTTTGCCGTTTTTTTTTTCGGCAAGAGAGCATACTGAACATATTTTATTATAATCAAAAAGGAAGATTATTTTCAATAAAAAACATAGAAATTATTCTTTTTTTTTTCACAGCGTCGGGATATTTATCCAATCCGCTTATTACACCCGAACCATTTCGGCACTTTCTGTATGCATCCTCGGCACACTGAGCGATAAAACTGTTTTTCTTCCTTTAGAATTTTAATTTCAGAAGAAAAAGTTTTATAAAATCCCTCATTTATTTTAAGCAATTCAGGAATGATTTTATGTCTGATCCTGTTTCTTGTATAATCGTCTGAAAGATTTGTGGAATCAGTCACAAACCCTTGATTCATGCTTTTTTAAATAATCTTCAATCTGCTGTCTTGTAACATCTATAAGAGGACGGATTATATTATCTCTCACCGGCGGTATGCCGCATAAGCCCTTCAAACCTGTTCCTCTTGCCATATTGAGAATTACCGTTTCCGCATTGTCAGAAACCGTATGGGCGGTTTGCAATTTTACCTTTGTCTCCGGCATGCTTTTCAAAGGCTTGATACCTGATGTCCCTTGCAGTTTCTTCAAGCGACTTTTTTTTGATTCTGCGGCGACCACGCAGGAACATCGGTACGAATAACTGTCAGTGGTATATCATATTTTTTACAGAGATTTCGGCAAAATTCCTCATCTCTGTCGCTTTCTTTTCTCTGATACAATGATTTATATGCAAAGCGTCAAGTGTGAAACTATATTTGTCTGAAAGTTCTTTTAGAATAAGGAGCAGACAAACACTGTCAGCACCGCCTGAAAGCGCGCGGTAATACAATCGTCCTTTTTTATCATACCATACTCGTCAATGGTATTTATTACTATATCTAAAAACATTTAACCCTCCGGAGGAGTATTAAAGTCAGCGTTTGAGAAACGTGTAAACTGACCGTCCCAGATAAGCTTTACCGTTCCCGTATCGCCGTGACGGTTTTTCGCCACAATACATTCAGAAATATTCGGCTCAGCGCTTTCTTTATTATAATATGCGTCTCTGTATAGGAACATAACAATGTCGCTGCGTCTTGTTCGATAGAACCGGATTCTCTTAAGTCCGACAGCATAGGTCTTTTGTCAGGACGGCTTTCAACGCCACGGTTGAGCTGTGAAAGCAGTATAACAGGCACATCCATTTCCTTTGCCATAATTTTTTAGATTTCTTGTAATTTCAGAAATTCTCAGTACCTGATTTTCAGATTTAACGGTTGAACCTAAAAGCTGTAGATAGTCGATAACTACCAGTCTAGGTTTTTACACGTCTGAGCTTTGCTTTTTATTTGCTTGCACTGTAGTTCCGGCAGTATCGTCAAGATAAAGCGGCATACCGCATAAAACGTCTGCGCTTGACGCTAGGCGTACCCAATCGTTATCCGAAAGGAAACCGCTTCTGAGTTTATTTGAGTCAACCAAAGCTTCGGTTGAAAGCATTCTCGTTGCAAGCTGTTCCTTAGACATTTCCAGCGAAAATACTGTTACGTCCTTTCCGCTTCTTCTTGCAACGTTTGTTGCAATGTTAAGAGACGAACGAGGTTTTACCCATACCCGGACGGGCGGCAAGTATAATAAGGTCGGATTTGTTAAGACCTGTCGTAATCGTATCAAGAAGCGTAAATCCCGTTTTTGCACCGAGATACTTGTCCTTATCAGGACCGGAAATTTTTTGGAGTCTGTCCCATGATTCAAATACAACATCGCTTATAGGGTAAGACCCTTAACGTCTCTGCCCTGCCTTATGTCAAATATTTTCTGTTCAGCGGAATCCAGAAGTACCTGAGCAGTATTCTGTCCCATAGCAATTTCATGAAGAAGCTCACGAGCAACAAGCGCTAAGCTTCTTATGTAGTATTTTTTTCCGCAACAATTTGACAGTAACTGTCAACATTGTCTACGGAAGGCACCATATTAACAAGTGCGCCGAGATAATTTCTTCCCTCCTGAGCGGATTCAAAGATGTTTTCCTTGACCGATTCATTCAAAACGGTTATGATATCCGCTTTTATACCGGAGGTAAACATTCTAAGCATTATATTAAAAAGAGCACGGTGCTGTTCATTGAAAAAAACTTTCCGGCTTTACTTTTTCCAGAACCACGGAAATAACCGACTGATCAATTAAAATTGCTCCCAAAACGGTTTGTTCCGCCTCAAGGCTGTACGGAAGCTCCTTATCGGAAAAATCCTCGTAATCCATTTATTAACTCCTTGGAATTTTTGCTCATGATCAGCTTTCAGTAACATCTACAGTTACTTTAGCTGTAACTCCGTTGTAGAGTCTGATTTCTGCTTCATAAGTACCAAAATTTTTAATTTCAGTCTTAAGAGATATTTTTTCTTATCAATTTTTTTTGCCGAACTGCTTTTCAATAAGGTCGGCAATATTGCCTGTTGTAATTGAACCGAAAAAAGTCTGCCGTTAGAGCCTGCATTTGCGACAGTCCTGACTGTTTTTGCCGTCTATGGCCGCTTTGATGTCCTCAGCGTTTTGTTTTTCAACGTCTTTTTTGTGCTGTGCCGGACGCTTTTTGTCCGTCGAGAAGATTCATATTTTTGGCTGTAGCTTCAACGGCGAGTCCTTTTCCTATCAGGAAATTTCTGGCATATCCGTCGGATACGTTTTTAACTTCGCCTTTTTTCCCGATCCTTTAACATCCTGTAAAAAAATCACCTTCATTGTTTTGTCCTCCTAATCTGAATTGATTGCTTCAATAAGCATTTGCTTTGCCAGTTCAAAAGAAGTATCTTCAAGCTGTACGGTCGCCATAGTCTGATGACCCCCGCCGCCCAGCTTTTCCATTATGACCTGAACATTCATAGCACCCAGGGATCTTGCCGATATATTCGTAACATTTCCTATTTTATAAATTACGAAGGAAGCGTCGACATCCTGAATACTAAGAAGTTCGTCCGCTGCCTGAGGAGCGATTATTCTCATATCGTCTGACAGGCTGTTCGCTGTTGCAACAGCACATTTGTTTATGATCTCAGCTGATGAAATAAGCGCAGACTTTTTTTCTTTATAAGCGTCAATCGAGCTTGTAAAAAAGTTTTTTTACTTTTACAGTATCGGCTCCGTTTTTTTCTTAGATAAGTCGCGGCCTCAAAGGTCCTTACGCCTGTTTTCATAACAAAATTCTTTGTATCAAGCATAATTCCCACAAGCGGCGCTTCTGCAAAAAACCTGCGGAATAACCGTAATGTTTTTAAAGTACTGTATGATTTCCGTAACCATTTCCGAAGCTGATGAAGCATAAGGCTCGTGATGGAAAATTACAGCATCGTCTATAAAATTAACAGATTTTCTGTGATGGTCTATAACTATCTTCTGGTTAGCCATTTCATAAAAGCTTGTAGCTTTCAAGCATAGTCGCGTTGTGAGTATCTACAATAATAAGCAGACTGTTTTTCACCAAAACGGAATTCCGCTTCCTCAGGAGACATAATAATATCCGGATATTGTTCAGTTATTTTGTCTATAAGCATTCCCGACAAATTTTTCTGCATATCTACGACAAAGCAAACGTCTACACCGATTTGCCGTATAACACCGGCAAGTCCTGTTCCCGAGCCGACAGCGTCCATATCGGCAAACCTGTGTCCCATTATGTACACATCGTCGCTGCTGTTGATCACTTCCTGTATAGCGTTCGAAATAATACGGGATTTGGCTCTTGACTTCTTTTCAACTCCCTTTGCAACTCCGCCGAAGAAGCGGAAACCGTTTTCAGTTTTTACCGCTGCCTGATCCCTCCTCTGCCCAGACACATATCAAAGAGCCTGCTTTGCAAAAGATTCACTTTCTTCAAGAGTCGAAGCGCCGTGACCTACTCCTATGGACAGGGTAATAATACTGCTTTTTTCACTGACAGTTATGTTTCTGGCATTGTCGAGAATACTGAATTTAGATTTAATTATTTCGTTCAAATGCTGTTCTTCAATGACTGCAATAAATTTATCCTGACTAAGCTTTCTTAAAACGCCTGTCGTCTTAGACATAAATTCTTCAAGCAAAGTTTCAAATAGCCGCCGCAACCTGCGCCTTTTCACTTTCCTTTGAAATTTTTGTAAAACGTCCTCATAGTTATCGATTACAAGGAGGATCACTGAAGGACGGGTTCTTTTTATATTTACTGAAAAGTTCCGCAAATTCTGAAATATCTGTAAAGTTGAGATAAATCATTTTCCCGATTGTTTTTGTCAATTACAATAGAAGTGATTTTATAGGTTCTGCCGTTGTATTCATTGGTAGTAACGCCTTCTATCATAAGTTCCTTTAAATCAATATCAAAAAATTTACCGATATTATTTCCAAATATCTCATAATCAGGCATTATCTGACTGTCAAATTCCTTATTGCACCATAAAACTAAAAAATCTTCGTTCATAATCACAGCCGGCGACTCTGCATAGTAAAGAACCTCATTTTCTCGTTACGCCTACAGATTCATTCAATGAAGCAATAAATCTGAGGGAATTTTTATGAGCAATAAACAGTTCTGTAATAAGGATTCCTGAACATATTACGGCCGGAATTATTGCCAGAAGGAATCGCTGAATACTGTATTATCTCAGCATAACTGCCGAAAAACACATGAAAGTATAAGCAGGCATATAGATATTATAAAACTGACCGGAAACTTTCTTCTCAACAGATCCACCTCCGAAAATTTGTAAAAAGCCGTACCGCAGAATTTGCCATACAAGCGCTGGTAATTTATCACACTTCCATTATAATAGGCAGTATCATAGGACTGCGTTTTGTTTTTTTTCATAAATATAATCTGAAAGCGCATCACGCATACGCGTTTTTATGGAATTCCATTCTCTGAAATCCTGAATAGAACAGGAATCGAGAGTATGTCCCATAACAGCCTTTGCACTGTCAATAAGCTCTTCCGATTCTCTCACGTAAACAAATCCCTTTGAAATAATATCAGGACCGGAAACTATACTGTTTGTTGCTTTATCTATTCCTACAACAACTATTATCAGACCGTCCTGGGCAAGATGCTTTCGGTCTCTGAGCACGATTGAACCAACGTCTCCTACACCCAACCCGTCAACAAGAACTCTTCCTGCCGGAACCTGTGAAACGATAGACATTTTATTACCGTCGGTTTCAATTACATTTCCGATTTCACCGATAATAATGTTTTCTTTTAGGCATTCCCAATTCAAGCGCAAGTTCAGCATGTTTTTTCAGATGCTTATATTCTCCGTGAACAGGAATAAAGAACTTAGGTTTTTGTAAGAGCCTGAATTAATTTAAGCTCTTCCCTGACATGCATGTCCTGAAACATGAACTTCGTACATTGCTTCGTATACAACTGAAGCGCCGGATTTCATAAGCTCATTTACAACTTTAGTCACAAATTTTTCATTGCCGGGGATAGGAGTAGCTGAGATAATAATAAAGTCCATGGGCGTGATATTGACTTTTTATGATCGTTCATTGCCATTCGGGTCAAAGCGGACATAGGTTCTCCCTGACTTCCCGTCGTAATCAGCACTATCTGTGAACTGTCATACCGATTCATCATGTCAATGTCTATAATTATACCCTTTGGAACTCTCAGATATCCCAGTTCAATTGCGGTAGTAATAACATTAATCATGCTTCTGCCGAATACCGCAACCTTTCTTCCGTATCTTTCAGCACAGTCAACAATCTGCTGTATTCTGTGTATATTAGAAGAAAACGTAGCAATTATTATTCTTTTTTCCTTCAGCCTTTGTAAAAAGCTTTTCAAAGGATTCTCCGACCTTTCTTTCCGACTGTGTATATCCCGGACGTTCGGCATTTGTAGAATCAGCCATAAGCGCCAGAACGCCTTTGCTTCCAAGTTCTCCAAAACGTGTCAGATCTATAATTCCTCCGTTTATAGGACTATAATCTACTTTGAAATCTCCTGTATGGACGATAACTCCGGCGGGCGTGTATAGCCATTCCGACAGCGTCCGGAATAGAATGATTGACCTTTATAAATTCTACCGCCATACAGCCCATTTTACTGTTTTCCTCGGCGCAGTGACAATAAGCTTAACCTTTCCTGAAAGACCGTGCTCTTTAAGCTTTCCGTCTACAAGTCCAAGAGTAAGTTTTTGTACCGTAAACAGGAACGTTTACCTTTTTTTCAGAAAATAGGCAAGTCCGCCGATATGGTCCTCATGACCGTGAGTAAGAACAACGCCCCGTACTTTATCCCTGTTTCTTTCAATATAAGTAAAATCAGGTATAACAATATCAACTCCCGGCATTTCAGTATCAGGGAAAGCCAGTCCGCAGTCAATAATAAAAAATGTCGTTGCAGCATTCTATTACGGTCATATTTTTTTCCGATCTCATTAAGACCGCCCAACGGAATTATTTTTACAGGAGTTTTTCTTGATTCTCTTTTCGGTCTCGGAGCAAATGTAGTTTTTATCGCCGATGCTGGAGGCAAGGCTTTTTTCTGACCTGCCGTTTTTAACGGTTCGTTTCTTTAAGTCCCTTTCGTCTGTTGTCATTCGCCGCTTTTGTCTGATTGTTTTCCACGTTATAACCTCGCTTTTCTTTTTTCCGGGTATTTTTCAATGATTATTCTTTTTTCTGATTTAGAATGATTGTTCCGTTTAATATCACCTAAGTAAAGGCGGTTTTAAATAATGGTAGAAAAAATAAATAATAAGACTATATACCGGATATTATGTATTAATTTTGTATAATTAATTTACTTTAAGATCCCAAGCCGCTCGGATCTTTAAAATATATTTAAGGCATAATAATGCCATAAAAACTTTATATATTATCCGCCGGAACTGCAAAAGCGCATTCCGGCAGACAGTAAATATATTGTAAAATACGATTCATAAAAATATACATATTCATTATACGCAAATTGCACAAAAAAGTCCAGGAAAATTTTTTTCTAATAAACTTACAATAATTATAAAATTAAAAATTATTCTTTTTTAACTTTTCCTCAATTTTACCGCAAAGCTCTTCTGCCGCTTCCATTGAACGGCTTTCAATCTTGTAACCATAATCCCTTTCCAGAGGAAGACGGCGCATTATAACACGGCTTTCTCTCTTGAAAATGTTGTGCCTCCGGGAGTAATATTACCCTCCCAGTGATTAAGAATTTTATCTATCCTGTCCTTTTCAAGCTCTACAAATTTTTTTTTGGCAGTATAAAATTCGGGAATAAGCTTTGTGATTCCTTTAAGGTCAAGCTCCTTATCAATTGCAATTTTTATAGACTTCAGCGCCAGATAAAGACCGTCCAGAGTAAAATTCTGTTCTCTTTGCAAGCTTTCTTGCGGCTTCATCACAGCCGTCCTGAGGAGACGAATAATATCTGTATACTCTGCGCCGTATTTGGAAGCAAGATTGTCCGCAAAGAAAAGGAAATTCAAAAAAAGGAAGAGCGACATCTTTACCGTTCTCCAATATATCCAGACAGCAGATAAAAATCAGCGTTTCATAAGAAATGAAACCGCTTTTGTCAGAGTAAAGCGAAGCTTTTGTACCGTCTGCACTCAGCTGAATTATAAGTTCCTCGCCTTCGGTTTTCGGAAAATGAATCTTCTGACCGTTTTTACCGGATTTACTGATATAAATCGAGTAAGGACATTTTGACGGTAAAAGTCCTTCAATGTGACGTCTGTATACGTCTTTAAAGCCCCGACTGTCAGTAACAGTACCCTCTGAGGATAAAAGCTCAGGAACTTTTTTTTCGTGCAGAGCGCCGCTGATAATCTCCATGCATTGTCTGTCAATAGGCAGACCGCCTTTTGTACGCACTTCAATTTTCATAAGCGGTTCTTCCTTAATATACAAACAAAGATCGCATGAAGCAAGACGGGACGTAAAAAACAGTTCTGTTTCAAGACACTTGCCAAGGGATATGACATCTGAACCGGACGCAATTATTCCTGCCGACAAAGCCATTTCTGCCGCTCTTGAATCACCGTTTCTGCCTATGGCAATTCTTTTTTTTTGAATATTTAGCCGCCGCACTGCCGATGATTACCGCGCTTCATCCGGGGAATATGTTCCGATTATTTTGTTTTCCTGTAAAATAGCTTTCATTTTTCTTTCTCCTTTCAGTGGCTTTTTGCACTGAAAACAGTATTGCCGTAAAAGGGTACTGTTTATTCAGATTTTACTTCCTTTTCTCAGAAGAATAAGTCCTATAAGATTAGGGATAGCCATAAGACCGTTGAATATTTCCGAAGCTGTCCAGACTGTTGTGAGTTTGGCAACTGCGCCTATAACAATAAATACCGTAAAAATAAACTTGTAAAAAGGAACGCCCTCATTTCCGAATATGTATTTTACCGAGCATTCTCCGCAATAAAACCAGCTGATAAGAGTTGCAAACGCAAAAAAGCAGGATTGATACTGCCGTAAAAGCAGGAGCAAAATTGCCCATAACCGTTTTAAATGCCTCTGTTACCAGAGGAGCGCCGTCCTTACCGGATTTCAGTGCGCCGCTTTGAAAGTATTGCCAGAGCTGTAATTGTACAGCATATAATAGTGTCTATAAAAACTTCAAATACTGCCCACATACCCTGTTTTTGAGGACTGGTATTTTCCGACGCAGAATGTAACAACGCAGAACTGCCCAATCCTGCTTCGTTGGAAAAAACTCCTTTTTCTTAGTCCGGTGTTTATACTCTTTTTTAAAACTTCTCCGCAGATCCCTCCCCCTGCTGCTTTTATTCCGAAAGCGTCTTTAAAGATAAGTGAAAAGGTGTCGGATAAATTGTTTCTGAATTTGATAATTATTAAAATAGCGCGCCTATGTAAACTACGGAAAGTATGGGAATAAGAAATTGCGAGGCTTTACCGATTCTTTTGATACCCCGGATATAATGATAAAGGCAACTGCCGCTGCCGCAATACCTGTAACTATTTCAGGGATTCCAAAGGAATCCTTTGCAGCGGAGGAAATAGAATTCACCTGCGTCATATTACCCATTCCAAGAGAAGCAAAAATACAGAAAAACCGCAAACAATACCGCAAGGATTTTT
>VOFK01004396.1_pt1 | contig 11382 bp, 10 predicted proteins | sample 5384121 | NCBI WGS metagenome assembly VOFK01 (sample SAMN12384730, study PRJNA508395) | human gut metagenome | isolation source: healthy gut J | host: Homo sapiens | reverse complement strand
ATACGTATTGCTGTTTTCAGCCGCTCAGGCGCCGTCAAGCGCCGTTGCCCGAATTTAAAAGGTGAATAAATCCGTCCTTTTGCCGCACCGTCGATGCCCTTATGCCGCTGACGCGCTTGCAGGATTCGGCACTCCAGTATGTGCGCACATCGTGAAGCATGGCGCGGGTATCCGATACGATGCGTGCCCAGCAGCATTGCAACGCCGTTTAGCGTGTCGTTTTCGGTTGCAAAGCCGTCGGCGCTTTCGGCCCGTTCCAGTTAAAGGTTGACGCCATATCGCCTCGGTAAAGTCGCCGTTGGGCAGCCAGTTTCGCCCATCCAGTTTCTCTGACCCTGAAATCCGCCTGCGACAGCATTTTGCCGCGCGCCTCTTCAAAAAGCCAGCCCATCTGCCGCAGCTTGTCGTTTGCCGAAACAGTATGTCGTGCATGACAATTGTCATCTTGACGATAAACTCCCAGTCGCCGTCTGCCGGCAATGACCTTTGAGCGGGTGATGATGTGTCGCAAGATTTTTGCCCGCGTTGCAGTCAAAGCCCTCCCCTGCGTTTTTCTTTTTACCCATGCAAGAGCCTTTTCATACTCGTCTTTATCGTAGATTTCAAGCGTGATACGGCGCAGAACCTCTGTCATATCCACCCACTCGGCGCGTATTCCGAAGTATTTTTGAAATACGTCTGCGTTGCACATGCTGCCTGTAATTCCCATTGCAACGCCGCCGATATTGACGTATGATTTGTTTTTCATCCAGCCGACGGAGACCGCCGCTTTTGCAAAGCGCAGAATTTTTTTTTTTTACATCTGCAGGAATTTCGGTGTTGTCAATGTCGCATACCTCTTTGCCGTAGATTGAAAATGCAGGCAGTCCTTTCTGTGCATATGCCGCCATTACAGCGGCAAAGGTAAACGGCGCCGGGCGCGCTCGGTTCCGTTCAGTCCCCAGACCGCCTTTATGGTATGCGGGTTCATGTCAAGCGTTTCAGGAGCCGTAGCACCAGCAGGGCGTGGCCGCAAGCGTTGCAACGACGTTTTCAGCCGCAAACTGCTCGGCGCAGCGAGCCGCTTCGGCGCCTCCTCCGATGGTCGTATCGCTGATTACGCACTGAACGGGTGTTGAGTCGGGGATACCGCAGGTTTGCCTCAATAAGCTCCTTTGCCTTGAGCGCCATTGTCATCGTCTGCGTTTCCAGCCCCTCACGTATGCCGCCCTGTCTGCCGTCGATTGTCGGACGTATACCTATTTTGGGATAGTTCATTATTTTTCCTCCTGTTCGATGTGAATTTATGCTGTATTTATTATTTAATTATAAATCCGCATCGTTTGGTAATCCATTGATATACAATCAAATTTTATGTGTTTTTTGACATAACCGTCAATCGTTTGGTAAAAATATAATATAAAATGTCACATTATAGTGTATTATAACAAAGTGATATTTCTTGATTTTTACATTTATGTGTGATAAAATACATTATGGTTTCAATTCGTGCAAAGGAGAACAAATTATGCAAGCTGCACAAATTACAGAATTTACCAACGGGGGGGGGGTATGTCTGCCCTCTGTTAGTCATATTGACTGATATCCGAGGAAAAGAAAAAAATATATAGATATCTCCGAATTTTGACGGTGCTTTTTCGGAGTATATCTTATCCCCCGAAAACGCCGGAAAAATAAAATAGGAGTATTAAAAATGAAGAAGAGCACAAACACAAAAAAGAGCGCTGACTTTAAGCGTTGTTTCACTGCTTGTATGCGTTGCGATGTTTATCGGCTCCACCTTTGCGTGGTTTACCGATTCCGCGTCGGTCGGCGTTGGCAGTATCCAGTCGGGCAAGCTTGATGTTGGCTTGGAAATGTCCGAGGACGGCGGCGCAACCTGGACAGACGCAGAAGCAAAAGGACAGGCACTTGAATTTATAAAGGCAGAAGGCGCCTTGGCAAATGAAGCAATCCTTTGGGAGCCGGGCTGTACATATGAACTTCCTCAGCTTCGTGTTATAAACAAAGGAAATCTTGCTTTGAAGTACAGAATAGTCATTACCGGTATTAACGGCAGCGCAAAGCTGAACGAGGCAATTAAGTGGACGATAAACGGTCTTGACATAAATTCGGATCTGCACTTGACTTCGGGTGCAAAATCCGAGGCGCTTACAATATCCGGTCATATGAAGGAGACTGCGGGCAACGAGTATCAGGGTCTTACCATAGACGGTATATCAATAACTGTCGTCGCCGCACAGGATACCGTTGAGTTTGACAGCCTGACAAATCAGTATGACAGTCTTGCGGCATGGGACGGCACGGCAGCGGCGGACGTTGCCGAAATCAACGGGGTATACACCATTACAAACGGTCAGGAGCTTGCCTGGCTTGCAAATCAGGTGAACAGCGGAAATAAGTTTTCAGGGAAAACCGTTTTGCTTGCAAGCGATATTAACCTGTTCAATCAGCCATGGACTCCTGCCGGAAATGTCGATTCTTATCCGAGCATCACCTTTGCGGGCACCTTTGACGGAGATAATCACACTATCTACAATCTGAACACTTGTGCAACAGGGGCGAATGCGGCGGCAGGTCTTTTCGGCTCCGTAACAGGCAAGGTTAAAAACCTCAGGGTCGTTAATGCGACCGTTAGCAGCACTCATTATGCCGGCGTTATCGCGGGCTATTCATCTGCAAATGTAGGAATGGAAATCAGCAACTGCTACGTTGAAAATGCAGCTGTAACGACTTATGTGGAAAAACAGGCGGACGGTTCATATGACAACGGCGATAAGGCGGGCGGAATTATAGGATATTGTGTTGCAGGCGACGTTGTAACGGGCTGTACCGTTAAAAATTCCTCCGTTACGGGCTACCGCGATATCGGCGGTATCGCCGGCGCGTCGGCAGCTTCTATTACCGATTGTACCGTGGACGGCGTAACCGTAAGCCAAAATACCGAGAACGGCTATCAGTCATCGGTTCCCGCGACCGTGGATAAAATCGTAGGCAGACAGCTTAACGGAATAGTTTTAAATAATAATTCGGATGTAAACTCCAAAGTGGTTTTTACTGCAAAACCTGACACGGCGCAGACCCTGCTTGACAATGCGTCGGACGGCACTGTTATTAAGCTGACTGCCGGAAATTACGGAACGCTGCGTTTGGGTCAGTCCAAAGCGATGACGCAAGTTGTTTCGTCTGCCGGCGAGTATGCCCGTTATGTCCGCACCGTTGACGGCTTGACTATCGAGGGTCAGGACGGAGCGGTTATAGACGGCTTTGAAATTAAGGTGGGTCATGTTTACGGCACGGGAGTAAACCCGATTACCGGTCTTGAAATAAACGGCTCGAACAACGGCTATTACAGCACAATTAATGTTAAAGATCTTACAATCAGTAATGTCGGTCTTACAAAGTCTGTTTATATCGGGGCTGACACGTCTGATTATCTTAATCTTGACGGATTGACAATCACGGGCTGTTCTTTTATCGGCAGTGCGGCAAACGTCAGTGTTAATGAATCATGGAACAAGCTTGCGCATATCGCGGGCGGCTCCAATTATATAAGAAATGTGCTGATTGAAAACTGCAGCGTCACCAATGCTTTCCAGGGTGTGTATACTTACGGCAACCGCGATATTACGGTAAGAAACTGCACGTTTGATAATCTAAATCATAATGCCGTTGCCATTCAGAACAATGTGTCCTATAACGGCGGCACTATTGTAATAAAGGACAATAAAATCAGTAATGTTACAGACCGCGTATTCCGCGTCGGCGACTTTAAAGAGGGCTCGCTTCTGTTTGAAAACAACACGATTACAAGCTCGGGCGATAAGAGCGACCCGTCTAATCCTTATTACAAGGCATCAAGTATAGCGGCAGGTGTTTCGGTCAAATTTGAAGGAAATACCGTAGACGGCAGTCCGTGGACTCCGAATGCATAATAATACTAAACTGTAAAAATACATTGAAAAAGCACCTTCCCCGGCGGCGTTTCGATCCGCTGAGGAAGGTGCTTTATTTTTTTAATTTATTTGCGGTTACTTATTTACGGTGGCGGTAAAAACAACGTCTCCGTTTTGCGCATGCGCTTCGATATAACAGCCGTCGCCGTCATCGGCGCGGTAAAATGCCAGCGTTTCGCCCTCGAAACACTGCCGTCTGTAAATCATCTCAAATGATTTAATTGTCATACCCTTCATTTCACTGCACGAAAAACAGTCAAGCGCCATACGTATATAGGAAATATTATTTACGTGCCCGTTGATGTCAAGGTCGGAGAGCCGCATGGTTCTTTTATAGCGCAGATTTTGCTGTGTGACCTCAAGTGTAAATTTGGAATATCTGCCGACCTTGCGCTCGGTGCGGTATTCCGGGAAAAGCTCGCCCAGCACGGAGGTGTTGAGTACCTCGGAGGTGCTTTTATCCAGCAGACACCAGTCTGTATAAGCGTTTATGCAGTCACGGTCATGCTCGTCGCGTATTGAAAAGCAGCGCCCGAACCGCTTGGCTCCGGGCTTCAGCGGCCAGGTGACCGCTTTTACAGTCTCGCCTTTTGACGGAAAGCGGGAAATTTCAAAGCGTGCCTTTGCTATCACCCATTTTGCGCCGTGGTTATTGAGCACGCTGTCAAAGCCCACTCCCATCTCGTCTGTATGCAGCGTGACGGCATACTGAAACATGCTCATGGCATCCGCTACGCTCATTTTGCCGTCATAGCCGACGGTGTTTACGTTTACAGGGCTTTTGACGGAAAAGATATTGTCTGTCATAGACTGACTGCTTCTCCTTTCGGTATTTTACAGGTGCTTTTACTGTTAAGGCTTATCCAGACATCGGTGCATGTCGGATTGAATATATTTTTCCCGTCGGCGGAAAAAATCAGAGAATTAAAAGCCTGAACATAATCGTAAACCTCGATGTTTGTGGCATACCATATATCGGGATTGCCGCCTGTTTTTTCAAAAAACCGCTCAATAATCTCCCAGTTGTTATCGCTTTCAAACTCGAACGTATGTCCCCAAAGATAGAAAAACAGAGGAGAGAGCTTGGGCGTTTCATTCAGAAAATTATCGGTAAGCTCCGTAAGACGTGGGTCTTTGTGGTGACAGGTCGGGTTCAGTATCAGCCAGTTTTCGGGTAAACTGAATTTGTGGGTTGATACTGTCGTTCTGGCATAAGCTATGCCGCAGCTTTTGAGTACGTTTATAATATTCTCGCTGTACTTGCCGTAAGGGTATGCGTGCCCGCGGCAGATTGTGCCGTACTGGCTTTCTATGTTGCGCCTGTCCTCAATTATTTCATGCACAGCCTCCGATAACGGAATATCGGGCAGCCAGGCATGATGCAGCGCATGGGTTGCCACCTCGAAAAGCGGTTCGTCCTTGTAGGTCTCAAGGCTCTGTCTTTGCGTCATCGGACGGTGTACCCTTCCCGGCTCAAATCTCTTGCCCTCCGGCGAGTAGTTTCCCGTGCTTATGTTGAAGGTGCCGGCAATGCCGTACTTTTTCATCAGCTCGCACATGCGCATGTCCTGTTCCACTCCGTCGTCGTAGCTGAGCGTCAGGCACTTGGCAAGTCCGTTTGGAAAACGCAGATGAAGATTGTTCAACTTAAATCACCTCTTTAAATTAAGTATATCTGTGAAATATGCGTAAAGCATGCTGAGCGGATATTTTAAAAACTTAAGATATTCTATTATTTTGTATGATAAATGTCAAGGCAACTTATTGTAAATTATGTAAATATATTATATAATATATCATGTAAGCTATACGCATTAAACTGCTGCGGCATGAAAACGCCGCTTATTTTGGGAGAAAATATGCTTGATGCCCGTCTTTCAATGGTATACAGTCTGCTGCCCGATGGGGAGTTTTTGTGCGATATCGGAACCGACCACTGCAAGCTGGCGGTTTATGCGGCAGAGCAGGGCAGGGTGCCGGGCGCGCTGGCAACGGATTTGCGCCGCGGGCCTCTTGCCGCGGCACGGAAAACGGTTGAGGCACACGCAATGACCGATAATATACAGCTGATGCTGTCTGACGGATTTATAAATATTCCACAGAAGCTGTTTGACAAAATCGGATGTTTTGTTATTGCCGGCATGGGCGGCGAGCTGATAGAGTCTATTCTGCGAAAAAGGTTTACCGACAAATGGCTTGTATTGCAGCCGATGAGCGCTGTTTTTGAGCTGAATTTGTTTTTGTGTGAAAACGGGTACGCCGTGAAAAAGCGCGTTTTCTGCCGCGACGGGGACAAGATGTATACCGCGCTTCTGTGCCGTCATGACGGCGCTTTGCGTAAGTTTTGTCCGTTTGAGGGCGCGGTGCGGGATGAAAACTTTTATCTTTATCTTGAAAAGGAGCTTTTTCGCATAAAAAAGGCGCTTGAGGGTATGAGCCGCTCGGATAATGTCGACGCTGAGAGAAAACGCGGACTTGAGCGGCTTGAAAGAATTATAATTTCAAATATGACGGAGAGAAAAAATGAAAATCAGTGATATTGCTGCCGCAGTAAACGGCATTGCGCCGTTTGAGAGCGCCTGTGCGTGGGATAACTGCGGGCTGATGTGCGGCGATGAAAATGACGATGTAAGCCGCGTTCTTGTGACGCTTGATGCGGACATGCACGCGCTGAAGCTTGCTTTAAAAAACGACTGTACGCTTGTTATAAGCCATCACCCGCTGATTTTTGACCCGCTTAGTGCGGTTACGGCGGACGTGCCCGCCTATCACTTCATAAAAAACGGCGTTGCTGTTATCTCGGCGCACACCTGCCTTGATGCGGCGGACGGCGGAATAAACGACCTGCTTGCGGAGCGTGCCGCGATATGCAGTCCGCAGCCGCTTTTTACGGACGGCTGTGCACTCGGCAGATACGGGGAGCTTGAGGCTGGCACGGAATTTGAAAACGCCCCGCTTATGTATATAGATTTTCTGAAAGAGCGTATCGGCTCCGAGCGTGCGGACTTTATAATAAAGCGTCCGATAAGGCGGGTTGCGGTTGTAAGCGGTTCGGGCGGCAGTGCGCTTGCGCTGCTGCACGGGCACGGTATAGATACGCTTGTCACCGGCGAGAGCAAGCACGAGCATTTTGTTTTTGCGGACAATAATGAGCTTAATCTTATTACGCTGGGGCATTTTGAAACGGAAAATATAATTGTAAAGCCGCTTGCCCGCCGCCTTGAGGAGCTGCTGCCCGATGTTCGGATTTTTACATCGGACAGAACAAGACTTATGCAGCGCAGATAAACTGCGAAAAACAGCAAATAAACAACGGAGAATATATATGTCGCTTGACGCGTGTTTTTTATCCTTTCTTACAAGACAACTTAACAGCGAGCTTTGCGGTATGCGCACGGAAAAAATATTTATGCCCTCCAAGGATGAGAGCGTATTTGTTTTGCGCGGCGGACAGCACGGCGGAAAACGCAGGCTTTTGATTAACGCTTCGACCAATGCGCCGCGCGTGTCGCTGACAGACGCCGAAACGGAAAATCCGGCAGTGCCGCCGACCTTTTGCATGGTGCTGAGAAAGCATTTTACCGGCGCGCGGCTTGACCGCGTATATATGCCGCAGTTTGAGCGGTGCGCGGTGTTTGAGTTTGAGTGTAAAAATGACTTTTTCGAGCCCGTTGTGAAAAGCATAGTCGTGGAGCTCATGGGCCGCTCTGCAAATATGATAATAATTGAAGGCGATGTGCAAAACGGCAGAATTATTGACGCTGTCCGCCGTGCCGATCTGTCGGGAGGAAGAACCGTTCTGCCCTCTGCGCGCTTTGAAAGCGCGCCTGCCCAGCAAGGTAAAATTCCGTTCTCTCAGCTTAGGTCGGCACATACTCTGCTGTCCAACCCCGAGCTGACTTTAGAACAGGCGATAATGCAGAATGTGAGCGGGATATCCCCGCTTAACGCGAGAGAAATCGCATATCTTTCAACGGGGGTCGGTGAACGGCGCTGCGGCGAGCTGTCTGTGGGGGATATATCCCGCCTTGAAGAGCTTATTGCCGGGATACAAAGGGATATCGACAGCGGCAGCTGTCAGCCGACAGTTGTCCGAAGAAAGGACAACGGTGCGCTGGTGGATTTCTCTTTTATGCCCATTCGGCAGTACGGCGACTATTGTATAACGGAGCAGACGGCAACGCCGTCGGACGCCGTTGAGGAATTTTTTGCAGCGGCTGCAAAAAAAACGCGGTTTGAGCAGAAAACACGTGATTTGTCTCAGCTTCTGACACGCCTCAGCTCCCGTATTTCACGTACTATGGCGGTGCGGCAAAAGGAGCTGCGCGCGGCGGACAGGGCTGAGCAGTACCGTGTATACGGCGAGCTTATAAACGCCAATCTGTACCGTCTGAAAAACGGAATGACCGAGTTTGAGGCGGAAAACTATTACGATGACTGTAAAATCATAAAAATACCGCTGAGTGCCCGGCTGTCCCCGCCGGCTAATGCGCAGGCGTACTTTAAAAAGTACAATAAGGCTAAAAATTCGGCTGTTATTCTTAAAAAGCTGATTGAAAAGGACCGTGCCGAGCTTGACTATCTTGAAAGCGTGTTTCTGTCTCTTTGCGACTGTGAGAGCCTTGCAGACGCCGGGCAGATACGTGATGAGCTGGTGCGCGGCGGATATCTGAAGCACTCGTCAAAGCAGCGCGCCTCGGAAAAGCCGTCCGCGCCGCGTGAGCTGCAGTACGGCGGGTTTACAATACTTGTGGGCAGAAACAACACCCAAAACGACCTTGTGACCGTCAAGCTTTCGCGCAGGGACGATATCTGGCTGCATACCAAGGCAATTCATTCCTCTCACGTGCTGATAAGGTGCAGGGGCGCAACACCGCCCGATGATGTAATCGAGTATGCTGCGCGGATATGCGCCTTTTACAGCAAGGGGAAAAACGATAAAAAGGTTGAGGTGGACTACTGCCCCGTGCAGAACGTCAGAAAGCCGTCGGGCGCAAAGCCGGGCATGGTGGTATATGACGGTTACCGCACGGTAGTTGTAGAGCCTTTGGAGGTAAAATAAATGATTTTAACGGCAGATATAGGAAACAGCAATATTGTGCTGGGAGTATTTGAAGGCGATATTCTCAAGCTGACGCTGAGGATAAAGACGGACGCCACGCGCACGCGGGACGAGTATGCGATAAATTTAAACAGCATGCTCAAGATAAATAATATAAACGTATCCGATATCGACGGGGCTATAATATCGTCTGTTGTCCCCAATCTTTCGGCGCCGTTTGCCGGCGCTGTCGAAATGCTTATCGGAAAGACGCCGCTTATAGTAGGCCCCGGCGTTAAAACGGGACTTGAGATCAGGATTGACAATCCTGCTCAGCTGGGCTGCGATATGGTGGTGGACGCAGTGGCGGCAATCCGCATCTACGGCGCGCCCGCCATTGTTATTGACATGGGCACGGCGGCGACCTTTTCCCGCTATCGGAAAAAGGGCGAGTATCTGGGTGCGGCGATAACTCCCGGCGTGCGGATTTCAATGAATGCGCTGGCGCAGAATGCCGCGCAGATTTCACAGATAAACATTGACAAGCCCCGGCACGCCATAGGCACCAATACCACCGATTCGCTCAAAAGCGGGATTGTTTTGGGCTACGCATCCATGCTTGACGGTATAATCGAAAGATTTGAAAAGGAAATCGGCGCGCCCTGCAACGTTATTGCGACGGGCGGTCTTTCTTCGCTGATTATACCTCACTGCAAAAGAAAAATTGTTCACGACAAGGATTTATCGATTAAAGGACTTTTACTGATATATAATAAAAACATATGAAAAAAAGATTTGATTGTAATAGGTGCGGGGCCGTGCGGCGTTACCGCTGCAATATACGCAAAGCGCGCGGGACTGAATGTTCTGGTTATAGACGGCGGCGGGAGCGCGCTTTTAAAGGCTGATAAAATTGAAAATTATTACGGATTTGAGTCTGTGTCGGGCAGGGCGCTTTATGAAAAAGGGGCTTTCTCAGCTTAAAGCACAGGGGTATAGAGCTTATTTCCCGTCAGGCGCTGTCGGTAATGTACGACGGCGGCTTTACCGTGAAACGGACGGCGGGGAGTATGAGGGAACGGCTCTGCTTATCGCAAGCGGTGCCAAAAGTAAAGCCGCCGTTGCGGAATTTGAAAGCTATCTTGGCAGGCGTGCCAGCTACTGCGCCGTGTGTGACGGATTTTTCTTCAGGGGAAAGGATGTCGGCGTTATCGGCGCGGGCGAATATGCGCTTTCCGGAGCGCGTGAGCTTATGCGCATGTGCAAAAGCGTATGTATCTCGACAGACGGTGCCGCGCCGGAGCCGATCTCGGGTTTTCGGTATACAGCGGAAAAATCAGCGCTATTGAGGAAAAGGAAGTATAAGCTGTCCTTTCGGGCGGCAAAAAAAGAATTGAGCTCGCGGGCTTTTTTCCGCCGTGGGCGTTGCGGGCGCGGCTGATTTTGCACGCCGTATCGGAGCGCAGGTAAAAGGGCGCGGACATAGTTGTAAACGAAAAAATTTGAGACGAACGTGCCGGGGCTTTACGCCGCGGGGACTATTTTTCGGAATAAAGCAGATAGGAACGGCTGTCGGCGCGGGGTGTGAGCGCCGCCATGCAGATAATAAAATTCATAAGGGAGCAGATAAAAAAATGGAAATCAAAAGCGTCTGATTTTGAAGCCGAGGTTATAAACAGCAAAATCCCCCGTGCTTGTCGATTTTTTACGCAGACTGGTGCGGCCCCTGCAGGATGCTGGCGCCGGTGCTCGGCGAATTTGAAAAAAGCATGCAAGGGGAGAGGTCAAGCTGTGCAAAGGTCAATATTGACAGGGAACCGCAGCTTGCCGCACGTTTTTAATGTTATGAGCATACCGACTCTTATTGTTTTTCGGGGCGGCAGTGCCGTCAATCAGTCGGTAGGGTATATTTCGGCGGACGAAGTGGAAAAGCTGGGTATTTTGATATGAGCGATTTACTGAGTTTTTTGCATGTATGCGTCTTTGCGGCGATAAGTGGGGCGACATGCGTACCGCGCGGCGAGTTTATGCAGACGCGCAGAGCAGCGGCGCGCATTTTTTCGACTCGGCGTATCGCAGACGGTCTGCGTTGCGCCCGACGCATCGGGCAGCGTCGTTTTGTTTTGTGCAAAGCAGGCGATAACAAGGTTGAATATAGAGAGCGGGCGAACGTCTTTGCCGATGGGCGGATGAGGGCAAGGTGCTGGACGCGCTTTTAGAGGTTTGTGGATAACGAGCGTCACCCGTTTATGACCGGAGGCAATTTTTTGCGTGCTATAGACTCAGCTGCGACGAGATGAGCATTTGTCCCGAAAATGCCGTTGTCACTCGGACACTCAAATGGCAAAGGAACGGAATTTCTGGCTGTATATTCTTCTCCTTCTG
>VOFK01001201.1_pt1 | contig 11394 bp, 18 predicted proteins | sample 5384121 | NCBI WGS metagenome assembly VOFK01 (sample SAMN12384730, study PRJNA508395) | human gut metagenome | isolation source: healthy gut J | host: Homo sapiens | reverse complement strand
GCCGAGGCTGTCGAATCGAAGAAGCGAGCGGGTGTCGGCGGCATCATCGGTAAGCGTAAGTGCGATACGTGCCCCATCGGTGAAAGAATTGGGGGAAGGTACGACTTCGGTCTCCTTGTTGCAGGAAACGAATGCGGCAGCGAAGACTGCAACAGCAAAAGGATGTTTTTCATGTTATTTGATTTTGAATGCAGCGATGCACTATGCGTCGCTTTCTGCTGCAAATGTATAATACAAAAATCACTGAAAAATACACTTTTCCGGATGCCTCTCGGGAAAAAATCAAAAAGTTTTTTTGTAAAGTATGAGAATGTAATCAACTGAAAAATAGTCTGTTGAAATTTTGCAAACGGAGAAAAACTTTCTGATTTTCTCATCCTGACAGGTCTCCGCTCTCTCTATCGCAGGTGTCTTTCGACGACTTGCTCATAGGCTTTTTTTTTCAATTTATCCAGAAAAGGTGTGACCGCCGTGCTGCGGTCAAGCATCCTGGTTTTCTTGACATAGACATCGTTGATCGTGATATGGAATGGAAGACAAGGCACGGACGATCTCTCGATGAAACGCGCCTTGCGGTTGCCGTACATGATAATCCCGTTTTATGAAGGGCAACGGCAAGCCCAGCAGCTCTTTGCTGCGTCCCTGTCCACAGCAACTCGCCGTCCTGATAGGATAAAGGGAACGAATAGTCTTGGTTCGAGCTATATTTCGTACTATTGCTGACGATATTGATTTCGCAATCCAGAATATACATGATTTTATAGATGAACGTCGTCCTTAAAACATTGTTCGAATATCGATTAAACGATGGATGGGACAATACGTCGAATTCAACCCGGCTGTAATACAGTATTCTCAAAATATCATCCCGGTTATCGAAATTAGCAACCATCTCGGTCATCGTCTCGATAAACTCTTCGTATGCATGGGCTAATTCCGACGGATTCGATTCATTTTGAGTTAGCAACGCGTATATACGGGTATGAATAAGCGTTTTCATAAGACAGATCTCCGTATTGCAGAATCATGTGTATTTTTCGTATTCACAAAGTATCTGTTGGATAATTTTTCGTATCTTTGCAAAACAGCAAATAGCTGTCGAATCCTGTCATCGACACCTGAAAATGCTACCAAGACAAGATGGACGGGATGATAGGAGAATCGTGTAAAAAGCAGCACGGGCTCTCCTATCTGTTCATCGGGTTGTAGCATTCCTCAGGTGTCAATAGGTTGAGTCCGTGCTTATTTTATACTATCTCAACTTATTATTGTGCCAACTAAATATAATTTGAATACGAATTCATCAATTCGTGCGTTATTAAATAAATACTATCACAAACCGGCCACGGAGAGTTTTTAGATTGAAAGGTCACTTACGGGTATATATCGACTCGAATCGGTCAATGTATTTGCGGTAGTTTTTGTTTCCCCATTCGTCTTTCGGATGGGGGAACGTTTTCATATCCCTTCATCAGTTAAAATAACCCGCACACCTGTTTGCGGATGTGGGGTCTGGAATCGGTCACTTTCGGGTATATAACGAATCCGAATCGGTCAATGCAAACACATCGCTATCATGTTATTCCACTTCGTCCATGTTGATCTCATACCCCGACGATACAAAAGTCCAGTCTTGAGGGCGATCGCCGTTCTCACAGGTAACGGTCAGACCGTAAAGCCCGCTTGCCGTAGCGTTGAATCCGTTAAGCGGATTAACGTTGCTGCTGCGACGCAGGTTGAAATGCATGAATGCGCCGTAGCCCTGGGCTTTTGGCCAACGCTTGGCCAGCGAATTCAGCGTCGCTGCGCGTTGGGAGCAGAGCCGAGATTCGTCGATACCGGCGACCAGCGGGTTTTTGGTCCACCAGACCGGATGTCATGAAGCTCGAACCGAAATAGCCATGATACGCATGTCGATGCAGGCTTTTAGCCTCGCATTGTTCAGCGAACCGTGTTGGTATACCCCCCAGTCGAAAACGGTGATGAGTTTGTCGGCCGGCATCAGCGCAGTTTGGTGATGATTTCGCTGTACGAAGTAGAATTAGGTAGACGAATAATTAGCATACTCATCATCGAACCCGATTCCGTCCAGACCGTATTTTTCCACAGCATGGGCCAGGATCTTGGCGAACTGTGTGGTCTGGGTATCGTTCATGTTGGCGACACCGATGCCCTCGCCAGTCGCCCAGCACGGTCAGCAGCACCTTGATGCCTTTGGCCTGCAACGGTTTCACGTACGTCGCGGCGCCCGCCGTTTTTCGAGCAGGTTGGTCATCTTGTCGTTCAGATAGAGGGTCGGACGCACTACTCCGTTGACCGTCTCCTTGTTGAGATTGGCGGCGAAGAACTCCACGATATCGGCATAGGCCGAACCGTCGGAGAGCAGGTAGTCGCCGGCATTAAGCGGGTTCACGTCGTTGGTCTCGACATTAATGGTGACCTTCGGAGTTTTTGTCCCCGTAAGCACGTGTTTTTGACGACAGGTTCCTGGGCCTTGTCCATCGTCGGTTCTTCTGCCTGCTGGCAGGGAGATCATCATCGCTGCACTGGCTGCCAGTGTTGCGAATAATTTAAGTTTTGTTTCATTTTGATTTGAATTTTAATTGTTTTTGCTCCGGTTAAAAGAGCTGTGAGAGGATAAAATGGAAGAACATAGGTGTATTTTTGTCGACCGTTTTTATCAATTCCAATCTTTCAGCCATTTGCCGTAATTCTGAATACCCTCGGATAATGTCCAGAGTCTGTTCATATCCAACAGAATAGGTGTATCCTTTTTTTGCTTCCGAGCAAATAGCTGTTTTCTGGATCCATAAAAGTGCAACACGCTGCAAACGTATTGTCCCAAAAAGCTTCGTAACTGTCCTGGAGATTGCTGTGCAAATCGTCGAAGACGATGATGTTGTTAGGCTTATAATTGAGGTCAATCTAAAAGGAATTTGAGCTCCCGCATCATGGCCTCTTCTTCCGTTTGGGCAGCAGGATAGATGGGAAAGTTGATGCAGCCGTACCGATCCTTGGGCAGATTGGCAATCGGCTTTTTGCGTATAGGTGGATACATACTCCAGTTCGGGATGCCACGGGTCGAGCAGCTGCGGGCCTCGCTGTTGCTGTTGTAACCCGACCATGCGTAGTCAATGTAATCGCCGACGGCGATTCCGCCCGTCGCTTCCGTATCCCAGAAAGTAGCGGTCGGCTCCTCGTAAACCGTGACCGTCAGTAATTTTTTCCGTGCCAAGTGCCTCGCGCAATGCCTTGATGAGCTTCGGATAGGAGGTCGTGTTCACGGCCGGCATACCCTCCTTGCCGTAGCCGGAATTTCGATCCCAGAGGTTTACACCGTCGAGTTCGTATTGTTCGATAACGGTCTTGACCTGCGCTGCGAAGTCTTCGATTTGAGCATCGGTGAGGTTGCAGAACCCGGAGCCCCCTTTGCCTCCGCCTTCGATACTGATACATACCTTGCGTCCGTGTTCCTGCAACGGACGGATATATTTCGTCGATTGGCTGAGCACATAAGTGATGTCGGTTCCGAGATCAAGCAGGGCGCGGCCGGCTGCAGCATCGTAGCCGACCTGGACAGTGCGCAGGTTGACGATGTTGCCTACGGTACCGTACCACGCCACGGTCGTGCCGCGTGCCACTTTCTTCCGCATGATGTAGTCCTGCGCCAACAGCGGCTGAAAATCGTTCGTATTGACATAGAACACGAAGAACAGGTCGTGGCCGTCGTGCAGGGTGTATTCGTCGGTGTAGGGTTGGCGAACCGAAACGTTGTAGTAAAGCGTCTTGTCCGCGTCCGGTGCGTCCTGTGCAGCGACCGTAAGCGGTAGTACATATTCCCCGACGGCAAGTCCGCTTGCCGAGAACTTGATACGTTTCAATTCCGAACGCTGCGTTGCGGCCGAGAGGTCGAGCGTCTTGCCGTCGGGGGAACTCGTAATTCGCCTCCGGCAGCAGCGTGCGTTCGATTTCATCTCCGGCATCGTAGTCATTGAGCAAAAAGATGCATCGCACCATGCGTCGAGCGAATATCCCGCTGCCGCCGGCTGTGTCTGCCTCAAGTAGAAGTTCTTCGTCATAACCCCTCCTTCGGTCAGCAGCACATCGACCCTATTTTCCACGGAATTGCTGCTGCACAACATCACATGAACCTCTTCGATGGAACCTTTGTCGGGCAACTTCCCCGCTTTCCTGCATCACGGGATCGGCCTCGCAGGCCGTAAGGCCCGCGAGTGCCGCCGTGCAGAGAAGCGTTACCACCCCTGTTTGCAAATCAAAAATCGTCTTCATAGTTACTCGTTGTTTTCGTTAAGTTTCGGGATCTCGATGCCCTGCGGCCAGATGATGTCGTATTTGGCGACGCCGTCGTTGCCGTACATCGAATAGTCCTTGACCGTATTTCCCGAGGCATCGTTGCATTTCCAATACCCCAAAAGCGTCGGATCGTTCTCCGGGTTTTCGATTTCATACATATTTTCCAAATCTGTTCGGGCGTACGGGCCACCGACCAGACACGTGCTTCGGCGATCTTGCCGTTCAGATGGACGGTAATCGTCGTAAGGAGCGGCCGAGGAAGAACTGATAGGCCTCGCTCAGGCCATCGTACCCCCAGTTCTTCGTACTGGGCGCTTGTCGCCCTCGGGAGCCGTGTTCCACAGGTCGTAGAGCGCCCGCATGGCAAGTTGATGCAGTTCTTATCGTTCTGCGTCGTGATGCCCACGCCCGTGACTTCGCTCTGAATCTGCCCGTCGACGTAGATGCGGGCCGTGCGGGTATTCTGGTCGGTGCAGGCCACATGGTACCAGCGCCCCCGTTTCGAGATGCTTCATCGCGTCGCGTCCGGGAATCTTGCCGAAGCCCGAGCCACTGCCCCGGAACCGTCGAACTGCAACTGTTCGCGCTCGAAATTCGTAATCGCCGATACGCGCAGGATACTGCTCAACGCCCATGACGGACGAGATGTTGACGGGATTGCCTTCAGTATTGGTTTTCACGAATTCGTCGATGTAAATCAGGGCCTCGTAGGTCACAGCCCGCAGGCCGTTCCAATCCTTGCTGCTTTCGGAATACTTATCGAGGGTCGGGAACTCGATCCAGTTGTCCGTAAGTTGTGCCGCGACGGTGATGGCCGAGGCGTTTGACGACGTAGTAAGCCACGTCGAGCCGTGCAACACATCGATCGATGCGCTACCGATGCGTACTGGAACCAGATAGGTTTCGTCGATTGGCAAAGCTCCGGTCTGCTCATCTCCCTTCTCCGGTGAGTTCACGGAGGCGCAGCGTGACGCATCGGAGGTCGTCTTCCTGCCGGAATGGTCACAGTTTCGGACAGCAAAGAAATAATATTTTTGAATCGAGCATCTGCCACTCGGTGCCGTAGCGGGCATTGTATGCCGCTACGAGCGACGGGTCGACCGTGAGCGTCACCGCCACATCCTGTCCTGCCGGATATGTCAGTACCGCCTGCAACGCGCAATCGTAGCCCGGGTGTTGCTGAAGGTCGTGAGCTGTGCGTCGCTCGTCGAAGCGACGTCGAGGTATACGACATTGTCGAACTTTGTGATTGTCATCGCCGTAGTTCTCGCAGGCCGTGAAAGCCACAAGCGAAACGAGAACCGCCATTAGTATCTTTTTCATGTTCATGACTGTCTTTTTATTTAGAGGGGTTCAACGTTTTGTATCGCCTGCCGGATGGTTTGGTAGTTCATCTCGGAATGGTAGTAATCTTCGGCAATATTGTAAGCCGCAAGCCCGCATAAGGCCCGAGTTCGACGACGCGGCGCGACATTTCGTCGACGGCGGCGTGCTCGGTGCGGTCTTCATCAAACAGCGCCGCATTGATTTCGGCGGTCAGCAGCAGCCGATTGGCCTCGATGCCGGCATAGTTAACAGCGTGCAGGGGCATGGAGTCTCACATCCAAAAACATTTTCGAGTTTTCTCCGTATCGAGGATGACGTAATCCATCTTTGCACGGTCGGTGGCAGCGAGCGACAGGGGATTACCCTCGAAAACGAGGAGCTGACCGTCAGTTCTGGCCGTGGCAAGCCTATCAATAATGCGAGCCGTGGCATCCGCAGCCAACGGGTCGGTCGTGAACGAGTAGCCGTCCATGCCATTGGCAGCGACGGCAACGACGACCTTTATCCAACGTCGAGCGCCGCCGCATCGGCGAATTCTCCGCACGAGCGGCATAGTCGATCTGATAGAGCACCTTCGTGCCTTTCTCGTGCATGACGGACATGTCCTCGGCGTCGAATTTCGAGAAGTTGTCGGCGTTGGTCAGCGTCACGATGTCCAGCGAATCCGGAAGGCAGCGCATGAAGTCCTGCTCTCCGGTCGCTTTCTCGGGAGAATTGTGCATGCGGGCATAGACGATGAAATGCTCCGACTGCTTGTAGGCCCTCAATGTCGCGGTGTACTCGGCCCATAGGGCAGGATCTTGCTCCCAAGGCTTTTTGACCGTACTGTCGAGTGCCTCCGTTTCCGTCCAGTCGCTGCACGAGACGAGCGACAGCATCGAAAACAGCGCCAGCAGCGTGAATATAAAGTTCTGTTTCATAGCTGTTAGTTGTTATAAGATTTGCAATCCCCACCATACACGGGTTCCCATGACGTCGCCCGTGCGGTTGCCGTTCTGCTCGCCCATCGAGCGTCTGGATGGCCAACTGAAGGTTGGCGTTGTTCTGCTGGTACTCCCTCGACGGGGTAAGGCAGGCGTCGTGCACCCTGCGCTACGTCCACCGTGCCGCCCGACTTGTCGGTGGGCACGGGCAGCAGTTTTCGGATAGCCCGTGCGACGGTGCTCCGACCACGCCTCGACGCCCAGCGGGAAAGATGGCGATCCATTTCTGCACGATGATGCGTTCAAGGTTGCGTTCGAAGTTCTCGGCTCCGTCGACCCACGGGAATCCCGATGTCGCTCTGGGCCATCGCGCTGTAGTTGCCGACAGGATCGGTGTAGGGCGCGGGCTTGACGTCAGTCTGGGCCAGATGAGGCGTCGGCGCCGCTGGCACCGCGCTCCTCGAACGAAAGCCTTACGGCTGCTTCGTAGAGTGACCGTGCCGTTTCTTCCGAGCCCCAGCGCAATTCATATTCCGCACGCAGGAACGTTGCCTCGGCGGCATTGAACCATAGGTAGGGGCGTATCGCTCGCAACGATCATATTCGAATACTTCGACACGGCCTGCGACTTGCTCGTCACATCGATGCCGATACGGATACCCACATAGTCGCCGACATCGTTCGCAAGGAACATCTTCTCCATACGCGGGTCTTTGTAGCCGTTCATGTAGCAGAGGATGTCGGCTCCGACACGGTGGTCTCTCCCAGTCGTTGTAGATGAGCGTCGTGCGGTTCTCCGCGGCGTGCATCGCCGCATTGTCGGCATTAGCCTCGATAACACCCCCGGCAATAGCCGCGGCGGCCTTCGCACGGGCGACGTCGGACTTCACATACGACAAACGCATGGCCATGCGCAACTTGAGCGAATTGGCATATTTGAGCCACTGCGCGATATTGCCGTAATAGACGCCGTCGTAGCGGCTCCATGCTTCGGCTGGGAGCGTCGTGTTGCGGCCCAGTATCTCGATAGCCTCGTCCAGCTCCTCGAACATCTTCGTATAGACCGCCTCCCTGCGAATCGTACTCCCACATAGACCGTCTCGTTGCTCTCCAGCTTCGAATAGGGGAATCGGACCGTAGGAGTCCGTCACACGGTGCATGATGGCCACTCGCAACAGGCGGGCGAAAGCGATGGCCACTTCGTCTTCCGTGCCGTTGACGATGCCCTTATAGGGGGGGTATAGGTCTCGGTAATGACGTTGGCGAACGGCCATTTGCGCCAGTCGGCCGAGGGATTATAGGTCTCGAACTTGGTCTGCCATGTATCGACCGTAGCACCGATGTAACCGCCGAACGGCCCGCCCGAAAGCGATTCGTTGAACTGGTACATGTGCTCCTGCACGGGAATCACAAGACTCTGCAGCGACTTGAATTTCGTGCCGGTCTTGTAATTGAGGGCATCCATCTGTTCTTCCGTAACCTGATTGGGATTGCGGTTGATGTCCTCGAAATCACCGGTGCAGGCAGCCAATCCGAGCAGCGCGACCGACAGCAACACCGACTGCCAGCTCATATTGATCTTTCTCATAGTTTCTGCGCTTTTAGAATTGAATTTGACATTGAAACCGAGACTGCGCATCGAAGGCATCATGAAATAGTCGATGCCCTGATAGTTCAGTCCCGTCGAGGCGACGGCTTCGGGGTCGAACGGCGCCTTGCAGTAGATCATCCACAGGTTACGCCCCTACGAACGAGACGGTCATGCGCATCTTGTCGCGGAACCATTTTGTCGGCAGGGTGTAACCCAGCGAAAGTCTTGCAAACGGACGTTCGTCGCCGAATAGAGATAATATTGCGGCAGACCGGACTGCGAGCCGATCGCCTGATACCATTTCTGGGCATCGACCATCTCACGGCCGTTGATCAAAACACCGCCCGCATCGCGCGCGCGCGGCCGAAGCCTCCGAAACGCCGTACAGATCCAAATTGGCCTGCGTCGCGGGAGTAGCAGACACCGCCCAGACGGGCTGTGAACAGCACGCCGAGATTGATGCCCTTCCAACTGAAATCGTTACGCCATGCGAGATTGGCATCCGGGAACACCGAACCTAAATAGATATCCTCACCCTCATCGGTAACCTGTAAGTTACCGGCATTGTCCACTTCGACATAGCCGTTTTCGTTATACCGCAGATTGGACGTCGTGTAAAGGTCGCCCAACGTACCGCCTTCTTTAAGAATATATTTCGCCTTGCCTAATCCCTTGATGTCGAGCTTGGTGAGATTCAGAGATTCGCCCGTCACGGGGTTTACGGCATTAGCCGCAAGTTCGCGGATTTCGTTCTTGTTCCACGAATAAGTGAAGTTCGTCGTCCAGCGAAAGTCACGCCATTGGTTATCGTACCCGAGCGAGAGTTCGACACCCGTATTGCGGACATGGCCGGTTTGCAGGTAGATGGTCGTATAGGACGACGACGGGGCGGCAGCGACGGGTCGAAGGTCTGATTTTTTCGTATCGGCCCGGTACCACGAAGCCGAAAGATTGATGTGTTGCCACAGACGGGCATCCAGACCCACCTCGTAGGTGATGGTGCGCTCGGGGTTTCAGGTCGCCGATGGGATAGTGCGTCTTGTCCTTCCACACTTTGTTCGTAGCGTCGTATTCGTAGGTCGGAACCGTCAGGTGACGCGGGAAAGGCATACCTACCGAGGCGATCGAACCGCGGATCTTCAGATAGCTGATCGCATCCGGCATGTTGAATGTCGCCGTCGGAACCCACGAAAGGCCCCACCGACGGTAGAAGAACGACGACTCCGGGCGAATTGGCCAGTTGCGAAGCCCAGTCGTTACGCCCCGTCACCGTGAGGTAAAGCATCTGTTTCCAACCTCAACTTCGACCGAGGCGAAAATCGACTGCGTCTGGTCGTGCCAGCCGACCTTTTTCGGCACGTTTTCGTGTCATCCAGATCGAAAACATTGAATATGTTGGGAAGTCCGTTCTCCTGAATCGGCCCACGGTATGACAACTCATCGGTCTTGATATTGTTGATCGAGGTGCCGATATTCGCGTTCAGAGACCAATCCTCGCCGAAAGTCTTGTTAATGTTTACCATCAGATCGGCGTAGGTCTGCGTGTCGTAAGCACGGGCTTCGGTCCATAGTGGCCGTTTTTGCCGCCTTCCGTAATCGTGGTGTTCGACGAGGCATAGAGTTTTTGCGTGTAAGAGGCGAATTCGAATTATCAATGCGGACACGTCCGGCAACATTAAGCCACGGAAGAATGTCGTAGCTGGCCGAGAACGACAGCATATAACGCTTCTTGTCCGTATTGCGCAGGGTTGCGGTAGTTGATCCAGTAGGGATTCTGCATGCGCAAATCACCGCCTTCCATATCCGCACTCCAGAATTGCTCCATGAGTTACGTCCTTCGTTGTAACGCTCGAAGCGACGGTAAAAAGGTCGAAAATTCTCACCCCGCGGGAACAGGTAGGCCGGAACCAGCGGGTTCGAATAGACTCCCTGATTGGTCATGTTCTGGTCTTTTCTGATAGATGTAGCTGGCGCTCGCATCGAGCTTGAGCCGGTCTTTCAGAAAGTACGAGTATTGCGGAACGTGAAGTTGTAACGGTCGTATTCGTTATTGGGGATAATGCCGTCCGAACTGACCGAAGCAGCCGAAAAAAATAGGTCTGGTTCTTGTCCGTACCGCCAGAAACCGTAACAGCATTCGTATAAACGTGTCCCGTCTCGAAATAATCGTCCGGAGTATAACCGTAACGGGCTTCAGGGCGTAATTTCTCGCCCCAACTGTAAATGCTCGAGCCGCTGCGCTGGCCGTTCAAACCCGTACCGTAGCGATTCTGAAATTCCGGCTGGATGAAAGGTGCGAAAATTCGATATTACTCGAAAACGTAGCTTTCAGAGTCCCGCGCTTTTTTTCGTCGTAATCATCACAGCGCCGTTCGCGGCTTCCGAACCGTAGAGCGCGGCCGCGGCACCCGTGAGCACCGACATCGACTCGATATCCTCCGGGTTGATGTCCGCGATGGATTCCGAGGCGCCGCGCGAATCGAACTCCGTACCTCCGCCTCCGCCGAAGTTGTACATCGGGATTCCGTCGATGACATAGAGCGCATTGGACGACTGGCTGATGGATTTTGTTACCGCGCAAAGGTCACCTTCGATGCGCCGCCGACCCCCCCTGATGACGAGGTGTTGATCGTGACGCCCGCCACCTTACCGTCAGCGAGTTGATGAAGTTTGCATCCTTGACGGTCGTGATGTCCTCGGCCTTGACCTGCTGTACGTTGTAGGCTACGGCCTTCTCCGGAACAGCTTAATACCAAGAGCAGTGACCACGACTCGATTTCGGAGGCAGTCTCTTCAAGCGTAACATCGAAAGCAGTCCGGCTGCCCACGACGAAAGACACAGGATTATAACCGATAAAACTGATTTCCAGCTGTCTGTCCGCTGCGGGGGGGGGTACCTGAAGCGCAAACGCACCATCGGCGTCGGAGCTGACACCAACCGTAGTCCCTTGAATGAGGACGCTGGCCCCAACGATCGGATTGCCGTTCGCATCCCTGATTTTTCCGGTCACGGAAACCGGATTCCCCGCATCGTTCTTTTTTGGTCAGGATAATGTAGGATTCATCGATCCGGTAAGCGATTTCCGTGCCGGCGAACAGTTGTGCCAACACATCCTGGATCGTTTTTTGGACAGCGTTGATACTGACTTTGTTTTTTGGTATCGACGCCTTTTGTTGATAAACAAGTAACGAGTTTGATTTTTCAATCTCTTTCATTGTATATTTCCTTTTAATCATTAT
>VOFK01002662.1_pt1 | contig 11398 bp, 11 predicted proteins | sample 5384121 | NCBI WGS metagenome assembly VOFK01 (sample SAMN12384730, study PRJNA508395) | human gut metagenome | isolation source: healthy gut J | host: Homo sapiens | reverse complement strand
TCAATTGTACTCCGTTCAGATACGTATTGCTAGCTTCTCGAGACTCTCGTTGCCGGATATAGAAGATCTGCATGGGGATGCGCGAATAATAGACATCATCGAAACAAATACCGACTTGCTTCTTCAACTGATCAATGATATTCTGGACATGTCCAAAATCGAAGCCGGCACTTTTTTGACTTCTGCCCTTCATTGATAGATGTCAATCAGACAATGGAAGAAATTGAACAGAGTATGAGGCTTCGCTTGAAAAAAAAAGAAACTGTCACTCTTACTTTATCGAACGTCTGCCGGAATGTACCCTTTATACAGATAAAGAATCGTTTGATACAACTGATTTCCAATTTTGTCATCAATGCTATTAAAATTTACTCAGACAGGTTCTATCAGAATGGGATATCGCTGTCACGAAGGATGCCGATACAATTTGCTTTTATGTCTCGGATACAGGCTGCGGCATGTCAATGCAAAGCATGTATTCGAAAGGTTTGTGAAATACAATCGCTTGTTCAGGGAACAGGTTTGGGACTTTCCATTTGTCAGATGATTATCGATCGCTTAGGAGGGACGATTGGAGTTGAATCAGAGGAAAACAAAGGTTCTACTTTCTGGTTTACGCTGCCTTATCGGCAAGAATAGATTGTATCTGTCTTCTTATCCTTTATGATTGTTTGTTTTATGTATTGCAGACTTCAAGATTTTGGTCAGCTTATTACGATGAGACAATATTCTCAATCAATGAGAAAAGATTCTCACTGCGATGAGAAAAAGTTCTCGCTGTGGTGAGAAAAAAAAATTCTCATCATGATGAGAATGGTTGAGAATTTATGATCTGTATCAGCTTGTACTATAGATAAATACAGATTTACTATTTTCTGTTTTATAGCTTTAATTGATAGAGCAAAAAAAGAACTTTTACCTAAAAAGAGACCGTTTTTCTCTATTTAGTTGAAGGATGGTATAGATTTAATAGGTACGAATCCAATTTATTGGAAGGAGTCACTTATATTAAGGAAACAGTAAAGGAAGCAGCAATGGCAGATAATCTTTTAAATCGATGCGTAATTGTTTGAGTGCTTGCTGAATACGATAATCTACAGTCTTTGGAGACACTTCCAATGTTTCTGCAATTTCTTTGTAGCTCATATCCCGGAAACGATGCATAACAAATGCTTGCCGATAACTTTCCGGTAATGCAGTAACCTCTTCAATACGTTTGGTTAGCTCTTTAATTTGATAGAAGTCCATATCCTGTATCATCTCTTGCATTTCTTCATAATGAAACGTATCAAAACTTGATGGCATCCATTTTAAAGTGATAAGCTTATTTAAAAATTAGGTTTTTCCCGTACCCATTTTAAAGAGATAAGAACTTAATGATGATTCAATAATTAGGTTTCCCGGTTTTCCCATATCCATAGAAGGGAGTCTTGCACAATTTCTTCTGCATCGTGAAGTCAACATATTTATGACCATAGGCACATAGCACTGCATAGTATTGCCTGAATAGCGTTTCAAAGGCTTTTAGGCCTCCACGCTGTATTTCAGATAATTGAGGGTCATTCCTCTTTATGTGTACTTCCTTCATTTAAAATTCTAATTTACTGCAAATATAGCTTTTTTTATAATAAAATAAAGATTTTCTGTAAGATTTTCGTTTAGGAATGTCATGGTTTGGTCTTGTCATATAATAAAAGGTAGAATAAAGGATGAAAGAATTAGATAATAATAGAATAGAAAATTGCTTCCTCGTTATTGTGAGGGGAGGCTGAGCGAGGAGGAACGTCTGGAAGTGGAAGCGTGGATAGATGAGTCGGAGGAGAATAAACGAGTTGCTACTCAGACTTTTGCCCTTTATTTGGCTGTGGACACGGTTCAGGTAATGAAAAAAGTTGATACAGGAGAAAGCTTTTACTGAAAGTAAAGGGGAAAAATGTCGGACCGTGAAGTGAGAAGACAGTGTGGTGGGAGTGGACACAACGTGCTGCTGCAATTCTGTTTATTCCGCTTCTTACCTTATTTATATGGCAGAACTGGAAAGGGGATACCGGTGAGGTAGCGGAGATGATGGAAGTTAAGACCAGTCCTGGAATGACAACTTCGTTGACATTACCCGATGGCAATTGTTTATTTAAATTCGGAATCTTCTTTGTCTTATCCTTCTCGCTTTAATGGAGATTTCCGTAAAGTGACGTTGAGTGGTGAAGTATACTTTGAAGTGGCCAAAGATCGGAAAAAAATTTATCCTTTCTACTACATCAATCACAGATAGAAGTATTGGGTACATGTTTCAATGTGGAAGCATATGAACAGAATACAGAGGTTATTACAACTTTGATTGAAGGAAAAAGTAGATTTTATGTTCGAAAAGACACGCTGGGGGTGAAACATGTGTTCTTATCTCCAAGAAGCTGGTGTATGATTCGGAACTGATAAAGTCCCGCCTTTATAAAACTTCGGGAAAATCAGAGTTGGCTTGGAAAGATGGAGAAGTTGTTCTTGATAATACACCTTTGGAAGAAGCATTATGGATGTTGGAAAAAAAAAGATATAGTGTGAAATTTTGTTATTAAGAACGAAAAACTGAAGAAATAGTTCGTTTACGGGAACCTTTACAAATCAACGTTTGGAGAAGATCCTGGAATATTTTAAAGTATCCTCCAAAATACGTTGGCAACATATCAATGATGATAAGGATGGAAGTGACAGAAAAAAAAGAGATAATAGAAATTTATTGATTAACCTTTAACAATTTAATAGTATGAAAGCAAAAACTTACCTAGAAAAAAAAAGTATGGGAAGATTTTGGCAGATCTCCCCATACTAAAATGAATCAATTGAAAATGCTTGTTGGCAGACAAGCATAGTTAACTCATTTTCAACTTAAATCAATACAAAATTATGCAAAAACAATTTTAGCATCCAAGTTTTAAGGGTGGTAAAGTCTTTTTTAACCTCGAAAAAATCCCACGTACTATGAGACTGGTTATTTTATTCTTATTTTGTTTGTCGGATTAACTAATGCGACAGATAGTTATGCTCAATCTGCAAAGGTTACGATGAATGTACGTAATCAGACAGTTGAGGATGTATTAAGAGCGATAGAGAAGCTAAACAGAAATTTAGTTTCTTCTACAACAATGCTCATATAAATTTGAAAACGGTTGGTGACAATCTCCGCTAACCGTAATGATATCTTTTAAAGTTCTTGACGAAGTATTTAAAAAATACGAGTGTAGAATATAATGGTAATAGATAAAAAGATCATTCTGTCCACGGAGTTGGCATCTGTCGAACAGGCGCATCAGGAAAAGGTAAAAGTAAGCGGACGAGTAGTGGATGCGGCAGGTGAACCGGTAATCGGTGCCAGTGTGTGATAGAAAAAAGGCTCTACCAATGGCACGATCACTGGATATGGACGGTAATTTATCTTGAATGTCGGTTCAAAGACGCCATTTCTTGAAATCTCTTATATTGGTTATCAAGGACAGTCCTGAAAGTAACTCCGGGAAAGACGCTGTAGGTAGTCTTGAAAGAAGACACACAGAGTCTGGACGAAGTGGTAGTAGTTGGTTTTGGCGTACAGAAGAAAGCGAACTCTGACCGGCGCGGTATCTCAAGTAAAGATGGATGATGTACTGGGGAGCCGTCCTGTTGTAAATGCCATGAGTGCTTTGCAGGGTGCGATGCCGGGACTTCAGATTACCCCTAATAATGATGCTGCCGGTCCGGGACAGAGCAAATCATTCAATATTCGTGGTACGACTTCCATCAATGGCGGTGGTCCGTTGGTGTTGATAGATAATGTTCCGGGGGGATATCGATATGTTGAATCCCGAAGATATCGAAAGTGTTTCTGTGTTGAAAGATGCCGCCTCGGCCGCTATCTATGGTGCGCGTGCCGCTTTCGGTGTAATACTTGTGACTACAAGAAGGCGAAAGAAAGGCGACGGGTTTTCATGTCAATTATAATAATAATTTTGGTTTTCAGAGTTCTATCAATCGTCCGGAACAGGCTGACGGGCTGGAGTGGATGCAGGGCTTACCTGGACGGCGAGTTCAATGCCGGTAAATATTACACCGGGCAAGATATCAAAACTTGGATGAACTACCTGACCGAATATCGTAGGAGAATCCGGGTAAATTCCAGACTACCGGAGACGGGTATATATGTAGACCCGGAAACAGGATTGAATTATTACCTGAATGAGAAAGACCTGTATGCCAATATGCTTGATGATTACGGTTTTCTGCAAGCACATAATGTGTCATTGAGTGGTGGTACTGATAAGCTGGCTTATCGTCTGTCCCTTGGTTATAATAGCGAGCAAGGTATTTTTGATCACCGATAAAGACCGCTACAAACGTTTGTCGGGTAGTGCCTATATTTCTGCCGAAATCACCTCGTGGCTGACTCAGTCTGTAGATATACGCTATGCTCAGAGTGACAAGAATATGCCTGTGACTTCGGATAAGACCGGATTGTATGATATGCGTTTGCCGGTTGTATATCCCGAAGGTTCCCTACTTTGCCTGACGGCACCAGCCTGATGACGAATACGCCTTCAACGTTTTGAGAATGGCAACGGATAACAATACAATCAGAGACAATGCCCGTATCCTGTCAAAAACGGTATTGAAACCATTGAAAGGGCTTGAAGTGGCATTTGAATATACATTTGACAAGACATGGAGTAATCAGAATGTGAATAAGGCTTCCATTGATTATACAACGGTTGAGCTGGCAAAAAAATACAGACTGCCACTACTTCTTCTCTGGAGACGACTCACCAAAGTACTGATTATAATGCCATCAACCTGTATGCTAATTATAGATATTCATGGAATGACACGCATAACTTGTCGTTAATGGGCGGCTTCAACCAGGAATCCAGTGACTGGAAGAAATTGTATACTTATTCTTATGATATGATTAACGAGAAGTATCCGTCACATAGTACGGCTACCGGTGAGAATAAGGTTATTACAGATGATCATCGCGTGTATACCGTGCGTGGTGCTTTCTATCGTGTTAATTATGATTATAAAGGCAAATATTTGTTTGAGACCAATGGTCGTTATGACGGCTCGTCTAAATTCCCGAAGAAAAATCGTTTCGGTTTCTTCCCTTCTGTATCTGTGGGTTGGAACATTGCCCGCGAGAACTTTATGAAACCGGTTGTAGGTGACTGGCTAAGCGATCTGAAACTTCGCGGAACCTGGGGACAAATAGGTAATCAAGGCATTGACCCTTATAAATTTGTTCCAACCATGTCGCAAGTGGAAAAGAAGGATGTGGCATGGCTGGTGAATGGAGCGAAGCCGCTGACTTTGAATGCTCCGGGACTGGTCAGTGATAGTTTTACTTGGGAAACGGTAGAAACATTGGACTTTGGTTTTGATATAACTGCCTTGAACGGACGTCTGCAAAGTACTTTCGACTGGTATCGCCGTGATACGAAAGATATGCTTGCTCCGGGAGCTGAGTTGCCGTCAGTGGTAGGTGCTTCCCGCACCTTTGCAGAATACCGCCGACTTGCGTACGAAAGGCTGGGAATTGTCATTGACCTGAGAGATAGAATCGGTGCATGGGGCTATAATGTAGGCTTCAATCTTTATGACTCTAAAACAGTCGTTACCAAATACCATAATGAATCCAAGATTATCCTGAAAAAGTGATGGCACGAATAATTATTATGAAGGATATGAAATCGGTTCTATCTGGGGTTATGTAACGGATGGTTACTATACAGCCGATGACTTTGAAGATACAAATACCTGAAATTGAAAGAAGGAGTGGTGACAGTGGATGGAGTAAGTCCGCGTCCCGGCGACATCAAGTACCAGAATTTGCGTGATGATGAATCGAGTACGAATCGTATTGATACGGAGACGGAACCTTTGACAATCCGGGAGACCGCAAGATAATCGGTAATAACTCTTTGCGTTTGCAGTATGGTATAAATCTGGGAGTCAATTACAAAGCGATTTGATCTGAGTGTTTTGCTGCAAAGGAGTAGGTAAACGTGATGTATGGATCAGTGATGCACGCCGCTGGCCGTTTAATTCCGGACAGTTTGGTTCACTCTTTAAAGACCAGCTGGATTATTGGAAACCGGTAGATTCTGCCAATGGTGACTGGACGGCAGCCAATCCGAATGCGGAATATTTCCGTATTTACGGGCAAGGAAACAACTCCGGTTACAATACACGTGCGCAAACGAAGTATCTGATGAATGGCTCTTATCTGCGTGTCAAGAATGTGACTTTGAGTTATAATTTCCCGAAGAGCTGGTTAGCACCTATTACATTAACGAGTTTGAAAAGCGTTCGTAAGTTGTGAGAACCTTCACACATTTACTAAGCTGATGAAGGGTTATGACCCGGAACGCCTGTCTTGGGGATATCCTTTCTATCGTACGATTTCTTTTGGTTTTAATGTTACTCTTTAATTTAGAATTGGTTATGAAAAAAATAATATATACTATGCTTGCGGCAGCAGCTATCGGGTTTACTTCATGCAACGATAGTTTTATGGAACGCTATCCGGATACTTCGTTAACGGAGCAGACAGTGTTCAGTAATTATAATACTTTCAAGACCTATGCCTGGGGATTATATGGAGTATTTACAAATACTAATATCCTGCGTATTCCCGGAACAAACGGAGCCTATGCCAGTGCCACATCCTATACAAGCGATATTTATGCAGGTTATCTGATGCGTCGTCAGGGTGACGGTAATCCGTATGCTTTTTCAGAATGTATCCAGTTCGTCATCGGGCAATGGATGGGCATTCAGTTTCGTCTATCGGGTCAATGTCATGTTGGCAAATATCGATAACTCAGGGATGACGGATGCGGACAAGGAGCATTGGCGTTCGGTGGGATATTTTTTCCGTGCCTATTATTATTCGGAACTGATAGCTCGTTTTGGTGATGTGCCTTGGGTAGATCGTGTACTGGGTGATTCGGATAAGGAAATAGCATATGGTCCCCGTACACCTCGTAAAGAAGTTGCCGATCATGTATTGAAAGATTTGATATACGCTGAAGAGCATATAAAAAGAAGAAGGTGACGGTGAAAATACGATCAATGTGCATGTTGTCCGTGCTCTTCTTTCCCGTTTCTGCCTTTTTGAAGGTACATGGCGTAAATATCATGCTTTGGGGGACGAAGATAAGTACTTTGATGCTTGTATCACTTATTCCAAGAAACTGATGGATTCTTATCCCGAACTGAACAGTGATTGGGGAGAGATGCTGACATCTGACCTGAAAGGAATGAAAGGCATCATTCTGTATAAGGAATATGTAGAAAAAGAACCGACAAATTATGTACTGACGCATGTTGAACGGACATCCACCCATAATGTGGAAATGCCGCAACACATCATCGACATGTATCTTTGTAAAGATGGTAAAAACGATTCATAACAGCTCGGAATATGAATGGTCGCAGGACGGGGATAATAGTATGAATGCTACTTTCCGCAATCGTGACCTTCGTCTGCTGGAGACTGTAGCTCCCCCTTATAAGGTGATCCCAAGTGCCGATAATACCAGTTGGGAGTATACTTCTGATCCCAAGGACCGTGAGTTTATAGATATCATGGGCATTACCCGTTACACAGGTTTCGGGGGCGAAATGGGAAGCCGGTAAACATAAAAAGTGTTCCCATTGATGAACTGGTCTGCTGCTATATTGAAAGGAATGCCTCACTTCATCACCAACAATGGCGGACAAGGTTTCCTCGTAGCCCGTAGCGGTAACTATGTGTACAGATACTATAATGTATGGGACAATTCGAAAGAGAATGAAGGGACCTCAGATGTACCTTTGTTCAAGATTGATGAAGTGATGTTGAATTATGCCGAGGCTAAATTTGAAAAAGGTGGTACAGGTGCCGAAGGCTTCAATCAGACTGTTGCTGATCTTACTATCAATAAGTTACGCGATCGGGTGGGAGTTGCCCATATGAAAGTGGCCGAGATAAATGCCGGATTTGATCCGAAGCGCGACCAGACCGTAGACCCTGTATTGTGGGAGATTCGTCGCGAGCGCATAGTAGAATTGATGGGCGAAGGATTTGGATTCTACGATGTGCGCCGTTGGAAAAAAAGCACCTTGGTTTATCAATAAGATACAGTATGGTCAATGGGCTACTAAAGAGCAGATTGGCGATTCCGACAGTTTGTTGATCTTGAAAAAGGATACGCCGATACAACAGGAAAGAAAGAAGGTTTTATCTATATGTATAATGATCCTTTGGTAGCAGGTAAAGGTTGGTTAGATAAGTATTATCTGTATCAGGTGCCTACTAATGAAATCGCATTAAACCCAGAACTGGCCCCCAATAATCCGGGATGGGAGTAATAATTAACTGAAACACAAATTGAAAGAAGATGTGCAAATAACTGTTTGCCACATCTTCTTTCTTTATTAGAGCCAATGCTATATCTTTTCCGACTTTTCATATATTGGAGGTTATTTTATGTGTATCAGTATAAAAGAACTATATTTTATTTTCAGTAATCGGAAATTTGAAATATATTTAGGGGTTCAAATGCTCAAACACATTTTGATGACCCTTAAAAAATAATGACTATGAACATGCGTCTTCTATTACTTTTATTATTTGGTTCTGTTGTTATGTATACAAGTTGCCGATCTACGTCTGCTCCAATCGATTCATTGGCAGCACGTGTGACGGAGAATACGTCGAAAGATCAAATCCTTTTCCGGTTGGTTATTGATGAAGCCGATCCGGCAAAGGACTACTTTGAGATAGACTCAAAGGATGACAAAAAGTACTGATAACCGGGAACTCTGATCTCTCACTGGCTACAGGCTTGAATTGGTACCTGAAATATGTGGCAGGTATTCATCTTTCGTGGAATAATCCCTCGCAGAAATTGCCGGAAGTACTGCCTCTGCCTCAAAAGAAAATCCGACAGACAACGGCTATGAAGAATCGATATTACCTGAATTACTGTACCTATTCCTACTCCATGGCTTTCTGGGACTGGGAACGCTGGGAGAAAGAAATAGACTGGATGGCGATGCACGGCATCAATATGCCTTTTGAGTATAACAGGGATGGAGGTTGTCTGGTATAATTTGCTGAAGCGTATCGGATATACGACGGAGGAGGTCAATGAGTTTATTTCCGGTCCTGCCTTTTATGGCATGGTGGCAGATGAATAATCTGGAAGGATGGGGCGGCCCGAATCCCGACAGTTGGTATCGGCAACAGGAAGCACTGCAAAAGAAGATCATTGCCCGAATGAGGGAGCTGGGCATTGAACCGGTATTCCCCGGATATGCAGGAATGGTCCCCCGTAATATCGGAGAGAAACTGGGATATCAGATTGCCGATCCCGGTAAATGGTGCGGTTTCCCTCGTCCGGCTTTTTCTTTCTACGGAAGATGAACATTTCGATTCATTTGCTGCCATGTATTATGAGGAGTTGGAGAAACTGTACGGAAAAAGCAAAGTATTACAGTATGGACCCCTTTCATGAAGGAGGAAATACGGAAGGAGTAGACTTTGGCAAAGGCGGGAACTTCTATTATGGGTGCTATGAAGAAAGCGAATCCGGAGGCTGTGGGGTGATGCAGGCATGGCAGGCGAAATCCGCGGGAAGCGATGGTCAACACGCTCGATTCCGGTGATTTGCTGGTACTGGATTTGTATAGTGAAAAGCTACCGCAATGGGGTGATCCGAGTCGATGTGGTATCGGGAGAAAGGCTTTGGAAAACATGACTGGCTTTATTGTATGCTGCTTAACTTTGGCGGTAATGTCGGTCTGCACGGACGGATGGAGCAGTTGGTGAATGGATATTATAACGCCTGTGCACATATCAACGGGAAAACATTGCGGGGGGTAGGAGCTACCCCGGAAGGAATAGAGAACAATCCGATGATGTTTGAATTGCTGTATGAGCTTCCCTGGCGGGAAGAACGATTCTCACCGGACATATGGTTGCAAGGATATCTGAAGGCGCGTTATGGAGATGATTTGTCGCCGGAAGTAACAGAAGGCGTGCGTTGGAGCATACTGTTTATAATGCTCCGAAGAATTATCAGGGAGAAGGTACAGTCGAATTCTGTTATGTGCCCGTCCGGGATTTCATTTGGACAGAACATCAACCTGGGGATATGCCAAGTTATTCTATTCACCTGACTCAACAGCGAAAAGCAGCTCAGCTACTACTTTCTGTCGCAGATCGGTATAAAGGAAATAATAACTTTGAATATGATCTGGTGGACATCGTACGTCAGAGTCTGGCAGATAAGGCGAATGTATTGCTTGAAGAAATCTCCCAAAGTTATGACCGGAAAGACAAGGATAGCTTCAGAAAGCAGACACAACAATTTTTAGGATTGATATTATCTCTCAAGACAGTTTACTGTCCACCCGAAAAGAGTTCTCTGTATCTTCATGGTTATCTGCTGCCCGTTCCTTGGGAACTACAGAAGAAGAAAAGAAACTTTATGAATGGAATGCTTCTGCACTGATCACCGTTTGGGGTGACAGTATAGCTGCCAATCAAGAGGTCTGCATGATTATTCCCATCGGGAATGGAGTGGCCTTTTGAAAGACTTGTACTATCAACGTTGGAATACCTTCTTTGAACAGAAACAGCAGGAACTGGACGGTAAACTCGATAAATCTACGGCAGAACCGATCCACTTCTATGGCATGGAGAAAGCATGGGCGGAGAAAAGTAAAACTGTCGATGTATCCGGCAAGAACGGACCATCTGTGATTGAGACGGCAAAGACCGTGTATCGGTCAGCAGTTGAATGAGCCGCCTCCTGTAGAGCTCTTACATATAACTTTTAAATAAATAATCGGAAGTAAAAAGGGATTGCCTGTTTACTTCCGATTATTCTTATATGGTTATGATTATTTATTTCTCCAGCAAATTCTTTAGAAACTCATCCAACTCTTTGTCCAGCCCTTTCAGTAATTCATCATCCACCAGTATCGTATCGTCATCTACCAACAACAATTCGGCAACAGTTTCCTTGTCTTCATCTACCAATACGAATGAATACGGTTTCAGTATCGTTATTTTTTTCAAAGTCGCCCGCCTCTTTCATTCGGCATAGATACTTTTCAGGCTTGGCTCCACATTCTCCATGAAATCATCCCCATCGTAAGTCGCCCACTCTTCAATCATCACATTTGCCAGTTCCTCATCATCGTCGTTAAAAATAGTGAGTTGTCCCGATGTTTGGTCCGGTTGTAAATGAATATCGGTTACGGCTGTCTGGTCGCAGCCACATACATATTTGCCGACTGCCTTTTGATAGCCGATTCGATGGTAGATAGAGATTGTTGGCTCAGTTTCATAGGTTCTTCCTTTTTGTTACCTCAAAGGTATAAA
>VOFK01002037.1_pt1 | contig 11425 bp, 14 predicted proteins | sample 5384121 | NCBI WGS metagenome assembly VOFK01 (sample SAMN12384730, study PRJNA508395) | human gut metagenome | isolation source: healthy gut J | host: Homo sapiens | reverse complement strand
TGTAGCCCAGCAGGGGATTGACGCGGAAGATCACTCCGGTGGAGGAGCGACTCACGGATGACCTCCACGGCCTGCAACGTGCGCCGCGTGGGCAGTCCCGCGCAGGATCAGCATCTTGTCGGCCCGCGGCAGGCGGGGAGCCACGTTCCCCCACTTCCAGAGGAGCGTGAGGAACATCACGGCCGCGCCGGCCATGAAGGGTATGCAGAACGGAGCGAAGAAGTTCATGGTCAGAAGTCCCCAGTTTACGTTTGATGAGCATCACCACCCCCCGCGTGTTGATTCCGCGCGGGCAGACCAGCCGGCACTTGCCGCACAGCATGCACTTGTTCATCTCCTCGTAGGCACCCTGGTATTCGCCCCGGCGCACGAGCGTGTGGACCTTGCGAAAGTTGAACTCGGTGAGGTTGCCGGCCGTGCAGACCGCCGTGCAGGCCCCGCATCCGATGCAGGTCTGCAGTTCGGGCATCTCGCGCAGAATCTCGTCGCTCTTGCGCAGGTTGTTGCGGTCGATGTCGATGGCCCGGGGCTTGGAGATGGTGTATCCGAAATTGATTGCCGCCATAGCCTATGCCTGCAGGTACTCCGCCACGGCATCGGCCGCGGCGGCGCCCCGTTCAACGATTCGCCGATGTTTTCGGGGCGGTCACCGTCCCGGCATAGATCCCTCGACCCGCTGCTCACGTTGCCCAGGAAGAGGTCACGCGGGGCCATGAAGCCGCTCGGTGCCTGCCGCAGCCCGGCCGCAGCGGCGAAAAAGGGGTTGTCGTCGTTGGCCCGCATGCCCACGATCAGCACCAGCATGTCGACGCTCATGCGCAGGGGGCGGCCAGCCAGCGTATCCTCGGCCTTGATCTGCACCCTCCCGTCGATCGTCGGGCTGGCCTCCGAGATACGCCCCGCACGAAGTGGATGTTGCAGCGCTGCTGCGCCCTCGCGGTACATCTCCTCGTAACCGGGACCGAACATGCGGATATCCATGTAGAAGTTGAAGACGTCGGCCTCGGGGAAGAGCCGTTTCATCTCCATGGCCTGCTTCACGCCCGTGATGCAGCAAACGCGCGAGCAGTGCTGCTGGCAGACCTTCTCGTCGCGCGAACCCACGCAGTGCAGGAAGGCGATGCGGCGCGGGGCCGTTCCGTCGGCCTTGGCCACACGTCCCTCGTTGAGCATCCGCTCGATATCGACCGTCGTGAAGACATTGTCGTAGATTCCGTATCCGTACTCCTCCTTGATCGAGGCGTCGAAGAGCGTGAAGCCCGTCGCGAGGACCACGGCATCGCACGCGAGCTTCCGGCCGTCGGCCAGTTCGACGCTCCGCGACGTGAAACGCCGCACCCCGACACCGGTCATCACCTCGATGCCGGCCTCATTGACCCTCCGCCGCAGGTCGGAGAGCACCTCCCCGGCCGGCGTGAACGACGGGAAGAGCACGTGCCAGCCGCGCAGCTTTCCGCCCAGTTCCGTCTCCTTCTCGACGATGACGGCCTCGATACCCCGCGCCGCAAGCCGCAGAGCCGTCTGCATGCCCGCGACACCGCCGCCCATGACGATCACTCGTTTCTTCATCTGCAAAAATATCATTCTCCCGCGGCGGCACGTCCGTTCTTCCGAAACCGGACGCACTCAACCGCCGTATGGTTCATCACTCCCTGATATCGTACACCGTATCCGATGCGCCGCAGTTCACCACCGCCGACGCCGGCTTCCGATGTACTTGCCGTTGCGGCCCAGATACTTCGCCGCAGGGTCGTACTCCGACGCCCATCTTGTCGAGCAGGGGCTCGACATCGACCTGGTGCATCTGCATGCCCAGCTCCCACGGGGTCGTATCCCAGCACCAGGCCGGCCATCTCCTCATAGGTGAGGACGGGAATGCCGCCGCCGTTGGCGCCGTAGGTCGTGCCCTCCATCTCGGCGATCGTATACTGCCACTTGTCGAGGAACATCGAGCAGCCCGGCAGTTGCAGACAATGAAGTCGGGCTTGTAAGGGGGCCATGCTTTCAGGAGCTTCTTGCGAGTTGGCCACTCGAATATCCGCGGTTGGCCTGCACCAGATAGTTGCGGAAGCCGAAACCGCAGCAGTGACGGCGCTCGATAGTCGATATCTCGCCGCCCCACGACTCGACCATGCCGCCAGCACGGGGAACCCGACCCGCCGATACCCGACTTGGGGAATATCTTGGCGTAGTGGCATCCGATGTGCTCGACCACGCGTCAGCGGCTCGCCCGTATATGGACGTTCACCAGACGACGCTTGGCCTGGCGCGGCAATCTGCCACGGTGGTGGAATATGACGTCCGACGTGTGGGGGCCAGGTTCGCGCGGCTTGACGAACTCGCGCCCCGTGGCCTTATAAAGGTTCTCGCGCGTGCGCTCCTCGGTCTCGGGGAACTCCTCCCACGTCGAGAGGATCTCGGTGTAGATGCCGAACGAGGTGATGCACGACGAGGTGAAGTTCTCGTATCCGCCTCCGACATGAGTGCGAACTGGCGTGCCACCACCGTCATGATGGTCTCCAGCGGCACGATGTCCGAGTGATAGCCTATGCCCGTGCACGACGTGTGCTTGGGATCGTCCGGAATATGTCGCGGCCGAGATCCTTGCCCAGGATGTCGAAAGGCCTTCTTCGCTGCCCGGAAGAAGTTCTGCCGGATGCAGCTGCGGGCATAGTAATAGTGGTCGTCGGCTATGTCTTCTGGTATTCGTGTCCAGCTTTTGATCGTTTCATACTAATAGTGGTCGTTGGAGTTTTTGGTGTAGGTATCCATGAAATATCTGCTCGTCGGCGCCGTCGTATCCCATCTCGCGGGCCTTTGCGGGTCGGAGCAGCGCTCGATCGTGTCGAACATCTCCGTTCCGCCGCGTCACGTCGAATATGCGTTTATCTCCTCAAGCGTCGAATCGCTCACCTTGCGCAGCGCGCCGGGCACCCTCGCGGTTGCGACTCGGAGAACTGTCCGTAGATCTCCTCGTCGTGGTCGAGAACCCACTTCCACACGGTGCCCTGCTCGGGATGCAGCTCGGCCTTAACCAGGCGCGGAACCAGGCAGTAACCCGTACGCAGGATGTTATCGCCAATGGTACGCTTCAAGGGGCCAGCTGCTGGCGGCCCTTCTCGCTCTCGACGAAGAAACCCAGCTTCTGCGACAGCGTGCGCAGCGCCTGAATCGATACCCCCCGCGTATTGCCGCGCGGGACAGCGCGGGCGGCACGACATGCACTGCCGCAATACCAAATCGTATCGCTCTTCAGAAGCGCCTCGATGGCATCGTCGTCGCGTCTGCACGATATTGACGATCTGACGGGGATCGTAGTTGTAGAATGCCGGCCGCGGGGCATACGCCCGTGCAGACACCGCAGTTCATGCACGAGTGAAGGCCCTCCTTCATCCATGTACGTCCTCCATCAGCATATCGAAATATTTTCCCATAATCTTCACTTTCTCCGGGCGACGAAAACCGTCCCGATGCAACAAAAAACCTTTGCAGTGCAAAAGGTAGGGAATGGGCGAGCCGTGCAGTGGTATAAATACCTAATTTCGCCGGCGCTCGTAGGTCTCGAACGCGAAAGGATAAGGGGTAGTTCGCACCCTTGATGCGAAGGATTCGGACGACAGGAGCCGCCACTGCGCTTCGTCCCACTTCGGGGAAATGCGTGTCGCCCTCGTAAGCGCGGGAACACGCGTCAGGTAGAAGCGGTCGGCCAGGGCAGGGCCTGCGCATAAAATCTGCGCGCCGCCGATGACGAAAACCCGTCGTCCCGGGAAACAGCGCGACGGCCTCCCCGAGCGAATGAACCACCCCTGCAGCCGGGGATTTCGACCTGCTGGCGCGTAATGACCACATTGGTACGGTTCGGGGAGCGGGCGCCCGAGCGACTCGTAGGTTTTGCGGCCCATGATCACGGGGTGCCCCGTCGTGACGGCCTTGAAATGTTTCAGGTCTTCGGAAATATGCCAGAGCAACGTATTCTTATCCCCGATCACGCCGTTTTCGGCAACGGCAACGATGATGCTAACCATAAATTTCAAATTTTAACGTCCGGCGGCATCAGCAGCCGCGTATAACAATGCAGGTACAGCCGGCAGGGGCTTGCGACCGCTCAGAACGACATCGGGGCCTTGATCGCCGGCCAGGGATCGTAGCCTTCGAGCGTGAAATCCCCGTAGCGGAAATCGAAAACCGACTTCACGTCGGGGTTCAGCCGCATCACGGGCAGCGGCCGCGGTTCGCGCGACAACTGCTCGTCGGCCTGTTCCATGTGGTTCAGGTAGAGGTGCGCGTCGCCGAGCGTATGGACGAACTCGCCGGGTTCGAGCCCGCACACCTGCGCCATCATCTGCGTCAGTAGGGCATACGACGCGATATTGAACGGCACGCCCAGGAACGTGTCGGCGCTGCGCTGGTACAACTGGCACGAGAGCCTTCCCCCCGGCCACGTAGAACTGGGAACAACACGTGGCAAGGCGGCAATGCCATGTCCCTCGATCTCGGCGACATTCCAGGCCGAGACGATGATGCGCCGCGACTCGGGATTGTGCCGTATCAGTTCGACTGCCTGCGCGATCTGGTCGATGAAGCGGCCGTCGGGCTTGGGCCAGCTGCGCCACTGATAGCCGTACACATGGTTCAGGTCGCCGAACCGATACCCTTCGACGGGCGATTCGACACCGTCCTGTGCCGCACGCAGGAACGTATCCCGGTCGACGGGCAGCACGCCGTGGCGCACGCAGAGTTCGTTGTAGTAGCGGAAAGCGTCGTTGTCCCAGATATGGACGCCGTTGTCCACGAGGTACTTGATATTGGTATCGCCCGCCAGGAACCACAGCAATTCGTGGATCACGCCTTTCAGGAATACTTTTTTTGGTCGTCAGCAGCGGGAAGCCTTCGGAAAGGTCGAAACGCATCTGGTGTCCGAAGACGCCTTTGGTGCCGGTGCCGGTACGGTCGCCGCGGACGACGCCCTCGGCTTTGATCCGCCGCAGCAGGTCGAGGTATTGTTTCATCTCTCCAGCATTTTTAAAGTCATTCCGCCCGATGCGTCCAGCACGGCGCACGAAGGGTATTTCTCCCAGCACCCCAGGTTTATCACATGCAGGCTCTGCTCGCGGTAGTCGCGCGGGAAATGCATGTGCCCGAAGACGAAGTGGTCGACGTCGTGCTCGGCGGCATACCGGCGGGCATATTCGATCAGCGGCTCGGTAAGCGAGACGTCGAGCTCCTCGGCACCGTGCGATTTGCGCGACTTGCCGCTCCACCAGTGCCCGAAGCGCATCGCCAGGTCGGGATGCAGCAGCCACGAAAAAGCCAGCGCAACGTCCGCGAGCGGAATACCGTATTGAGGAATTTGAGCACGGGCTGTCCGTCGATGTTCATGTTGTCGCCGTGGGCGATGAAGACGTTTTTACCGTTCAGGCGGAATTGCTGCGGCGAGTATAGATCTCGACGCCGCATTCGCGGGCGAGGTAATCGCCGACCCACATGTCGTGGTTTCCCGTAAAGAATACCACCCGGATACCCCGGTCGGTCAGTTCGGCCAGCTTGCCGAGCGTCCGCACGAAGCCCTTGGGCACCACGCCCCGGTATTCGAACCAGAAGTCGAAGACGTCGCCCACCAGGAAAATCGCCTCCGCATCCTGCGCCGCATCGTCGAGCCAGCGCACGAAGCGCCGTTCGGTCTGCTGCGCAAACGCCTCGCCGCCTGCGCCCAGGTGGATATCCGATGCGAAATAGTACATCAACGGGTCAGTTCATCGAGTTTTTGTTCGAGGCTCTTGCCGTAAATATCCTTCCCGACGATATTCCCCTCCTTGTCGATCAGGAAATTGGCCGGAAGTTTCTGCACGTTGTAAAGTCCCAGCGACGACGATGCGCGCCCGCGCAGGTCGCTCACCGAAACCCAGGGAAGCTGCTGCTCCTGCACGGCCGAAATCCACAAGGGCTTCGACGTGTCGATGGCAACCTGGTAGACCTCGAATGCGACGGGGGCGTCGGCATATTTCTTATAGACCTCCTTCAGTTCGGCATTGAGCGTATTGCTGTTGCCCAGCTCGGCCGACCAGAAATCGAGCAGCACGACTTTCCCCGCGAGCGACGAGAGGCGTACCTTCTTGCCGTAGATGTCCGACAGCTCGAGGTCGGGATACCCCGCCTCGGTAATCTGGGACGACAGACTGATGCGGGCGTCCATGCGGGCGATCTCCCCCATGAGCGATTGCAGGTAGGGCGATTCGGGATAAGTCTGTTCGATGGCCTCGGCCACCGTGCGGTAATAAACCACGTCGCTGTCGCCGTTGAACAGGTATGTATCCCCCGGGCAACCGCTGGTAAAGGGCATAGACCGCCGCCAGCGACGCTTTATTCTCGATGATGAAGCGCAACTGTTCGCGGCGGATACGGTAATATTCGGCCGTGTACTCCTTTACCAGTGCCTGGCGGTCTTCCTCGGACAGCGTTGCCTTGGCAAACTGCGAGGCGATGTTATCCAGCCGCTGCGCGCCCGAAACGAAAGCCTGGTAGAACTGCCGCAGCAGTTCCGACTCCTTCGAACCTTCGACCGTATAGTTGCGTACGACGCTCCCCACCGAATTCAGGGAAAGTTTCTCGCCGCCGGCGAGGAACAGCGGAATGCGTTCGCCGTTATATATTATATTATAAAGCGACGGGGTCTTCGCCACGCCCTTCAACTCGAAACGGTAATTCCCGTCGTCGAGCACCGCGGAGTCGATCACGACCGTCAGGGGCAATGACCTGCTCCAGATAAACATATCCTTTCGGCATCGTACCTACGAAGCGACCCGAAATCTTCACCTTCGACGACTGGCATGCGCACAGCATGACGGCCGTGGTCAGGGACACGAAAAGCGTTTGTTTATTCATTTATCCTTGTTATCGCAGTTAAATGCTTACAAATATAGCAAAATTCCGGATATGCGCACTTTTATTTCGACGAATTGCGGTGTGCGCCGTTGTTTTTCGAGAAATTGCGCCCGTGCTGCTGGTTGCGGTTTTTTTCTGCGGGCGCTGCTGCTGACGCTGCTGGGGACCTTTCTGGGGACGTGCCGTAAAGTGCTGTTTATAGTCGCTTCGGAGATTATTTAATGCAACTTCATCGATTTCGATCGCTCCGCCGGACATGCGTTTGATGTCTTTTACGATCACTTCGTTGTTGGGATGCTCCTGGTTGTACTCGTAGCTCTTCGTGCGCATGTAGCGGGCCAGGTTGTCCACCGTGCGCGCCATGGTACGCCGGTCTTTTTCCTCGGAAAGCCCGGCGATCATCCGCTCGACATACTTGCCGTAATGCTTATAGGAGATACGCCCCTGCGTGTAAGCCATGCGGCGCGGCGTAATGGTCAGCTCCTGACGCGAAGGCTGCGGGTATGGAGAATCCACATCGAGCTGGAAATCAAGACATGATAAAGAGGTGGTCCCACAATTTGTGGGTGAAGTCGGCCGTATCGCGCAGCAGGGGTTCAGATTGCCCATCACGGCGATCACGGCGCGGGCCTGACGGTTGCGTTCGCGGCGGTCCTCGATCAACTGCAGCGAGTCGATCATCTCCTGGATGTGACGCCCGTATTCGGGCAGGTACAACTTGCGTCGCGTGTAATTATAGTTCTTTCTCATATTGTATTTGCGGTTCTCCGCACTGTTTCAATCCGTCCGCCGGAGCGTCCGGCAAGCCCGTTGCGGTAAACCGATTCAAGACGTTTTTTCCGACTTTCCACCCCATCCGGCAAGACCCTACAAGATTGGTTTTACACCGCAGAAAGCCCTAACTTTGGGACAAAAGTAGGTAAAATTTCAGGAAAAACAAGCTATGGCAAAGGTTTTAATTTTAGACCAATCAAAAAGTATGCGAAACACGCTGCGCGAGCGGCTCGAATACGAAGGTTTCTCGACAGAGGCCGCCGAAGACGAAGCGAGGCGGCCTCGAACATGTGCGAGACAATCCCGTTCGACGTCATCCTGTCGGACACCGGGTGCAAAAATCCCCGACAAGGGCGTCCCGTTCATCGTGCTGTCGTCCGAGGCGTCGATCGACTCGGCCGTGGAGGCCGTACGCAACGGCGCCCAGGACTATCTGACCAAACCCATCGACATGAACCGCCTGCTGCAGTCCATCCACCGCACGATCGACGACCCGGCCCCCCCGCCCCCGCGGCGGCCCCGGCACGCCGCACCCGCCGCGGGCACAATGCGCAGACGGAGCATATCATCGGCACCTCGCCCCAGATCGAACATGTCCGCCTGTTGATCGACAAGGTCGCGCCGTGCGAAGCGCGCGTGCTGATCACGGGCGAAAACGGCACCGGCAAGGAGCTGGTCGCCCGCTGGCTGCACGCCAAGAGCGTCCGCGCCGCGGCCCCGTTCGTCGAGGTCAACTGCGCGGCCATCCCCTCCGAACTGATCGAGAGCGAACTGTCTTCGGGCACGAGCGCGGCGCCTTCATCTCGGCCATCAAGCAGCGAAGGGGCAAGTTCGAGCAGGCCGACGGCGGCACGCTGTTCATGGACGAGATCGGCGACATGTCGCTGGCGGCGCAGGCCAAGGTGTTGCGGGCGCTTCAGGAAAACAGGATCAGCCGCGTGGGCAGCGACAAGGACATCGAGGTCGACGTGCGCGTGATCGCCGCCACGAACAAGAACCTGCGCGAGGAGATCAAAAAGGGGAATTTCCGCGAAGACCTCTACCACCGCATCGGGGTGGTCGTCGTGCGCGTCCCGGCGCTGCGCGAACATGCGCAGGACATCCCGCTGCTGGTCGACCATTTCATACGCACAATTTGTGCCGAATACCACATCCCGGCAAAACGCATTGAAGAAGAAGCGCTTAGCGAACTGCAAACGATGCCCTGGAGCGGCAATATCCGCGAACTGCGCAACGTCATCGAGCGGCTCATCATACTCAGCGAGGAGCGCATCACCCCCCGCCGACGTCAAGGCCTACTGCTGACCGAGGCTCAGAACAGCACCCCCGACCTTCAGCAGGAGGGTGCCGTGGCTGAGCTGCTCGGCAAATTCGGCGGAGAACCAGCAGCCTTCGTATTTCCGGAGCCGCTCCAGCCGCAGCAACTCATAGCCCGCCGCGAAGAACAGGTGCACCCCGCAGCGCAATGCATACTGCACCCCCAGTTCGGGATTGAGCAGCAGTCCCCCGTTGGCATCCCTGCGCGGTGCGAAAGCATATCCGGCGGCGCACCCGGCATAGGGCGTAAAAAAGCTGCGGCGGCGCATAAGCAGGAACTTCGCATCGGCAAAGAGCGGCACGAGCGTTTTTTCATAGCAGGAAACCCCGTTCCGGCACCGACCGAAAACCGGCGGCTCACATTGTAATGACCCGTCACGCGCCAGACGACGGGCACCGACGACGGGCGGGTCAGGCCGAAGCCCGTCCCTACGGACGCCGAACAGGAAAAGCGGGGCAACTCCTGCGCCGGCACCTCGGCGGCAAGGAAAGGCAGCACGCACAGCGCCGCGGCCAATACTCGGGATCGCCCCGTCATCGGACACGGATCGTAATGCGTTCCACGATCCGGAGCGCTGAAGTGAGCCCCGAAATATCGGGGGTCTATCCCGCCCGAACTTCCGTCGGGACTGCTGTGGCCGACCAGCACGGCTTCGAACTCCTCGCTGCCCGACGACAGGTCGACGTCGGCGGCATAGACCACGGCCGGCTGGCCGCTCCCGTGCCGCCCGCCCGAGTAACCGGGCTCCCCCTCTTGGCCGATTCGGGATAGGTTTCGTTGAAATCGGTCGAATGGTTCACCTCGACCTTTACGACGAACCGATCGAGCCCCGCCCCGGGCGAGCTTCAGGTCGAAACTGCCGCGCGGCGTGGCACCCGATATGCCGTCCGCCAGCGGTTCGCTTTTCGTCGGCAGGTAAAGCCCGTCGGCATATTGCACACCCCGGCTATGGCACCAGTGAGGCAGCGCCTCCCTGCGGCGGTTTCCGCCCGCCGCCAGCCAGGACTGGGTGGCGATTTTGGAACTCGCATAAACCGTGGAGAGGTAGCGCCCCTGCGCATCTTCGATCCAGACCGCGATCTGCGGCGGGTTCTTCCTTTTAATCCCCAGGAACAGGGGAAAATCATGCAGCCATGCGTCGCCCCGTTCCACGACAATTTCCACGCTTCCCTTTTCGTATTCGACCAACTTCTTATCGCAGGAACCAAGCAATACGAACGGTAAAATCCATGCCATTGCCATCTTTCTCATTGTTTTTGGTTTCCATTTTGTTACCTATTGGTAACATTTGTTGTAAAAAATACACACTCTTTCCCGGGCCGCGGGCCGGTCATTCCTTAAAAAGTCTTGTCGATCAGCAGGTCTATCCCGAGGACGATCTGCTCCCAGCCGGCAGCCTCTCCGATCGGAATCCCGTTGTAAACCGGGCAATATTCCTCCAACAGCACAAGGTAGGTCACCGAAGCCGTCAGGAAAGTAGCCAGCACGGCCACCTCCGACTCGGGCAGCCCGGTTTTCCGCGACACCCGGGCGATCAACTCCAGCCCGGCCTGCTCGCGCTGCCTGCGGAGCGCCGCCACGAGTTCGTTCTTCGAGGACAACTCCCAGCGGTACAGGCGCCTAAGCGTAGGGTCGCCGTGCAAACGCCCGATCATCGTGCGGAACGTCTTTTTCAGAAATTCGGGCAAATGCGCGCGGCCGGGAATGTCGAGCGGAAAATTGATCCAGAAATCGTGCTGCCGGATATAGGCGGCCAGCAGTCCGTCCAGCGAACCGAAATAGCGGTAGATAAGTATTTTCGAGACTCCGCAATGCGCCGCGACGGCATTGACCCCGAGTTTCTCGAAACCATCCCTGCGGATCATCTCGCCCACCGCTTTCAGCATACGCTGTTTCGGTAACATCCCGGTCACGCTCGGTATTGTTGTTCTTCGCCATATGTTACTATTCGGGGAACAAATATATGTCTTTTTCCCGGAATCATGCAATTTTCTGGGAATATTCACATATTCGGCATAAATTGAGAAGAATCCGCAAAGGATCCGGACTGCCGGACAACCGCGGCACCCGGACTATAACAACTCCAATATCTTGGCCGGATTGTCGACGATGTGCCGCGCCCCGGCCTCCTCGAGCTCAGTGCGCTCACGAAACCCCCACGTCACCCCGACCGAGCGAACACCGGCGGCCGCGGCTGTCTGCATGTCCACGCCCGAGTCGCCGACATAGAGCACCCGCTCCTTCGCCACGCCCGTAAGCGCAAGTATCTCCCCCACCACCGCGGGGTCGGGCTTGAGCGGCACGCCCTCGCGCTGGCCGAAGACCGCGGCGAATTCGACACCGGGGAAAAACAACCGGATCAGTTTTTCCGTTCCAGCCTGGAACTTGTTGGATGCCACGGCGATACGGATACCTCGCCGCGCGATCTCCGCAACCAGTTCCGGAATTCCT
>VOFK01001705.1_pt1 | contig 11428 bp, 12 predicted proteins | sample 5384121 | NCBI WGS metagenome assembly VOFK01 (sample SAMN12384730, study PRJNA508395) | human gut metagenome | isolation source: healthy gut J | host: Homo sapiens | reverse complement strand
CTGGTGAAAGAAATCGGAACCAACACATTCCGCTTGTTCGATGCCGCTTCCAATAGCATTGATGAATGCTGCCACCATCTTCCTCGGACCGTCCGTAGGAGCGCAACGATGCAGCCAAGCATTCCCTCAACTGGACAACAATCGCAGGGCTGCGGATCGGTGGATTCCTTTGCGTTTGCCCTTCCATTACCGGTGGTGTCTCTTGTGAAACTGGTAAAATTTCTTTCTCGAAAAGAAGCAAAAAATCATCCGCTTATCGGCGCCACTGGTTGAGTGCCGTTCCGATGGCGGCCGTAGCCACGAGATTGCTTTTGAAATACGACCGGAAGAATCACGTATTGCAGCAGTTGCATGGCAAGCAACATTCCCGGAGTAATCGGTTCTGCCGTAGCTGCGGGTAATGATCTCCTTCCTTGCGTAAGATAATTCCTGCCTGAAAAAGACTTTTTATCCGCCCCTGAAAGATTCTTTGATGCGTTATCTTTTGTGTGAATGCATAACAGTAAAATAAAGCGCGGCGAGTGAATGCAAATGGAAGCCGAAAAAGAACGAACTGATTCGGCGGATTCTGATGTGGGATGATGTCGCTATTCTGCGGAGAGTGAAATCGATGTTGAGTTGTGAAGAAGAGCAAACGAATGCAGTCGCAGAGGAAGGCGGAGACTTCTGGCAAGCTTAGATCAAATAAGTTGGGCGAACTGAAACTGAATCTCTTTGAGTTTAAGTCAAATGATGCCTTAATGAAATATAGAATATGTTACCTCGAATTTTTAGGAAGCATTTGAAAAACGGTATAAATCGTTGAAAGAAGTCTTAGAATTTTGGAGTTTAAAATCCTGAACAAGGAGTCAGTTTGGGCAATAATCCTAAAATGAAACTGAAAAATAGAATGGAGGCAGTACCCTCATACGATAATCTGGACAGAAATAAACAGAGATAAATTGCTCTTTCACTATTTATGATCAGAACTGCAAATTCACGGATAAGGAAATAGAAGATATCCTGAACAGGAAGTCCTTATGATTCTTTTTCACGGTAAGGACGATTTTCAAGACTTTCAGAACAAGTTTTTTTGTTTCTAAATTTATTCACTGATTACCTTTCTGTATTCCGCTACCGCCATCTTTTCCGACAGATACGCATTAATCAGATTGTGTGCGCCTGTGTCCATGACAAATTGCGCGGAGAGCACATCCACCATGTTTGCCTTTTCCTTCATTATACGAGAAAGAAACCAAATCAAGATTTTCATTAGCCAGATTCATAGTCTCTTTGGCGGTTTTCACTTGATATTCCGTTTCCGTCGAGTTTGGTCAGGCGGCAGAAAGTTCCTCGTTGATATTATCCGTCACATAACTTTGTTGCAGTTTCTGTATGCCGATATACGCTTTCTGCTGACGGTTTGTTTTGAACCGGGCTCCCCAACGGAAGATCGGTATATTCAGGTTAATGCCGACGATGGGATTGAAAGAAACGTCATAACCGAGGTTGGTGTAGCTGTAGCCCATCCACCGCTGAAATACATATTCAATTGCGGGTTGAACTGGCTAAGAGCCGCTTTGCGTTGCGCCTGACTTTTCATGATGTTTACTTCCGTACTTTCGTAATCCGCGCGACGTTGCAGTACATTCTCCAGAGAAAGGATCTGCACCGGAGCGGAAGCCGTGTCAATCGTGTACAGACTTTCTACGGGATTGTTCGGCTCTTCTCCCCAGCAGGATATTCAGCTTTTTGCAGCACCAGCGTATAGTTCTGACGCGCCTTGATATATTGCAATTCCGCTTCTTTCAACCGGGTGAAATCATTAATAAGTCCGTTCGACTAATCATCCCGTCGTTGAAACGATCCTGAATGATGTCATACTGTTGCTTCACAATACTTTGATACTTTGTCCGCCGCCTGCAACATAGCCTGTGGCGGAGAGCATTCAATAAACTGCATCGCTCTGATAATGAATCTGGTCGATGGTAAGCTCCTCATTTAGTTGATTCAGCTTTTTCATCCGCTTTGGCAATGTTGCTGGGCGTTGAGTGCCCCGCCCGTGTACAACGGTTGCGAGACGATAAATACACCTTGATAGGTGTGGTTGCGGTATTCGCCTACCGGTTCGTTAAGGCATTAAGGTCGCTCATGTTGAGTGTCCCGTCCGCATTGACATCAATTTTTGGCAAGAATCCCGTGTGAGCAATCTTTCGTGCTTCCGTACTTGCCATCGTCTTTAGTTTCTGTTGCTTCAGAATTTGACTGTAGCTTCCACTTTATCCCGGTAAGCTTCCGGCTAAAATAGGCTGCTGTGCTCCGGCTGTGAGGCCAAGGGAGCAGCAGAGACAGAGGTTATAAGTTGAGTTTTCATTTTTTATTCAATCTAAACAATAAATTCAAGTTTCATATAAGAGAAGGCAATTGTAGCCTTTTGATTCTCTGAATGGCACAATAAGCTACCGGAAGAACAAACAATGTCAGTGCCGAAGCCACCAACAAACCTCCCATAATCGTAGCCGCCATACCGCCGAACATCGCATCGAACAACAATGGCAACATACCCAGAATAGTAGTACCCGACGCCATTGCTACGGGGACAATACGACTCGTTGTAGCACTGACAACAGCATCCAACGGCTTTTTGCCCGTCTTTGCCTCCAGATCAATCTGTTCCACCAGTACAATCGCATTTTTGATATTCATCCCAATCAGTCCGAGCAAACCAAGGATGGAGAAGAAGTCGAACGACTTGCCTAGCAACACCAATCCCAACACGATACCGATAAAGATAAGCGGCAACATCAACAGAATCACTGTCGGCTTACGATACGTTCTGAACAGGAACAACAGCGTGACGAACATCAGGAAGAACGTCAACGGTAAATTCTTGGCCAACGCCTCGTTAGACTCCACCTGACTTTCCTGCTCCCCGAAAATACTTCATCGTATACCCCTCCGGCACTTTAATCTCTTTCTGCACCAGCGGCCAAACCTCATTGAAAGCAGCAATCGCATTCACTCCGCGACGCGGATCGCATTGCGCCATCATCACCATTTGCCGGTTGTAATCCTTCACATTCGAGAAACGATATTGGAAATCAAATTCCGATACCACCTGTTCCAGACTGGTCGTTTCATTCCCCGTGCCGAACACGGGCAACGTGCAGGTCATTGATGCGGAACGAATCCACTGTGTTATCCTTCAATAAGATAGGAAGCACCTGATCGCCCTGCCGGTACTCTCCAAGCGTCATACCTGTGGTTCCGATCTGGATACTTTGTGCCATTCCGACGCGATACCCCTAACGGTTGCGCCCGTTCGGGACTATATACAGGCTTCCATACAGGAACTTTATTTCCCCACGAATTGCGCATTGATTAAATCCGGATTCCGGTGCATAATCTCCAAAGCCTGGTTGGTGAGCGCCACAAGCGTGTCCACATTCGGACCGATAAATCCGATTTCGATAGCGGCATCCACCGCAGGCGACAGTTTGAACAGACTGGTACGGGTAATCGCATTCGGATAATTCGCCTTCATGTACGCGTCGAAATCTTCTTCATACTCTTTCGTATATTTACTGTCCGTCAATTCAACCAATACATTGGCAAAATTCGGTTTCGGGCCCCACCGAAGTAGAAGCCATAGCCATACCTTAACGGCGTGCTGCCGAAAGTGATCGACACTTTCTTCACTTCCGGCTGCTTTGCCAGATGCTCTTCCACGGATTTCATCTCTTTCACTACGTCATTGATGCTATATCCGTCCGGATAGAATACGTCCGCCCGGAAATAGGGCTTATCGAGAGAAGGGAAGAAGTTTTTGCGGCATCGTCCCCATGATAACCAGCGAAGCAACAAAGAGCACTACCATCGAACCCAGTGTCAATGTTTTCTTGCGAATCAGCGTGCGGAGGATGGAGGCGAATTTGTGATAGAACGGTTTGTCATACGGATCTTTCGTGCCGTCCTTTGCTTTCGCTTTCAGGATGAAATTACCGAAAACGGTGGTCTGCGTCAGCGCGAGCACCCAGCTCAATCCCAGCGAGATGGCAAGCACCACAAAAAGCGGTTTCACGATTTCCGCCACGGCAGAAGGAGCAAGGTAGAGTGGGAGGAACGAACAGATAGCGATGAACGTAGCCCCAAGCAATCCCCATTGCGGACCGGTTGCGCCGTCTATCAGCGCTTTCCGCCGGTCTACTCGCGGGCGATGGCAATCTGTGCGTTGTCCGTTACCACGATGGCGTTATCCACCAGCATCCCCATGGCGATGATAAATCCCGCCAATGATGTACGGTTCAGCCCGAAACCGAAGAAAGACATGATAAGTAATGTTGCCGCCAATAGAGAAAATCAGTGACGAGCCGATCAGCACACCTGCGCGCAAACCCATCACCAGCATGATAATCACAATAACAATCAGAATCGATTCGATCAGGTTGATGATAAATCCGTTGTTGGCTTCGTTGGCAATTTCGTTTTCGAGATAGAGGCTTTGCAGTTCCAGTCCCACAGGCATCAGTGGCAACAATTCGTCCAGTTTGGCTTTCACGTTCTTGCCCGTCTGCACCACGTCCCGTTGCGGGTCGGTGGAGACGCCGATGCCGATGGCACGTTTGCCGTTCACGTGCATGATGTTGGAAGGAGGGTCGAGATATCCTTTTTCGATAACGGCTATATCGCCTAGTTTCACCTGTCCGGCTTTGGTAGTGATGACTTGATTGCGGATATCGTCTATGGTGGTGTACATACCGTTGGCAGTCACCCGTAGCTGTTGCTCGCCGGCACGGATTTCTCCGGTATTGATAATCTGGTTCTGCGATTGCAACAGACTGGCAAGCTGTTTCGGGTCGATGCCCATACCTACGAGCTTATTGGTGGAAATAAAAAATATTGACCACCTCCGTCTGCGTCCCGAATAGGGCGACTTTCATCACCCCGTCCGCCGTCACTACCTGTGTCTTGATTCGTTCCGCCCAGTTGCGCATCTCTTCGTATGTGTAACCGTCGTCCGCCGTCAGACCGTAATAGATGCCGAACACGTCGCCGAAATCATCGGAAACCGTCGGTGCGGAAGCACCGCTCGGCAATTGTGGCTGTATATTTAGTACCTTCCGTCGCAACTCATCCCACTTCTGCGGAATGGAGCTTGCCGACAAGGAAGGTTGCAACTCGAATGTGATTTTTGAGAGCCCGTACATCGATTCCGATTTTATCTTGTACACACCGCTCATACTTTGAATCTCACGAGAGATAGGCTCGGTAATCAACCGCTCCACTTCTGCCGGTTCGGCACCCGGATAGCGGGTCATAATAACCGCCGACTTTATGACGAAAGGAGCATCCTCTTTCTTACCCAGCTTGCCGAAGGAAGTGATTCCCCCAATCAGCAATACAGCAAGAAAGAAATAGATGATTTTCGTATTATCTAATGAATATTTGGCTAAACTCATAATAAATGATCGTTGATAATTGATGAATGACAGCGGATAAATGATACTTAATCATTTATCAACTATCACCTGTCAACAGTTGTGATAGATTCTCCTTCTACTAGTTGGTATACGCCTGCTATGACGATTTTTTCACCGGGTTTCAAACCTTCCGAGATGAGCGCTTGTGCTTCTCCGGTCGGGGCGTTGACGGTTACTTCCCGTTTGTGGACTTTATTGTCTTCTACCACCCAGACATACATTTTATTCCCTTCGCTTTCGCCGAATACGGCACTAAGCGGTACAATCGTCCAGCTATCCTGCACCAACGGCCCTACATCTGCCGTGAAACGGATGCTGCACGTGAAACCGGGTTTCACTGCATACAGATCGCGGTCGAATGACGGATCGTCAATCGTGATGCTGACCGGAATTCCTGTGCCATCCGTAGAAATATCAAGATATTCTTCCAGTTTCGCTTGAAACACGTGTCCTTTAAATGTGTCGAACTCTACAAGGAAACGCGGGTCTTTTTGGCACGCAACAAATAAAAGATACGCATCCGGAATGGTGAATTTGATACGCAGATTGTGTGTATTGACAAGCTGCACGATACCCTCACCGGAGTTGACACGCTGATAATTTTCCACCAGACGTTTTTCGATAGAGCCGTCGAAAGGAGCTGTCAGTTTGGTGTCGCGCATATTGTTGGCAGACAGTTCGTATTCAGACTTCGCCTTCTGGAAGTTGGCGAGGCTGATTTCATATTCCTGCACAGAGATCGCTTGCCGGGAGAGCAGGCGCTTGTTACGCTCTACTTGTGCAGAAGCCGTTTCGTATGCCGATTTCGTAGCGGCATATTGCAACGCAATGTCTCTGGGGTCGATAGCCGCGATGAGCTGTCCTTTTTTTCACTTTCTGTCCTTCGATGACAGGAAGCTGGATGATTTGTCCGTTGACCCGGAAAGCCAGCTTCACATATTCCACCGCTTCCACGATTCCCGAGAAATCTTTTCTGATAATCGATCTTGACTCGACAATCGTAGTCTTTACGGGACGTGCAGTTGTCGTTGTCGTTTCTTTTTTCTGTCCGCAGCCAGCCAGCAAGATTGCAGCCGCCAGGACGAATCCAAATTCCTTTTTCATATACCACGTTGATGTTTAGAGGTTTTGCGTTGATAAATAGCGAATAATATACTAAAACAACTCCTGTTTATTTATGTTCAATATTCCTGTCTTTTCATATCCTGCCTCTTAACCTTTATATGGAACACAAAAAAAAACGGGAACTTTACCGTTTCTAAGGTAAAATTCCCGTCCAACTCTTTTGAAGGTTATTGCATTATTCATAACTAAACCGTACGGATTTGAATTAAATACTACATAGTGAAAAAATATCTATCATAAGTATCATTCATTTTAATAATCATTTCATTATCAAAAGAATAACTATGATGGATAACTTTTAAAAAAGGTATCTATCATAGTTTTATTGCAAAAAACAGCTATCTATCATGCCTATACTTTGTCTATTTTAGTGTAGTATTAGGTGAGATTACCCATTTAAAGGCATAAGAATGCACGTTTTATAGGATGACAACCTGTATTTGATAGCTTAATAATCTATTGGGAGCGGTAATGTTTCTATAGCCCACGTATGTAGGCTGTACAGCCCGCATCTGTAGGCTGTATGGTTTACAAGCGTGGGCTGTACAGCCTTCATACGTGGGCTATAAATTTATCACCGTTAAAGTTGGATTATTAAGCCATGATTATCGGATTTATACAGGTTCATTGCAACAAAAACAAGCTATCTTATGCATATAGGGCCTTTATTCGGCTATTTTGTTGATGATAGATAACCTGTTTTTGCTGGTAAAAGCATGATAGATACCTTTTTAAAAAGCTATCTATCATAGTTATTCTTTTGATAATGAAATGATTATTAAAATGAATGATACTTATGATAGATATTTTTTCCCTATGTAGCATTTAATTTAAATCAGTATATAAATGGACTATTTCACCACAGGACATAGAGTTTTCAGAGTCCTAATTCAGAGATAATTATAGCCTCTGGGTTCTCCTTATCCTCTGTGGTGAAAACCGTGCAATAATGTCCCACATGGTAATTGGTACACTGATAATTATTCACCATTGAAACCTTTTGCGCAGCCTTTTTTATCCAACTGTCACTACGTATAACGTTGTTATTCTCTCCAATCGCTTTTTTTCAAATCCCGGATCCGTTCATTTTGTCTCTTCATTGCTGCCTGTATTTCGTTTATCAACGTATTTATTTCCTTCTGCAGCTGAATTTCCTTTTCTTTCAATTGAATAATGTGGGCGTATTTCTCGCAGACCATTGTTTTATCTATGCACAGTTGTTCCAGCGTATCAATATATTCTGCTGTAATGCCGGCTTTACTTCGGCGAAAAGAGTTCCAGAATACATTCTTCGTCAACGTTCGGAACATTGTCTATGTATAACATAGGGAATTGTCCCATTTCCACCCAAAGCAGGATCGCTTCTTTTTCGATGTGATACTTAATCACTGCTTTTTCTACACTAATCCATTTTGGCATATTGCTTTTGTTTTAATGTGTTATAAAAAAAGGAGTAAATAACGTATTGTCCGGAGAGGTGCAACGAACACCCACGATTTTTATGATTTCGGTCGGCTGGGGAATTGGTTGGGGTATAAGGATTGTTGAAACCGACCGGATACAATAAAAGCGTGAGTGCTGTTGTACCATTATCTAAACTTAAGGCTTAGCAACACCCTTCACCAGATAATGATAAACAACAGACACCCACGCCAAACGTTTATATATAACACATCTCTAATCGATATGTTGATATACGACTATCTACGTGGAGTATCTGTTGTATCATCTCTCGGTGTGAAAAAAACTGCTAATTTTTTTAAGTTTGAGAGACAATACGTTATTTACTCCATTAAGGAATAAAAAACGCTTTTGCCTGTTTCATCACGCTGATGGGCAGAAAGCGTATGACAAAGATATATGTTTTTTTCGGAATAGGATGGAAAAGAGGAAATAAATGCAGGAAATATGGTATGAGAATAGAGAGTATGGTATAAAGATGGTAAATATGCTATACGGGTGGCAAATATAATGTGATGATAAAAAGGAGGGAGCCAAAAGTAAAACCATCTATTAGATTGATATTATTTATGGGTACGGATTATACGGATTTCGCGGTTCCATTAGACTAAAACCGTGAAATCCGTGTAATCCGTGCCTAAATGAAAGCCATAAAAGTCTTTTGACCTCGCATTGTCTTTCCGTGCAATTCTTTTTTTAGCTGCGATTTCTTTTGGGCTTTCCGGAGAAGATAGTCAGTTCAAGAATTGCAAAGATGATTTCCGTTGTGGTATATCCGGTAAATGTATATTCCAAATTTTCATTTTCGGAGAAGTATTTGAGATAAACGGTTGGAGTGCCATTGTGGAAGTCGAGAAAAAGGTAAGAAGTATAATCATAGATGCCAAGATCGGCAAACTCGTTCAGAATCGCTGTGTTGAAAATCGTGCATTGGCCTGTCTTTGATTCATTTCCGGACATTTCGAATCTGCGATGTTCTTTTGCGAGAGCGTCTTTATTCACATGTCTGAATTGTTCTTGCAGTTCTTTACTGAAAGAAAGGCGTTGTCTGATGAAATTAAAAACTTCTTCCTTTGTCATTTGTTTTAAATCGGTTATTTCCATTTTTTATTAATTATTGGGGTAAAGGTACTTTCTTTATTTGGTAATAAATCGGATTCAGTCATATTTCTTTTTTATTTATTTTTCGGCTTATAACCCTAAAAGAATCTGAATTTATGGATTTATTTAGGGGTTATAACCCTAAAAAAACTTTCCGAAAATAGTATATCTTTGTGCTTATAACCCTAAAAACTTTTGAATATGATTAATCGTGAACAGTATATGGAACAAATTGTTCCTTTTATAGATAAGCCGTTTGTAAAAGTGATAACGGGTATTCGTCGCAGTGGAAAGTCGGTAGTGCTGCGTCTGATTCGTGACGAACTGTTGAGGAGGGGAGTTCGTGAAGAACGTATCATCTATCTGAATTTTGAAAGTTTTCAGTGGATAGATCTGAAAGAGGCGAAGGCTTTGTATGCTTATATTCGGGGACAGGCGGGAGATGCGGGTAAATATTATATTCTCTTGGATGAAATTCAGGAAGTGGACGGTTGGGGAAAAAGTGGTCAACTCACTTCTGGTAGATTTGGATACGGATATTTATGTGACCGGCTCCAACTCACGTATGTTATCGTCCGAACTGGCAACTTATTTAACGGGACGGTATGTCGCTTTCCATGTCATGACCTTGTCTTTTTAGAGAATATCTGACTTTCCATGACTTGCAGGCCAATGATCCGACACTCAACCGGAAGGAGGAATTTCAGAAATATCTCCGTATGGGAGGATTTCCGGCCATACATACTGCCGATTATGGATATGAGGCTATCTATAAAATTGTTCTACGACATCTATTCTTCTGTCATTCTTCGCACACGGTGCAGCGTCACAATATCCGGAATGTGGAACTGCTCGAACGGGTAGTGAAGTTTGTTTTTTTTGATAATATAGGCAATAAGCTGAACGCTAAAATATAGCTGATTACTTCAAAAAGTCAGCAACGGAGGGTGGATATGAATACCATCTATAATTATCTGAATGCATTGAAAGTGCTTTTTATCATTCAACGTATTCCCCCGGTATGATATTAAAGGAAAGGAAATTCTGCAGACGAATGAAAAGTATTTTGTAAAGTGACCTTTCTTTGATTTATTCCGTGATGGGCTATCGTGACCGGTTGATTGCAGGTATGTTGGAGAATCTGGTCTGTCTGGAGTTGAAAAGAAGGGGTTATGAAGTGTATGTAGGCAAACAGGATGATAAAGAAGTGGATTTTGTAGCCATCCGTCGGGGAAGAAAAGATTATGTTAAGTAACGTATCAGTTAGCTTCACAGGCCACTGTTGAGAGGGAAGTTGCTCCCTTTGCTCGCCATTAACGACCATTATCCTAAATATGTAGTTAGTATGGACAGCTTGTGGCAGGATAATGGAGGGGGGGGTCGAGCATCGTCATATAGCCGATTTTCTTGTTGAATGATGTGACGTTAAGGGAATAGCAAGCTTGAAATTCTCTTGCGGTCTCCTCTTTTTCATCTTTGAATCGAGTATTTCTTCTTACGGTCACCGTAACGACTCATGCTTGTCAACACGACCACCGGCCTCTACCAACATGGGTACCTGTATAGGGTGAGAAGTGTTTTTGAGATTTCAATCTTCAGCAACGGATAAGTTTCACCGAATTCAGAGCGGTTTCTTTAGTTGCTACAGTTGATCGAACAAAAACATGTCACCATTTGACATGTTTTTGTCTAAATCCTTTCTTGGCATCATTACTAACCACCGTCCCGATGACAGGCTCTGTTCATTTCTTTCGTGAAGTCAGCATCATCGACGGCTATGTGTTTTATGTCGACCATAATACCCGGCAGACGGCTTCACCCACTGCTTCATAAACCTGTTGCCTTCTGCTTTCAACTGTTTAGGCTGCTGTTCGTCATGGACTATGACGAGACAGGGCTGGCGACGAGGCGCGTTGTACCACACGAGCCGTTCCTCATCGAGCGGCGTCCTGCGTGCTTTTACGCACAGGCCAATGTTTGAGGCCGCACGCCGAGACACGGCGGCGTCCATTTTTCCGGCCACGGACATAACATCCCAGCGTATGGCCACTGAATGGTATGTGCATCCCGGAGCTGCCAGGGAGACCTGTTCGCGGCACGGTCAAGGCTGTGGATCGACTGGTTCCCTCCCGCGCCGGGCACTGCGATATATCCGGCCGTTCATCTTCCGGCGATGGTCTCGTTCTCGATTGCAGAAGCTTTAAATTTATGATCGCTCCGGCGTTTGAGGCGAAATCACCATCGCGCAAATCAGGGGTTGTCAGGGTATTTGTGCCGGGGCT
>VOFK01001193.1_pt1 | contig 11437 bp, 19 predicted proteins | sample 5384121 | NCBI WGS metagenome assembly VOFK01 (sample SAMN12384730, study PRJNA508395) | human gut metagenome | isolation source: healthy gut J | host: Homo sapiens | reverse complement strand
GCCATGTATTGCGGCGTGTGTCGCGATCGCGGATGCCGTCGCCCGATGGCCGCGCGGTGGCGGCAGGTTGAGGTCGCGTGATGAAGGTTGACGGCTTGCCGGCGAGACCGCCCTCGATGAACGCCGAGGGCCGCGAAATTGTCGTCCTCACGGTCAAAGGTCAGATCGTCGAGGAATACAATAAAAGCGGAACGGCGAGCGGGCGTCTGCTCCGAACAGTTTGGGGAAGCAGGTGATATGGCGCGGCGACATCTGGATGATCTTGAGGCCGCGGTCGGCATACTCGTTGGCGACCGCCTTGACGGTCGAGGATTTGCCGGTGCCCTTGTCGCCGTAGAGCAGGATGTTGTTCGCGTCCTTGCCGTCGAGGAAGGCGCGGGTATTCTGGAGCACCTGCTTTTTCTGGCGTTCGTAGCCCGGCAGGTCATGCAGGCGGATGGTGTCGGGATGGACGATCGGGAGCGCCGAGCCGTCGTCCTGCATGGAGAACGCAGAGGACTGCGCGAAAAAGCCGTAGCCCTCGCTCCGGTAGTAGCCGGCAAGCTCCGCGCCGGTGGTGAACGGAAGCGCGGCGGACGGCGCGAAATCGGCAGCGAACGCAGCGCATCCGCATCAAAATGCAGAGCTGCCGCCTCGCACAGCTGACTGCCGGAGAGAGCGAGCAGGCCGTTCAGCACCTCGATGTCATGGGTCGCGGCGGCAGCGCATCCGCCGGGGCGTCGATCGTGTCGGTCAGCGTGTTGACGTCAAAGTGGACTGCGTTCAGAAAGGAGCGGGAAATATCGCCGCAGGCGAAGCGTGCCGCGCGCACAGCGCACCGTAGCGGTCCGCGAAATCGGCCGCAGAGCGGTCAAAGGCGGAAAGCGTCTCGGCGTATGCGTTCACGAGCGGGAGCCTGAGTACGCCGCGCAGAACGGAAAGCGCGTGCAGACGCAGAGAAAGGTCGGAAAGTTGCATGGGTGACACCTCTTTATATATTTTGCGTTGCTTTTAGGATAACACACCCGGACACGGTTTTCAACATAAGATGAAAGAGAAAAAAGTTCACGTGCACGGAAAATCTGAATGCACGGAAACATCCACAGGCTGTGGACAACGGGAGGCGCTGATATGAATTTTTGCTCTGCTAGTCTGTCGGGGACAGACCGAGGCTTCGGGGATGCAGCATCAGCTCGGGCGGCTCGGCATTCCTGCGGAGGTAGTGAGGCCGCCGCGTCACACACGCACCGAATCCTGCGGCTGGGCGGTGCGCATCGAGGCACGGCAGACCGGGGAAGCGCTCGCGCGGCTGCGCGTGCTGGGATCGTGCCCTGCCGCATAGAATACGAGGGGGAGAAAGGATGAACTATCTGGACAACGCCGCGACGACGTCTCGTCAAGCCGCGTGCGGTCGGGGAAGCGGTGCATCGTGCGCTCACAGGCGCCGCCGGGTACGCGGGGCGGCTATGCGGCGGCGCAGCGCGCAGGAAGACCTCGTGTTACGACTGCCGCGAGCAGGCGGCACTGTTCGGCCTGTACGACCCGTCGCGCGTCGTATTACACGAACGCCACGCACGCGCTCAACATCGCCATCCATGCGCTCGCAAGACCGGGGATGAAGGTCGCGGTGTGAGCGGCTTCAGCACAACGCGGTCATGCGGCCGCTCGCTGCACACGGCATCGACCCGGCCGTGCTGCACACGCCGCTCTGGCAGCCGGGGCGCATGGTGCAGGAGGTCAGAAGGGCGCTCGGGGAAGGGACGGAGCTGTTCATCCTGAACCATGTTTCCAACGTGTTCGGTGCGGTCTGTCCGCTCGACGAGATCGGGCGGCTGCTGAGCGCGGCCGACGTGCCGCTCATTCTGGACGCCTCGCAGTCGGCCGGCGTTCTCGAGCTTGATGTCTCGCGCTGTCCCTGCCTCGCGGCGGTGTGCATGCCCGGTCACAAGGCGCTGTACGGCCCGATGGGGACGGGACTGCTGCTCGCGCTCGATGACCGTCTGGCCTCGCGTCCGCTCATGGCGGGCGGCACGGGCAGCCTGTCCGGAAAGCATGAACCAGCCGGATTTTCTGCCGGACGCGCAGGAGAGCGGCACGCCCAACGTCCCCGGCATCGCCGGGCTTGCCGCCGGTATCCGCTTCGTGCGCTCGGTCGGCGCGGCGAACATCGCCGCACATGAGAGAAAACTCGTGCGCGAGCTTGCCCGGGCGCTCGAGGCGAACGAAAGGCTCGAGGTATTCAGCCATCCCTCGCAGACCGGCGTGCTCTCGGTGCGTCAAGGGCGTTCCTGCGGAGCAGGCTGCCGCGCAGCTGGCGGACGCAGGCATCGCCGTGCGCGCCGGCTTCACTGCGCTCCGCTCGCCCACCGCACCGCAGGCACGGAGGAGACCGGCACGGTCCGAATCTGTCTTTCTCCTTTTTTTATTCGACGCCGGGGCAGGCCGAGCAGGCGGCCGAAGCTTTCAAATTGGTAAAAAATTGTGAACGCGCTATACAAAAGAAGGATTTGTGATACGATAATATCAGTATGGCCGAACGGGGATCGAAGAAAGGAGAACCGCAGCGGCCTGCTGTGATTTTTCAAAACACTGCCCCTTCCTGTGCGCAGGGGCAGCGGCATAAAGGGACAGGAGACTTTATGAGTACATTTCAGACATTGTTTTCCCCAGGATATCGGGAGGATGAACTGGAGAACGGTGCTGGACTCGTTTTTCAGCGCGTTCAACCAGTTCCGCACCATATCCTTTATTGATATTATCGATATACTAATCGTTGCGTATATTATCTACCGCATCATGAAGCTGCTCAAGGACACGAGCGCAGAGCGCCTGATCAAAAGGGTATCATCATCCTTGTCGGCATTATGCTGCTGGCGAGCATGCTGCATCTGACCATGATCTCGTGGCTGCTCCAGCAGGCGCTCAATGTCGGCTTGTTCGCGATCGTGGTCGTGTTTCAGCCTGAGCTGCGCCGTCTGCTCGAGCAGATCGGCAAGGGGCAACTTCAGCCGGCTGATCGTGCCGGCAGACGCACCGGACGAGGTCGAGAGCATGATCACCGCGACCGTTTCCGCCTGCGCGGATATGTCGCGCACCAAGACCGGCGCGCTCATCGTGTTCGAACGCCGCGAGCGTCTGGGCGAGATCATCTCGACGGGCACCATGGTCGATGCCGCGCCGTCCGCCGAGCTGATCAAAAACATCTTTTTCAAGAATAGTCCGCTGCATGACGGTGCGATGATCGTGCGCGCAGGCCGTGTCTGCGCCGCCGCAGGCTGCGTGCTGCCGCTCTCGGGCAACCAGAGCCTGTCGCGCGACCTCGGCACGCGCCACCGCGCGGCGGTCGGCATGAGCGAGAGCGCGGACAGCGTGCTCGTGGTCGTCTCCGAGGAGACCGGCTCGATCTCGGTCGCCATCGGCGGCATGCTCAAGCGCCATCTGTCCCCTGATATGCTGCGCAAGCTGCTCGAAAACGAGCTGCTCGACAGCGAAAAAGCAGGAAAAAAGAGCCGACTTGCCGCGATTCGTGATATGTGGAAGGGAGGCGCAGGCAAATGAAGAACATTCTGAAGAAGCATGATATTTCGCTGCGCCTGCTCTCGCTGCTGCTGTCGGTCGTTTCTGTGGGCGGTCGTCATGGACATGGACAACCCGGAGCGTCCGCGCGCACGTTCGACAACATTCCGGTGCGCATCAGCGGCGACGGTGCTCCAGCAGCAGACCGGCCTCTCGCTCATCGAGGGCGCCGACTCGACGGTAAAGATCACGCTGCGCGGCCCGAGCAAGACGCTCGGCGACATCAAGGCGAGCCAGATCGCGGCGTCGGTCGATGTTTCCGGCCTGACCGAGGCGAACGAGTATGACCTGCCGGTTTCGGTCACGGTCAGCCGCTCCGGCCTCGAGGTGGAATACATCTCCCCGTCAAGGTGCATGTGCGCGTGGACAAAGGTGGATACGAAAGACATCCCGGTCGATGTGAACGTCACGGGCACCCCGGCGGACGGCTGCCGCGCCGGCAAGCCGTCCTCGCCGGTCAGCACCATCACGGTGCAGGGCCCGGCGGCCGAGCTTGCACGAACGTGGCCGAAGGCGGTCGCGGTCATCGACGTGACGGGCGCGGAGTCTACGCTGACCAATATCGAATGTCCGGTCACGCTGTATGACAGAGACGGCACGGCCGTCACCTCGCAGCACATTACGAGCAAGACCGAGAAAATCAAGGTCACGGTGCCGATGTACAACATCGACACACGCTGCCGCTGACCGTCACGCTCAAGGACGGCGGCAAGCTGACCGCGCATCAGGTCAAGTACAGCATCAGTCCGGAGAGCGTCAAGGTCGTGACGAGCGACCAGGCGTCCCTCGGCGACCTCAAGGAGCTCAATCTCGGCGAGATCGATCTGGGCAGCGTGCGCACGGGCGTGCCGATCGAGCTGTCCATCCGCGACAAGAAAGCTGCCGGAGGGCGTTTCGCTCGAAAACGGTCAGCCGGACAAGGCGAAGGTGACGATAACCGTGGACGGCATCGCGACGCGCAAAGGTGCAGGTCTCAAGTTCGCCCCGAACGATACCTCGGCGGACACCACGCCGTACAGCGTCAAGATCCTCACCAGCTCGGTCGAGATCGAGCTGCGCGGCAAACGAGAGCGAGCTGAAGGAGGTCGAGACCGACAGCCTGTCGATCGGCCTGACGTTCGACTCGGTATCGCTCGGTACCGGCAGACACAAGGTCAAAGGGCATCGCGGCGGCCATCGGTCTGCCGAGCGACGTGACGCTCGTGGAAGAAGGACATCGAGGTGGAAATTCAGATCACAGGGGACGGCTCGGGCGGAGCGGACAGCGGTTCCTCTGACTGGACCGGCGAGAACGGGGGAGGACAGCGAATGAGCCTGCTTGTGACCGGCATCCGGCTGCCGTTTGACGAGCCGGAGACGGCGGCGCTCGACAGGGCCCGCCGTCTGACCGGACTTGTCTTCGGAGACCGAGGCTGCGGTGTGCCGCGTCAGCATCGACGCGCGCCGCGGCCAGATCTCCGTATATTCGGTGCGTCTGGACGCACCCTGCGACGAGAAGGCATTTGCGGAAAAACTGCAGATGCCGTCTGTGCGTTATAAAGAAAATGCAAGGCCTGCCGTTCCGCACGGCGAAAAGCGCCTTGCGCACCGTCCGGTCGTCGTGGGTCTCGGCCCTGCCGGACTGTTCGCGGCGTACACGCTCGCCCGGCACGGCTTCCGTCCGATCGTACTCGAGCGCGGCGGCGATATGGACGAGCGCGACAGGGCGGTAGATACGTTCTGGAGCGGCGGCGCGCTCGACCCGGACTGCAATATCCAGTTCGGCGAGGGCGGCGCGGGCGCGTACTCGGACGGCAAGCTGACCACGCGCATCGGCGATGCGCTGTGCAGACCGTGCTCGAAAACGCTCGCCGCGCACGGCGCCCGGCTGACATCGTGAAAAAAAGGCCAAGCCCCATGTCGGCACGGACATCCTCAAGGATGTCGTGCGCGAGATGCGGCGCGAGATCGTGAAGAACGGCGGCGAGGGTGCATTTCCGCACGGCGCTGACCGGCATTTCTCTGAAAAACGGCGCGCTGACCGCCGTCCGCGCGGACGGCATGGACATCCCCTGCGAGCGGGCGGTCATCGCGGTCGGTCATTCGGCGCGCGATACCTTCCTCGCGCTGCATGAAAACGGCGTTTACTTCGAGCCGAAGGCGTTTTCGGTCGGCGTGCGCATCGAGCACCTTCAGAGCGAGCTTGACCGGGCGCTTTACGGAAAATTCGCCGGTCATCCGCTGCTGCCGCCGGCAGAATACAATCTGTCGCGGCGCGCGCGCGGACGGACGCGCGTGCTATTCCTTCTGCATGTGCCCGGGCGGCGTGGTCGTTGCGGCACAGAGTGAGGAGAACACGGTCGTCACCAACGGCATGAGCTATCATGCGCGCGACGGCAAAAACGCCAACGCGGCGCTTGCCGTCTCGGTAGACCCCGAGGATTTCGAGAACGGAACGCCCTTCGGCGGCGTGGCGCTCCAGCGTCAGATCGAGCACGCGGCGTATGCGCAGACGGGCTCGTACCGCGCGCCGTGTCAGCGCGTGGGCGATTTCCTTGCGGACAGGCCGACGAAAAGTCTCGGCGCGGTAGAGCCGACCTATCCGGTCGGCGTGGAGCCCGGACGCGGCGGCGAGCCTGCCGGATTTCGCGCAGACTATGCTGCGCGACAGCCTGCCGTACCGGCAGGAAGATCCGCGGCTGATGACGCGGCGGACGCACTGCTGACCGGCCCGGAGACGCGGACCTCATCCCCAGTGCGCATGAAGCGCGGCGAGGACCTGTTCGGCCTCGGCGTCGCCGGACTCATTCCCTGCGGCGAGGGCGCAGGCTACGCGGGCGGCATCATGTCCGCCGCCGTCGACGGCATCCGCGCAGCGTTCCGCATCATGGAAGAATATAAAAACCAGAGTAAGCAATTACCAGAGTGAAAATAAGGACTGAATCAAAATGACCCAACAGGGAACCATCAAAAAAGCTGCTGCCCCGGCGGCCTGGCAGAGGTCGAGGTAACGCGCCGCTCGGCGTGCGGCCACGATTGTGCCAAGTGCGGCGGCTGCGGCGGTCTGGAAACCCAGACGCTTTACGTCACCGCGCGCAACCATACTGATGCCGGCATCGGCGACCGCGTGCTCATCGAGGGCGAGACCGGCCGCGTGCTCGGCCTTGCGGCGCTCGTCTACATGCTGCCGCTCGTGCTGTTCTTCATCGGCTACGCCATCGGCAATGCGGCCGGCGGCGGTGCGTCCGGTGCGCTCGTCGGCGGCGTGCTGTTCGCGCTCGGCATCATCGGCGCGATCTTTACAGCAGAAGGATGAAGCAGAACGGCGAAGTCCCGTTCGAGATCACGCACAAAGCTTTAAGGCAACACCGCACAATGAAAGCTGCGGCGCTTTGCGGAAATTTTTTTGTGCCCTGACTTTGTTGCGATTTCACGGTAATACATCGTATTACCGCAAAACCGCGCCTTGTCAGAACGCAAAATTTGCTCGCAAATCGCTCTTGTTCAATTATGCGGTATTGCTCTAAGAGCGCGGAGCAAACAGAAATTATGCGGGAACCGGGAGAATGATCTCGGTTTTCGTGCTGTGAGAGGGAAAGTGCGCGGCCCTGCGAACGGGAATGAGCCATCCGGCCGCATGAATTCTCTGAACTTTTTATGAATTTTCGCCAATTTTCCGTGTTCGCCCTTGTCATATGCGCGAAAGTTCGGTAAAATAAATTGATACCGCGCGAGACGGTCAGTATTGTCATGAACACTGAGTGGAAAATTATGGCTTGCCTCGCGGAAATTCTGCTGTCGAAAAGACGGCGCGAAAGGGTTATGCGATGTTTGGCTTTATCCGACCGGTGAAGTCCGAGCTGAAGGTGAAAGAAGCGGACCGCTTCCAGCAGGTGTACTGCGGTCTGTGCCACGCGCCATCCGCGCACGGTACGGCCGGTTCTTTACAATGTTTCTCAGCTATGACATGACCTTTTATGCTCTTGTCATCGGCAGCGGCGAGACGCCGAAGGCACAGACCGAGCGCCGCCGCTGCGACGCGCACCCGGTGACGAAACGGGTCTGCGCCTCGCCCGATGACGCGCTGGCGCTCGCGGCGGATGCGAGCGTGCTGCTGAGCTATCATAAATTCCGCGACAATCTTGCGGACGAAAAGGGCGCAAAGCGCCTGCTCGCCGCCGTACTGTGCCGCCTTTGGACGGCGCGGCTACGAAAGCGAGGGCGCGCTGCCTGAGGCCGACCGCGACATCCGCGCGGGCGCTCGACGAGCTGCACGCACTCGAAAACGAAAACTGCGCTTCGATGGACCGCGCAGCGGACGCCTCCGCCCGAATGACGGCGGCGGTCGTGCCGCACACGGGCGACGCACGGGGCGCGTTCTCCGGCAGATGTTCTACCATGCCGGACGGTGGCTTTACCTGCTCGACGCGGCGCAGGACGTCCCGGAGGACATGAAAACAGGCGCGTATAATCCGCTCGTTCAGCGCTACGCGCTGAAAACGCCTGACATCACAGACATAAAACAACCGCTGGAGCGCACACTGGAGCGGTCGCTCGCCGACGTACGTGCACGGCCTTCGACCTTCTGGATGCGCAGCGCGATGCGGAGATCATCCGCAATATCATTTTTCTTGGTATGCCGACCGTTACCCGACAGGTACTGAACGGCACCTACCAGACGAACGAAGGAAGGGGCAAACATGGATCCCTATAAAGTGCTCGGTGGAACACCGCAAACGAGTGATGACGATGTAAACCGCGCCGATCGTGAGCTTGCGCGCAAGTATCATCCGGACAACTATGTCAATAATCCGCTCGCCGACCTGGCAGAAGCACGCATGAAGGAGATCAACGAGGCTTACGATACGATCATGAGCGAGCGCTCGGGCAAGAAGGGCGCCGGTGCGGGCAGCACCGGTCAGAGCTATAATGGTCAGACCTACGGCCAGAGCTACGGCGGCCAGCGGACTTATTCCGGTCGAACGCCGCGCTCTATGCACAGGTGCGCCAGGCCATCAATCAGGGCAACCTCAACATGGCCGAGAGCCTGCTCACCGTGCGTCCGGCCGCGACGCCGAGTGGTTCTTCCTGACCGGTACGATCTACGCACGCAAGGGCTGGTATGATGAGGCGCAGCGCACCTACATCAAGGCCTGCGAGCTCGACCCGGGCAACGCGGAATACCACAATGCGCTGAACAACCTCAACATGACCGGCGGCTACGGCGGCTACCGGCCGATGCAGGAGATGAGCGCCTGTGATTACTGCGTTCAGCTCGCCATCTGCAACTGCTGCTGCAATACCTGTCTGAACGGCTGCTGCGCGGAGGCGGCTGCTGATATGAACACACGGGAAATTGCGCGCGGCGGACTGCTCGCGGGGTTTGCCGTTGTGCTGCTGTATATCGGGAGCGGACTCATTCCGCAGGCAGCGCCTGCGCTGTGCATCTCGGCCGGCGTCGTGTCCGCGGTGCCGCTCATCCGCAGCTTTGCGCTGCGCACCTCGCTCACCGTCTATGCGGCGGTGAGTGCGCTGTCGCTCATGCTCGTGCCGAGAAAGAGCGTCGCGGCGGCCTATATCGCCGTCTGCGGCCTGTATCCCATTGTAAAATACCTCATCGAGAGCCGCGTCCGCCCCCGGCGCACGCATGGCGCTCAAGCTGGCATATGCGAATCTTGTGCTCGCCGTGCTGGGTGCGCTCGTATCAAAGCGGGCGTGTTTCCGCAGATGGAAATGCCCGGATTTTTTCGCGCTCGCGGCGTTCTGGTTCGCGGCGAACATCGGATTTGCCGTTTTTGATGCCGTTCTGACGCGGTTCATCCGCTTTGTGCGGCGGTATCTGCCGAAAAATTTGACGGTTCCGCATGGAAATGCGTTTATATCACATGGATTTTCCTGAGGGGAAGAGATAAAATGAAGAGTATGACCGGCTACGGCCGCGCGCGCGACAGGTGCTGCATGGACGCACCGTTACCGTCGAAATGCTGCGCGCCGTCAACCACCGCTATCTGGACTGCACGGTAAAGGCGCCGCGCCAGTTCGGCTTTCTGGATGACGCCGTGAAGAAGGCGGCCGCCGCGCGCATCGCACGCGGCAAGACCGAGATCTATGTCAGCGTCGAGACCGACGAGGGCGGCGATCTTTCCGTCACGGTAAACCACGCGCTCGCAGAGCGCTATCTGGCGGCGCTGCGCGAGCTGTCCGAAAAAGTACGGCCTGCGCGACGATGTGACCGTCATGAGGCCTCGCAAAGCTCCCCGATGTGCTCGGCTCGGAGCGCATCGAGCAGGACGCGGACGAGCTGACGCAGGACGTTCTGACCGTATTTGCCGAGGCCTGCGACGGCTTCGACCAGATGCGTGAGCGTGAGGGCGAAAAGCTCGCGGAGGACGTCGAAACCGGCGCCTCGGTCATCGAGACGCTGGTCGGCGAGGGGGTCGAGAAGCGCTCGCCCGAGCGCGTCGCGGAGTACCGCGAAAAGCTGCTCGCACGCATGCGAGAGGTGCTCGAGAGCACGGACATCGATGAGACGCGCATCGTCACCGAGGCCGCGATCTACGCGGACAAGACGGCGGTGGACGAGGAGACCGTGCGCCTGCGCAGCCATCTGCATCAGCTCGACGGCATGCTGAACGAGGTAAAGCCCGTCGGCCGCAAGCTGGATTTCCTTGTGCAGGAGATGAACCGCGAGGCGAACACCATCGGCTCGAAGGCGAACGATGTCGAGATGGCGCAGATCGTGGTCAATATCAAGAGCGAAATTGAAAAAATTCGCGAGCAGATTCAGAATATCGAATAAAATATCGTATCAAACCGGCTGTGCCGCCTGAAAAACGCGGCGCGGCATGAGAAAAGGGGGCAGACCGAAGTGAAGCTCATCAATATCGGCTTCGGAAACATGGTGGCGGCGTCGCGTCTCATCGCGATTGTCAGCCCGGATTCCGCGCCGGTCAAGCGTACCGTACAGGAGGCACGTGACCGCGGCATGATCATCGACGGCACCTACGGCCGCCGCACGCGCGCGGTGCTCATCATGGACAGCGACCATGTTGTGCTGAGCGCACTTCAGCCCGAAACCGTCGCCGCGCGCTTCGCCGGCGACACCGAGGAAGGAGCAACAGAGGATGCGTAAGGGAACACTGTATGTTTTCACCGGCCCGTCCGGCGCAGGCAAGGGGTACGGTGCTGGGCCGGCTGCTTGCCGAGGACGACCGACTGTTTTTCTCGATCTCCGCGACGACGCGCGCGCCCCGTCCGGGCGAGCAGAACGGCGTGCACTATTATTTCCTTCGAAAAGGCGGATTTCGAGAACCGAATCGCGCAGGGCGCGCGTTTCTGAGCACGCACAGTATGTCGGCAACTACTACGGCACGCTCGAGGCGCCGGTGAACGAAAAGCTCGACGAGGGCTATGACGTTATTCTGGAGATCGAGGTGCAGGGCGCGATGCAGGTGCATGAAAAGCGTCCGGATGCCGTGATGGTATTCATTGCGCCGCCGTCGTTCGAGGAGCTCGCCAACCGTCTGCGCGGACGCGGCACCGAGGACGAAGCCAAGGTGCAGAAGCGTCTCGGAAACCGCAAAGGGCGAGCTTGCGCAGCAGGATAAATTCGATTATGTGGTCGTAAACGACACGGTAGACCGCGCGGTAGACGAGATCAAGGGGCATTCTCGCCTCCCGTCGATAACACAGGCAATCACAGATAAAATTATACACTGGGTAATATAAGGAGAACTGATTACTATGCTGAACCCTTCTATGCAGGAACTGATGAAACGAGTAGGCAAATCGCTATCTGCTGGTCAATCTGGCCGCACAGCGCGCGCGCGACATTGCCGACGACGAGGCAGAGCAGAGCGGCGTGCCGCTGACCGACAAGGCAGGTAATACGTAATAAGTGTTA
>VOFK01001483.1_pt1 | contig 11441 bp, 24 predicted proteins | sample 5384121 | NCBI WGS metagenome assembly VOFK01 (sample SAMN12384730, study PRJNA508395) | human gut metagenome | isolation source: healthy gut J | host: Homo sapiens | reverse complement strand
CAGATGGTAGGCGATCATCGCTACTCTTTTTTCGCTTTTAAATACGGGAAAAGCTTTTTCCGCCTTTCGCGAGATACACACATTTGACAGAACCGTGCACATCAGATACATCAGCAAAAACAGAATAAAGTTTCCCGTAGTAAAAGCAGCACAACAATCTGCAGCAGATCCTGCAGCACCAGAAAGCCGGTCTGATAGATGAGCACCCACATAATTCATCTGATGCGCCTCAATCAGCGTCCTCTGGTACACCAGCAGATACGACAGCACGGAGTTGGCGAGATAGAGAAGGTAAATAAACGTCAGATGCTCCACCTCGGGTCTGTTTTTCATGAGTACGTCCATAAACGGAATCAGCGCCAGTCCCAGCACGCCCACACACACCGCGGTTCCACGGTAAAATGTCTGGTAAAGCTTCATCAGCTGCTGCTTTTTTTGATGTTGCCCTCCGCGATCGGCCGGTACAAGGCGTAAGTGATTGCCGTGCCTGCGCCAAGCTCGGTCAACGAAAGCACGTTTAAAATATCGGTGAACAGACCGTTGATTCCGACATAGTTTTCACTCAGCGTATGCGTAAAAAAATCACACGCGTCACAAATCCCATCAGAATCGCCGTCATTCTGGAGATGACCGCCACGGTTGTATTCATTGCCGAATATTCTGTTCTGCTCTTTTTTTTGTTTCCATGGCGTCTCCCTCTGTCTTAGTGCTTTTCCCCTGCTCCGCCCGTTTCAAAGGAACTCTTTTTTTCGGAAAAGCTTTTAAAAAAACACTCTTCGTTTAATTCCTCTTGACCCCTGTCATACGCCTCCACCTTCTGGGAATCATTGATGCAGACAGCCGGGCTTTTTCTTCTCAATCACATGAAGCGACGATGTATTCTGATCCGAGATCATAATACCTGCAGAACCGGCGGCATTGACAGGATAAAAATTACCCTCCAAAGCTTCTGCCATTCTCTGAGCAGATACTGACTCACATCCTCCCTCTTTGCGGAATCTGTGGCTGCAAACCTCCGACAAAAAGCGCTCCCTCCCGCCAGAGCGCCTCGTGCCAAGGTGTTCTTTAGAAGCGGCGACGGACCGTGCACCGTATAAAATCCGGTAAACCGCGGGAACATGCGCTCGAGCAGGTTATACCCGAAATATAAGAGCGGATACCCCGGATGCCAGTAGGCTCCCGGCTGCTGCTTCATGTTTTCCCGCTTGTCAAAATACCTCGCAAGCACCATCGCATTGTTCAGATAAATATACGGCATGACGGCATCCTCCCCTCGGTTTGCCACGACCGGCTGCAAGGCAAAGCATGTCAAGCGGCTTTCCGTCCCGAAAAAACTGTCCGGGCTTACCTGCTTTGCGCAAAGAAAACATATCGTCGTTAAAATAGACAAACTGTTCCGACAATCCGGGATGCGGTGAAAAAATTGAGTTCGATTGTGGGGAATTAAACGTCGGCAGGAATTCTCCCGGGATATAATCCTCGTGGCGCACAATCTCAAGCTTCGGATGATTCCCATTCAGCCACTTCGGCACATGCCCCCTGTGCCAAAAATAGATCTTGTGCACCCACGGGGCATTCTGTTCCACACTGCGGAACCAGAACCGCAGGCAGTCCCAGTCACGGTAGCGCACATCCCTGGTATCGCAGGCAACGCCGGATCTTCTCTCTCTCTCCGGTCTCTTCCGCCGCTGTTTTCTCCCCCATCTTCCCATAGCGGTCCCGCTCTCTGCCATGCCGGATCTCCGCCGTCAACCCAGGCAATCACAAAAATCAATCTGTGTTTCCTTTTTTTCTCTTCCATGCAATCCTCCCTGCACCCCATCTGCCGATCAAGGCCGGCTTCCGCGCCTTCGTTCGCAAACGGCGCGGTTTTCCGTCTTTCTTCCGCACCATGGAAAGGTAGAGTTTCTCCTCTTTTCACTTCCCCGCCGTCTTCTCCCGCCGCAATTTCAACCTTTGCCACGTCCGTCTGACCGCCCTTTAATCCGCAGATCTCATAAGGAACCTTCTGCACCTTCTGCTCTGTGCCTTCATCACACTCCCGGATCAGAAGCAGATCCGTTTTTCTGGCATACGGTGGAAAAATCCTTCATTTTTCAGTGTCACCCAAAGGCTTCCCTTTTTCCACTCTGCACAAAGCACGCAGATCCGGTAACCGAGGCGGCTGCCGATCTCCTCATACAGCGATTTTCCGGACGGGAGACGGCATGCCTTCCACTCTGCCATCCGCGCCGGGTCATAGATGCTGTTTAAATAGGTCACCTGCATCTTTTGAAGTTCCTCTAAGACTGCCTCCGCGGACAGCTTTTATTCCCGCCAGCGCCTCCCCTCCGCACAGAATATTTTTCATCCTGTCCGCTCAGATAAGTCTGCTCATCTGCCGCACACCACGGTTCTTCCCAATCTGCCGCCTCCCCGGCACATCCCCCGAACGTCCCCATATGGTCGGCTCCGGCAAACATGGCATCATCGTATGTCCCAGTCCGCGCACCGGCTTATTTCCGCCAGCATGCGCAGATGCACCGGCTTTCGCACCGAGAGTGTCAGCGCATGGTGCGTCGCCTCCTGCCAGGTCTGCGCCAACAGGCAGATCTGATCCGGGCGCAAAAACCGGGAGGTATGCATCTCTCCCCAGCTTCCCACAAACACGCCCTGCACGGTCAGAATGGCATCCGCATACCGTTCCGCAAGACTACCGAGCGCCTGCATGTGTCTCTGCACCACAAAAATGCGGCGGCTCGCGCTCCATCCCCTTTCCCCTCCGTATCGTAACAGACGCGCAGGATCATCTCTTTTTCCGCTCTTTGAAAGGCACGAAAATCTGCTCCGCAAAAGTCCAGTGCAAGAGTGTCCAGTTCACGCGAAGCGTATCGCGGATGTCCAGCCGGACCAGAGCAAGTGTCTCCCCGGATAATCCGGCAGCCAGTCTAAGGATACTTCCTCCGGTCTCCCCAGCCGGAACGTGTAGATGTGATACCACCCACGCCCCGGAGCAATATAGGGGCTTCTGCTGTCTTTTTAAATTTTCTGCGTGAAAAGAACGCTTACTCCTTTTTGTCCATGAAAACATCCCGCTCTCCTGCCCCCGCATCAATTCCAAGCACCTTGATCCGAAAATACCACGCCGATGATGGAGAAGACCATGCGGAACATATAGACCACCGGTTTGAACCCGGAGTGCATGCTGGTGCCACAGCTTCTCGCATGCATGACAGCAGGGATCTCATCTATGCGGAATCGAGCAGCTGCATCTGAATGATCATATTGGCATCCGGATACTTGTCGTCAAAGTGCTTTATACTTCGAGTAATATAAAAATGCCCCTGCGTTAAAGTCCCTGCAGACCCGGTCGTCGGATCGGCAATCTTTCGTCCGGTACTGATCTTTATCATCCAGCGGAAGAATCCGTATGCCAGTTTCTTCGTAGCGGAACCGAATACTCTGCACTTCCCTCCATAAAAACGCGAACAAAGCACGATATCCGGGCAGCGTCCGTCCGCATCCTGCTGTTTTTTTAGTCTCTGATAGATCACCGGTATGTTGCACACATCATGCTGTCCGTCCGCATCCATCTGGATCACATAGAATATTTGCGGCGGATCGCGTATTTATATCCAATTTGCGCAGGGCGCTCCGTACCCCAGATTAAAGACATGGGATACCAGCGTATGTCCGTGTGCCTTTACGACCCAGTTCGTAGAGTCGAGACGCGTCATTCATGACCAGAATATCCGCAATCTCCGCGATCTCCGGGCGTTCCAGCTCCTCCAGCACCCGCTCTATATTTTTCCTCATTGTATGCCGGAATGATAATCAGCAGTTCTTTCTGTTTCTTCTCTACCATCGTATCTTCCTTATTCTTTCTCGGAAAGCAGCTGCTCCAACAGCCGTTCCTCGTTCTCGTAATTTACAGGGACACTTTAACGCCGCCTGCGCGTACGCCCTGCGCCGGTCCGGATTCGGATCAGGAAGCCCACAGCTTCCTTTACCGCCGCAGCGTCAAGCGCGCACAAAATCCCGTCCTCCCCGTCTGTAATCTGCTCTCTGTTACATTCGGAAGCAACGATCGCACAGCCAAGCGTCTGCGCCTCCTGTATCGCAATGCTTTTCCCCTCATATCCGGTCGCATGCACATAGATATCCGTCTGCCGGTAGTACGGATAGGGATTTGTAACCGCTCCAAGCAGCAGGAAATCCTCACTTTAATCCGCACGACGCAATGTGCTGCTCTAATTCCCCTGCGGCGCTTCCCTCGCCCAGCACATACCACCGGACCGGGTATCCCTCCGCCTTTAACTGCCGCATCGCTTCGATCGCAACCGGATATGCCTTCTGCGGGGTGAGTCTTCCCACCGTAAGCAGGCGGATTCCGTCCGAAATCATCCGTAAATCCTCCCGGCTGCCGGACATCTTCCGGATTTTTTCACAGTCGATCCGTTGTGATAGATCCTGGTGCGTGCACTGCACTCCGGATACGGCGAAAACGCCCGCTTTACCTGTTCCCCGATCGGAAATACGGCATCATATTGCAGGTAGCAGTCGCGGTCCAGTTCCCTGCTGTATCCCGCCTTCTGATAGTCGATATGGATAAACGCCGCCTTTTTTTTCGCCCTGACGTGGTCTGCCACATAGTATGCAGAACCGCCCTCCAGGAATGCAACTGCAAAGATCATATTCCTCCGGGAAGCGTCTGGCGCCATCCGAGATTGCCCGCCACAGGCAGCTTGTCCGGCATCAGCCGTCCCTCTTTGCGCATCGCCCGCGCGCGGCCCTCCAGTGATAGCGCCACAGCCGGATCAGGTTGGCTCTGTGAAGCAGACATTGTACAACGGTCATGCCCATATAGATTCTTCCCTTTGGTTCGAGCACCGAGACCTGGGCATACCTTGGATTGACAAGCCGCACCCCTCTGGTATCTGCTGCACCAGTTCTCCCTGGTTCATCAGGACAAAGAGCGAGAGCTCATATCTGGGCTGCCCGTCCTCCCCCCGCTCGGCAAAGTTGCGCAAGCAGTTCCAACAATGCCGTCTCCGCTCCGGCGCGGCTATAATGTTAATCACGAACAATATCTTTTTTTTTCATCTGTCAAAATCCCCAGCCTGTGCAATATTCTCTCATTTTCCTGATTGAGCAGGGGAAACCTGCATGGCAAGCTCCTGATTTTCATGGAAAAGAACCGACACCACCTTGCTTAACTTAAACAGCAGGATCAAAAGCAGCAGGCAGACTGCCAGAAGAAGCACCACCAGGTATTCTCTCCCTCCCCCCGGCACGAGGAGCCACGCCGTTAAAATCAGCGCCACCGAGACAAATGCCCACAGAAGTCCAATCGTATCGGTCAGTTTTTGTCTCACATACGCGCATTGATGTCCCCCAAAAGGAACAACACTCCCGCGCCGTCAGAAAAATCCGCAGAATTAAAATCACATTCATATACCCTAACGCTCCTTCTGTTTCTTTGTATATACCATACTCTCCGGCATCCGCTCTCTTTCACCGTAAACAGCTGTCCGCCGCAGAAGATATGTTCATCCATATGGCGCTCCATGAACCTGAGTCTGAAATAGGCAATGGTAAAGCCGGTAAAGCTGCCCGCCACCAGCCCCATGCCGTACCACAGGTCACTCCGCCGGCAGAAAGCACGCTTCCCGCCCACGTCACCAGGCAAAAAGCCGAGGGGTTGCCAAAAGCGCCCCTGTCAGATCGTTAAAGTAGTACAGAAAAATAATTTCTGCATACAGAATAAATAATATAAAATATCCGGCGGCAAGACAAGGATAGATCTGCATCACTCTTCCCGAGAACCCGTACTGCGGAAGCACCACCACGCAGAGCAGATACACTGCCGTCGAGATGATAAACTGTATGCGCACCAGATTCATAAGCTCCGCAAAGCGCCGGAACATTCTGTCTTTTGTATTTTTGATATCTTCCCATCTTCCTCCGATGACCGCTTCCGAATACGCCTTGTAACGTGTGTGGAAATGCATCTCTACCCGCGTGATAAAAATGATGGTCGACGACAGATTCGTAAACATCGCCAGACAGGTTGCCAGATCATACGTCGGAGCAAAGACAAGCACGTATCCGCCACGCGCATCTGTAAATCCGTATTCCAGAACACAAAATTATGAATATACAGACCGAGGGTATACAAAAAATTGATCACCACCAGCTTCCAGTACCTGCCAAAATACGAAAAAAAAACTCTTCTGTACCGGTTGCTGTTCCTCTTAAAATACCGCTTCACCGTGGCGTATTCCAACACCGCCGTAAGAAAAAGAATCCGATCGTGAGGGAAAGCAGCATACTGTAGACAATCTCCCTGCCGCATACTTTTACAAAAAAGAGGGCGCAGGCGAGTGCCGCCGCCATCCCAGTCAAAAAGTACAGCGATATCTTCTGATAATCCTTACAGATGGAAAGGTAAAGCATCGAGTAGAACACGAGAACCAGTGCGATATAACCGCAAAATCCGGTAAACACAAAAATCAGATTGACATGTCCCACAAGATGTTCCCATGCGCAAAACGGAATTCCGAGAAGACTTGCCAGCAGAATGTTTAAAAGCAGCCCCACATCGTAACAGGGCAGAATATCCTCATAGCGCTCCTCATAGATGACATCCGACATATAGCGGGACAACACCGCATTAAAAGGCGCCGCCGTCAGAAGCGAAAAGATAAAGATGTAAAAGCAGCGTTCCGGAAAACAGTCCTCTTCTCGCATATCCCACATTCTCATATCCCAGGAGCTGACTCATGAGCATGATCGTTCCGATCACGACAAACATCGGTGCGACCGTCACGACCGCACTGTAACCAAATCCGGTCAGATATGCAAGAATCGTTTTTTCTCATATATTTTCTGGAGCTTGATTCCTATTCCTGCCACAGTCTCTCTCCCTTCTACCAGTCTATGTTCTCAAACAAACATTTCGTAAAATCTTCCGGTACGTCTCTTTTGCATATCCGAAATCTTGTACTTTGCCATCACACGGCGGTAACCGTTTTCTCCCATCTGTTTTCTGCGGACCGGATGTCTGGCAAGATTCACCATGGCATCCGCGATCTCCTTCACGTTCATGATGTGCGTCAGAATTCCCGACTCGCCAAAAATCCTCGTCCTCGCCGTACAACAGTCCCCGGCAGTTTCCAACATCGGTTGCTATCGCCGGAAGCTTCGCCGCGTAGCCCTCCAGAATCGTTAGCGGCTGCCCCTCGCTGATACTGGTCAGAATGGTAAAATCCAGTCCGCCGAGATATTCCGTCACATTCACCCTTCCGGTAAACACCACATCCGGCAGTTCCATCAGATCCACCAGATCAAAACATTCTCTCGCGTATTCCTCGTCTTCGTCCGTCGGTCCCATAATCCATAATTTTAAGTTAGGCACATCGCGCTTTGCATACGCAAACGCCCGGATCATGGATCTTGACATCCTTGATCGGCGTCACGCGGAGTACCGCACCGATGTGCACCATATCCGGCTCCATCGCTTCCGGACGCTTCAAGCCGGTAAACCGCGCCGGATCAATCCCATTCGGGGTAATGCTTGTCTTATCCGCAGGACATCCCAGTTCGATCTGCAAGCTCTCTCGCGTGCGCGTACAGGCTTGTGACCAGATCCGCCCTGTCGTATGCAAGCTTCGACATTTTCTTAAACTGCTCAATCCAGATATTCTTATAGATGCCGGACACCCAGTCCGCACGGATCAGTTCTTCCTCGCGCTCCCCTGGTGTAGATTCCATGCTCCGAGATCAAGCCTGCAGCCAAACCTGCGCTTTGCCATGCTGCCCAGCACGCCCGCATATCCCGTCGCCACACAATGATACATCCGCCCTCGGCAGCCGCATGCCAAGTGTCAGAAACAGCGGAAGGTACATGGAGCGCATCGTCCAGAGGAAATCAGAAAACACCGCCCCCGCATACCGCACCGTATAACATTCCTGCACCGCCCGGAAAAAATCCTCCCCATGAGAAGTTCATTCAAAGAGAAATTCCTTCTCCCCGAAAAAGGAGAACAGGGTATCCCAGTCTACATTCTGGTTCATCAACAGGCTCCGCAGTGCGGCGTACTCCCGCTCATTTAACTTCAGTCTGGTCGCTCTTTTAAAGTTCTTTTGGCCGCCAGTCTGCATCCTCCAGATACAGTTCGTGCACTTCCACCACATTCTCCGGGAGATCGTAGACAAACTTTCCGCGCAGCGAACGGTTCGCCACAATCGCCAGCACGACAAACTGGTACTCCGGAAATATTTTTATCATACTGTGTATCCAGCTCGATACACCCCCGACAACATAGGGATAGCATCCTCTGCCACAATACATATTCTCATGTGCCGTCACCACACTTTCCGCCGTCCTGATACTGCCATTCTTCCCCGGTCTGCACTTCCCACGGAGACCTCATCTTCCCTCTGCAAGAATCAGGTAGACGCCGTCTTCTATCTCTTCAAAGCTTCCGCCCGCAACTTGTGACTTTCTCTCCGTGCAGGCGCAGCAGAAACCATCTTTGCATCCTCCCGGTGCTCTAAGGAAAGTGTAATCACATTGCCCGCGCGCTGCTGCTTATAGTCAGAGTGCCAGAAATCTGCGGATGCGCATCACTCTCTGTGTCCAGGGTGGTTGCGTCAAACGCTTCATACGCTTTCCAGTAGGTGCCCAGGTTTGCTTTTGCGATCTTCTTGGACATTTTCTCCCAGGAATCATCGTCCCCTTCCGGATAAGTCACGCTATAGAGGTCGGGTGTGATGTTGGAATAGCCGAGCGCCGTCTCCATGCATTTCACTTTAAAAATCATCCAGAAACGTATGCCGGATTCCGGAACTCGTCGACGGCGCAGTGTGACGTTCTCATGAGATACCCCACCGCCTGCCCGCTGGCGCCGGATCCGAGCGCAACCGTCCGGATTTCCGCCGGAAGGGCACTCTCCTCCCCGATGCTCTTTACTCCGTCCGCGTAGAGGGATAAAAACCGGTAGGACGGCGCATAGGTCTGCCAGAACGTCTGATCCTGCTTTATTTTTTTCTGAGAGCAAGATCCCGCTTCCCTGCTGTCTGCGGACAGCCCCGCCTCCGCGTGCTCCTCCTTCAGACGTTTCAGATAGTAGGTGACGTTCTCTCCATCCGGCTCTTCCTCATCCGTATACGTAAACTGCGGCGTCATCATGCAGGTCATCTTTGCCCCCGTCCGGGAGGCAATGGAGGTCAACGACGGCCACACAATTTCCCTGATACACTGCCTGTGCGGACTGGCTGTAGCGCTTCTGCATCTCCTCCTCCTCGTTCTCGGAGACGAACGCCGGCAGATCTGCAATCACAAGATTCTGTGCGTTAATTACCGGGTAGATATCGTAATCGTATGTCTCCCCCCATCATGGCATCAGTATTCCAACAGCGCTTATGTCTGCAAGATAATCCCCGTTCACACAGAAAAATCTTTGCCGTATCCACACTGTTTCTCCAGAAAATGGCAGGCAGAAGGCTGTTTTTGCCGCCTCTTCCTCCATTCCCGCATACTGTGCCCGTATTTCGTTATCCACCGTCTGTTCGATCGTCTCATCGGACAGCGTGCCGACCATATAGGTCTTGGTTCCCCGCGCCGGTCGTATACCAGGGAACAGAAGGGTTCATGTCCTGACGCTCCTCCTCCCCGAGTTCCGTGACCTCATAGATCTCTTCCCCCGCCGAGCAGAAAGCCGGAAAACAGATGCATGCCCGCAAGCGGTATCTCATCCGCAATCACCGCGCGGATTCCGAGAAGCCCCCTTTAAATCCCGGTACTCCTTATCACAGAGCTCTGCGGCAGGGTTGCAAAAAATCACAGTCACACCATTTGTGCCTCTCTGCGAAGAACCGCCACCTCTTCTTCCGACGTCACCTTGCGCCGTCCACCACCAGCACCTGCAGTGCATCATCCTGCAGGCTGTCAAGCAGTGCGAGGGAGCTGCTTTGCAAAAAAAACGTCCGCTTGCGGTAGCTGCACCATGTCTTTACCACGGATTCCTCCGCTCCCCCCCTGCTTCGCCCACATAGATCACCTCGCAGGCGTCGGCAGATGTCTGTTCCGCCAGAAATGCATCCGACCGTTGAAAGGATGTTGTGGTATCGTCTGCATATTCGTTGCTCTCATATTCTTAACTGTTCTTTCATGACGCCTGTAAACTGAAACATAAAAAGCAGAATCACAAACATCATTGCAATCGTCAGATAATTTCTGCGTGATACCATGTCATTTCCTTCCTGCCGGACTAACTGAACGTCCGATCAGCTCTAACGTCTCCCTGTCAATGACGATATTGGACGCTTTCAGCCGATCCAGTTCCCGGAAAAATTCGGTTTTCTTCTCCTGCGTAAAATACATTTTCAAATAGCAGGTGTGCGTGGAAAGCGCATCCGGATATAATTCCCGGCTCCGGTTGCACCAGTAATGCATCCGCCCGAATTCGCTTTAAGCGGGCAAAGAGTTCACACAGCCATTCGATGTATTGCGCAGTGAGTTTCCGGTAATCTTTTCATAGAGAAGTTCACACGCCTCCTCAAACATATCCACAAATGTCCGCTGTTCGGTCTCGTGAAAAACATTCTGTTTTAAGACGACATACATGTACTCGATCAGAAGGCAGCATCATCCCCGCCTCTCTGCCGTCCTTTTGCATCTGCCGGTAGAGTTTCTGTGCATCTTTGCCTGAAATCGTTGAGCACATCCCGAAGCACCGACGCCGCATAGTGGGAGGTCTCGGTGTCTCACTGTCAAGTGCCAGCGCCAGCGATCCGAGAGAGTCCCGTGACATCTCCTCTGACCACATTCATAATCAGTGTGCGCAGACTGTCCCGGTCGGAAATCGCCAGTGCCTCCTCGATCGGCACCACATTCCGCTCCTGACTCCCTCATCCGCCATAAAGTGTGTTCTGACACGCTCCTTACTGAAAATAACATCTTCCAGATCCGCCGACTGTCCGAATAAAAGATGCCGCGCGAGTTCTCCCGCCACAAAGAAGACGGAACCGATCACCGGTGCCAAAAGCATAACCGCCGCGCGGATTCTTCCGCCGGTGCGCTTCCCCGGCTCTTCTCTCAATGCTGCTCATTCCACAGGACATACGCCGCCGTGACGCACAAATTGAGTACCACAAGCGAGCAGAAAATACGTTTTCGATCCTGCTCATAGTTCCATCTCCTCTTTCATCCTGCACGGAAAGCCTGCGCTCCTAAAACGCTCCACAACCATTCCCGCATCCTCTGCGCTCGTGTTGGCAAGCAGTGCGTACATCTTTCCGTCGAGGGAGCTCTCGAGATAATCGCTCTGGCGCATCATGCCGGAAAGGACGCCTGCGGCTTCACTCCCTGGAGGTCTCACCCTCCTCGAAAACGACGAGCGCACACTCCCGTCTTCTTCTCCCTGGCGTTACTTCACCAGCAGGAAACAAACGCGTCC
>VOFK01000305.1_pt1 | contig 11446 bp, 19 predicted proteins | sample 5384121 | NCBI WGS metagenome assembly VOFK01 (sample SAMN12384730, study PRJNA508395) | human gut metagenome | isolation source: healthy gut J | host: Homo sapiens | reverse complement strand
CGGGCTCGTACGACGGACATATATTTTTTTCTCCGGGCTTATGCGCCGATTCTCCGACGCGACCGCACCTTTGAAAGAACCCCGCGGAAGAAAAAAAGCACGGAAAGGATAAAGCCGCAAACTTAAAAAATTGGGCTATGAGGGGTTCGTATCCTTATTTCAGAAAAAGAAAAAGGGCGGCACGTTCCGTTACATCGCTTTTTGCCGAATACCGCCGCATAAAAAACGGCAGAGACGGACTTCGCGCGTTGCTCCGCTGCGGCGCGATGCGCAGGCAAGCCGCGACGGCACGGCTACGGTGTGCCTTTTGAAAAAGCAGGATATACGATACGGCTTTCGTTTCTGAGGGACGCAACATTTCTCTTGAAACGGTGGACCTCGACACGGACACAGGAAGAATTTATAAATGAAACGCTGGAAACCGCCGACGCTCTGTTTGACGGCATAAAAATTCCCGAGAACCTATGCAAAGACGCATACGCACCTGCGAAACATCGTATAAACGTTCCGTATTCAATCGCTTTTGGACGGGGCTTCTCGTCTTTATCGTTGAACTTTTTTTTCGGTATTATTTATACACATTGATTGCTTATAATTTTCGGCGATCACGCCTTTGTTGTGCAGGGAAGATGGATTTCCATAATCCTCCGTCAGTAATTTTACCACCAGCTGTGCCGCTTCCTCACAACATCTTGTCGTTGCCGAATTATCCAAATATGCTTCCATTTTTACCCTTCTTATATATCCAATTCGTATATCAGCATGGAAAGCGTTGCCATTCCTGCTGTTTCTGTGCGCAAAAAATACGTCTGCCAAGAGAGATCCGATGCATGTCTTTATCCAGCTGCGCAATCTCTTCCGGGGAAAATCCGCCCTCCGGACCGATCATTACTCCGATGGACGCCCCTTCCGGAATCGAGCGAAAGATCTCTCTTGTTGCTTCCATGCCTCTTTCATTCTCATACGGAACCAGGACAACGTCCAGCTCCTTTGCCTCTTCCCAATGCCTGTTTCCAGGAAAGTGGCATCTGAATCTGCGAATCACGGTCCGCTTCGACTGTTTTGCCGCACTCTCTGCAATTGCCTGCCACCGCTTACATTTGCTCTGTGCCTTCTTTTCATCCAGCTTTACCACACAGTTTTTCATGGCAACCGGTATGACGGTATAGACACCAAGTTCCACGGTCTTTTGTATGATCAGTTCCATCTTATCACTTTTAGGAAGACCCTGAAAAGATACACCTTATGGGAAAACTCTGTCCCCATTTCATCGGTATCCTCTATCTGTGCCCAGACCTCTTCCTCTGTAATTTCAGAATACGGCAAAAAATACGATCTGCCGCTCTGATCGCTGATGCGGATTTTCTCCCCTGTCTTCATGCGCAGCACATGACCGATATGATTGACATCACCGCCCACAATGCAGATCCGATCCTGCTGCACCTGTTCATCTTCCACAAAAAAACTGGTACATACCCTGCTCCTACTGTTTCTGTGCGGTAATATTTACCCACTCACCCTGATGATTGATTTCCACTACAGTAAGTCCTGCTGCTTCTATCGCTTCTTTTTACTTCGTTTTCCTTAAAATCAATGATGCCGGAAGTGATAAAATAACCCCCCTGTTTTAATCTGGCCGGAATGACCGGTGCCATGGCAATGATAACTGGTGCTAAAATATTTGCCACAACAATCTCATATTCCTCTGTCCCAACCTTCTTCTGAAGTTCTTCATCGTCAATCAATTTCCCACATAAAGGTTCCCAGAGACAAATCGAGATGGTTTTTTACCTGCATATTATCCCTTGTAGAAGTCATGCAGTCTGCATCCAGATCCGTTCCCACGACTTCTCTTGCGCCGAGTTTTAATGCCACAATCGATAAAATTCCACTGCCACATCCCACATCCAGCACTTTCGGATGTTTTCCTTCCACATATTTCTGTAACTTTGCCGGATGCAAAAGCTGTGTCGTTTCATGTTTTCCTGTTCCAAAAGAAATTCCCGGATCGATCTCAATCAGAAATTTATCTTTGTCTTCTTCCTTTAATTCTTCCCAGGTCGGTTTGATTAATATATCATCAATGGTAAAAAGTAAAATATTTTTTTCCAGTTATTGATCCAGTCAAGATCTTCTGTTTCGGAAGATGTAATGACACCGCTTCCCACTTCCACCATATCACGCAGTTTCTCGAGTCCGATCTTTTACCTGCTTTAAAATCTCCGTCTGATCACTGCCGTCTTCTTCCACATAAAAAGCTGACATAGCTGATCCCCTCATCCGGTGGAAGTTCCGGCAGAAAGTCGATGAACATCTCTGCCTGATCTTCTTTGGTAAGCGGAATATTGTCTTCAATCTCTATTCCCTCAATGCCCAGATCCATCAGCATGGAACTCATAAAAATCCTCTGCTGCGGTCGTTGTCTCAATTGTATATTTTTTCCACTTCATGTTACCATCCTCTCAATTCTACACTAAGGCATACTATATGTATCATACCTTATTTCCAATAAAATTTCAAGAAAACATTGTACATCAAAAAAACCCATGTTATAATATAAGGGTTAAGTTGATAGTTATACAGTTATAGGAGAAAACAATAAATGGATAAACGCAATCTTGTAGAAGGACTTCAGAAAGCATTCAACACCGATGACCGGCAGCGAAATACTTCTGATACCAGTGATGTAGAATATAAAAGAGAACACCAATACTCTCTATATCAAAAAACAGAGAACCTACAATATGGAAGAAAACATTCCGTCCGCCACTGCCATGTCAGAGGAGGAGATTTTTAAGCGTCTTCATGAGGAACGACATTAAACATGTTAAACATGCATAAAACAGCCATACGGTCTGCGGACAGACCGTATGGCTGTTTTAATTTTTGTACACAGCACAAAGCTTATGATACTCACTGTTAATTTCCTGAACGGTATTCTTATCCCCATCCAGATTATCCGGATGATAAATTTTGATCAGGTCTTTATAACGTTTCTTAAGAGACTGTCTGCTCTCTACTCCGGAGAAGAAACATTTCTCCTCTGATAACAGGCTGCTCTTCTGTCACGGAAAAATCGCTTACCCGCTGATAAAGCTTTCTGCTTCTTCACATGTTCTTTCTCTGTTGCAAGTTTTTACAAGTTCTTCTTCGAGTATTTTAAATTTCATATTGAAAAGCTTCTGCTGCTGTTCCAGACGGCGGTCTTCATTCTCCACCCGCCGCGTAAATTCCCGCCGTTCCCGCTCCAGTGTGCGGCGCTGCTCCTCCAAAAGCTTTACGTTCTTCTTCCAGCGTCATCCCCCACATGCCTCCGTATCCGTACACACATGTTGCCAATCAATACTAACAGACTCATCATACAATACTTTGTACCAGATTACTATAGGCGATTTGTACTAATGTTCATCGAAAGATTCTTTGATTTTGTCCATAAAACCCTTCTTTTTTTCTTTTCTTCGGTCTGTGCTCCGCCCTCTTTATTCAGGGAATTTTCCCGTCAATTCATCAAATTTACGCAACGCCTCTTTTGCCTCTTTGTTTTTAAGCCCGTCGGTGTGTTGACAATCAGTGTTACATAATGGTCTCCACGTACTGCCTTGTTTCGGATCGATGGTACTCCTTTTGCCTTTCAGGCGGATTCTCGTTCCGCTCTGGGTACCCGGTGCAACGGTATAGATGATATCTCCGTCCACCGTCCTGATACGGATATCCCCGCCCAGTGCTGCAATACCAAAAGGAAATCGAAGCATTGGAAAATATATTCATGTCCTGACGTTCAAACGCATTGCTTCTGGAAACAAGAACTTCTACCAGAAGATCTCCTCTCGGACCTCCGTTTCGTCCCGGTTCTCCGTAACCTCTGACACGAACAGACTGTCCATTATCAATTCCGGCCGGAATCTCTACGGTCTTTCGTACTTTCTTTTTGAAATATATCCGTTCCCCGGCAATCCGGACATTTTTCACGGATCACCTTACCGGTACCGCCGCGCAATCCGGACAGGTCTGCACATTCTGCATCATGCCAAACAAAGACTGCTGGGAATATACCACTTTCCTTTTCCCCCGCACTTGCTGCAGGTTTCCGGTGAAGTTCCTGGTTTTGCCCCGGTTCCATGACAGGTCTTACATTCTTCTTTATACGGGAACTCAAGTTCCTTAGAACATCAAACACAGCTTCTTCAAACGTAATACGGACGGTAAGACGTACACTTGCGCCCTGCGCCGGTCCGTTATTGTTACTGTTTCGTCTTCCGCCACCGAAGAAGTCGCCGAAAATATCTCCAAAAGATATCTCCCATATCCATGCCTGAGAAATCAAATCCGCCAGCACCGCCGGCGCCTCCATCGAATGCTGCATGACCGAACTGATCATACCGTCTGCGCTTTTCCGGATCGCTCAAAACGGCATATGCCTCCTGCGCTTCCTTAAATTTTTCCTCACATTCTTTATCACCCGGATGCATATCCGGATGGTACTTCTTGGCGGTTGTACGGAAAGCTTTTTTATTTCTGCTTCCGTTGCGGTCTTTGGAATTCAAGGACCTCGTAATAATCTCTTTTCTCTGCCATAATATTAATCCCTTATAGTACGCATAGGGTTTCCGGAAAACCGGAAACCCCACGCTTTGTCTATTTATTTTCTAAATTAAACCTCTTTGAAATCTGCATCGATGACATCATCATCTGCACCATTTGCTCCTGCTCCGGTGTTTGCTCCTGCTGCAGAACCCATATCAGGACCTGCTCCCGGATTCGGGGCCTGCACCTGTTGCACCCTGTGCTGCCTGTGCCTGCTCATACATCTTTGCAAATACCTTCTGTGCACTCTGTGTCAGTTTCTCCTGTGCTGCCTTTAATTCCGCAACATCTGCATCTGTCATCTGCTCTGCTTCCTTGTGTGCATCCAGGAAAGCCTTTACTGCTGCAACATCAGCTTCTACTGCTGACTTGTCTGCAGGATCAACCTTTTCTCCTACCTGCTTTAATGCATCCTCTGTCTGGAATACAAAGCTCTCAGCTTCATTTCTGGCATCGATTGCTTCTTTCCTCTTCTTATCCTGTGCCTCAAACTCAGCAGCTTCCTTCACAGCCTTATCGATATCATCATCGGACATGTTGGATCCGGAAGTGATCGTGATGTGCTGCTCCTTGCCGGTACAAGATCCTTAGCGGATACATTTACGATACCGTTGGCATCAATATCAAAGGTAACCTCAATCTGCGGTACGCCACGCATTGCAGGCGGGATTCCATCCAGACGGAACTGTCCAAGGGACTTGTTGTCCTTCGCAAACTGACGCTCACCCTGTAGTACATTGATATCTACTGCTGTCTGATTATCAGCTGCGGTAGAGAAGATCTGGCTCTTTTTGGTAGGAATGGTTGTATTTCTCTCGATCAGTCTGGTAGCGACACCACCCATTGTCTCGATGGACAGTGACAGTGGTGTTACATCGAGAAGTAAGATCTCGCCAGCACCTGCATTCACCTGCTAATTTACCACCCTGAATAGAAGCACCGATTGCTACACACTCATCTGGGTTCAGGGCCTTGCTTGGCTCTTTGCCAGTTAACTGTCTTACTTTATCCTGTACAGCCGGGATACGGGTGGAACCACCAACCAGAAGTACCTGGCCTAAATCTGCATTTGTAAGACCTGCATCCTTCATAGCGTTCTGTACCGGTACTGCAGTTCTCTCTACGAGATCATGTGTTAATTCATCAAATTTTGCTCTGGAGAGGTTCATATCAAAGTGCTTTGGGTCCCTCAGCAGTAGCTGTGATGAATGGTAAGTTAATATTTGTAGTAGTTGCGGAAGAAAGTTCCTTCTTTGCTTTCTCGGCAGCTTCTTTTTTAATCTCTGTAAAGCCATCTTGTCGGTAGAAAGATCAACACCCTCTGCCTTCTTAAACTCATCGATCATCCACTGTGTGATCTTGTTATCAAAATCATCACCACCAAGGTGTGTATCACCGTTGGTAGCCAGTACCTCGATGACACCGTCACCGATCTCGATAATAGATACATCGAATGTACCACCACCAAGGTCATAAACCATGATCTTCTGCTCTTTCTCATTATCAAGACCATAAGCAAGTGCTGCTGCTGTTGGCTCGTTGATGATACGCTTTACATCAAGTCCTGCGATCTTACCTGCATCCTTGGTTGCCTGACGCTGAGCGTCGTTGAAGTATGCAGGAACTGTAATAACAGCTTCTGTAACCTTTTCTCCAAGGTATCCTTCTGCATCTGCCTTTAACTTCTGCAGAATCATTGCGGAAATCTGCTGCGGAGAATACTGTTTGTCATCGATTGCTACCTTGTAATCGGTTCCCATATGTCTCTTAATGGAAGAGATTGTCTTCTCTGCGTTGGTGACTGCCTGACGCTTTGCCGGCTCACCGACGAGTCTCTCACCGGTCTTCGTAAATGCTACGATAGACGGTGTTGTTCTTGCACCTTCCTGGTTGGCGATAACGGTAAGGTTTTCCACCTTCCATCACTGCTACACAGCTGTTTGTTGTTCCTAAATCAATACCAATGATCTTGCCCATTTTCCTTTTTCCTCCTGCTAAAATTATGATCAAATAAAATTGTTTTTGCTAATTTATGATTTACTACTCCATGCGGAATAGGAAATACCTTTATTCGCTGACTACAGCGACCATACTGTGGCGAACCACATTGTCCTTGTAAGGTGTAACCTTTTGTAATTCCTGGGCAACTGTTCCCGGTTCATACTCTTCGCTTTCCACCTGCATAACTGCATTGTGGAGATCCGGATCAAATTCCTTTCCCAATGCCTCAATCGGTTTCACCCCGCTGGCATCTAATTCTGTCAGCATCTGCTTATATACTTTATCCATACCGACGTAACAAAAGCATCATCCTTTTGTTCCTCTGGTACAGCTGCAAGCCCACGCTCGAAATTGTCGATAACCGGGAGAATCTTTTCAATGATTGTTCTTGCTCCCATGTCAAACATCTGCGCTTTTTCTTTTTCCGTACGTTTACGGAAATTATCAAACTCTGCCATCTGACGTTTCAGACGGTCGTTTAAATCTTCGATCTGTTCGTCTTTTTTTTATCTTTCTTTTTTTCTTTCCAAAGGCACCTTTTTTTCGGATTTCTCTTCTTTCTTTGTATCCTTTTCTTCGGCTGCAGTTTCTTTTTGTTTCCTCTGCCGCCGTCTCCCTTTGTGTCCTTTGTTTCTTCACATGTCTGTTCGGCCTTGGTTTCTTTTGTATCTACTGCCTCTTCTTCCATGACTTTTTTTTTGTTCTCTGCCATGTTTACCACCTTTCTAGGATTGCCCTTTTTCTTTATCAAAAATACCGTCTAACTGGGACTTTAAGTTTTTGAGGTTGTCAACAACATTCTCGTAATCCATCCGTTTCGGACCAACAATTCCGATCGTTCCTTTGACGCCCTCCCCCAGATCATAAGTTGCGGTAACGACACTGCAATCTTTCATGGTCTGTACCGGAGCTTCATTTCCGATATAAACCTGTATTTCATTTCCTTTGCTCTCCCCCTCAGAAAGGGATTCCGTTACCAGATTTACCAGCTCATCTTTTTTTTCCTCAAATGTGGAAAGAAGACCTGCCGCACTCTCTGAATCAGAAAGTTCCGGATATTTCAAAATATTGGTTGCACCGCTTGTGTAGATCTGCAGATCCTCGTTTTCACTCAGTGTCTGTCCCAGTGCATCCAGCACATGGGAAACAATCTCACTGTGCACGCCTGCCTGCTCTTTCAGTTTGGAAATCGTTCCCAGATTGATTTCCTGCAGCGACAACCCATTCAATGCTGTATTCAGCAGAATGTTCAGTTTCAGTAACGTTTCGTTGTCGAGCGGTTCTTCCACATCGATCATCTGATTCTTTACCATGTTGCTGTTCATTACGATAACTGCCAGTATATGTTTCTCATCTACATTGGACAGCTGCATAAACTTTACTTTGTTTTTCCACTGTAAGTCGGTTGCGGAAACAATTGTCGCATAATTGGTGTTGTTTGCAAGCATCTTTGCAACCTTTTTTTAATACCTCATCCATCTTCTGGGTTTTTCTATTACGAAGTCCTTCATTTCTTTGACTTCCCGGTCTTTTTCCCTGCATCAGATGATCCACATAAAACCGATAGCCTTTTGTCTGAAGGAATTCTTCCTGCTGATGTATGTGGCTGCACGATATAACCAAGTTCTTCAAGATCTGCCATCTCATTGCGGATGGTTGCAGAACTTAAATTCAGATCCGTATATTTTGAAATGGTTCGTGATCCCACAGGTTCACCGGTTTGCAAGATAATTACGGATAACTGCATCCAGAATTTTTACTTTTCTTTCATCCAATTCCATATTCTCGTCTGCCATTTTCCCGTCTCCTGTTCCTGAACCTTCACCGGTTGTTTTTTTTTGGTTTGTTAGCACTCATTTACTTAGAGTGCTAATATCGTTCTGTTATTAAAAATAGCACCAAGGTGTTTTTTTTTGTCAACACCCTGATGCTATTTTATTTTTATTTTATAATTATATTTTATAAAAAAAACTTCGCCATCACGTAGTTGGCCAGATCCATCCCCTTGTCGGTCAGTGCAATCCTGCCAGCAATCATCTGCAAAAAGTCCCTGTTCTTTCAGCTTGCGAAGTGTTTCCAGATACACGGCCTCAATCGGTACCCCAAAGCTTTGCTCAAATGCTGCTCTGGTTACTCCCTCATTCATCCGCAGCCCCAGAAACATAAATTCCTCCATCTGCTCTTTTTCTTGTCAGAATCTGTGCCTGTTCCTGTACACAGCTGCCAATCCAGAGATCCTCCGGTACGGCATGCTCCCCCGTCTTTTAAAAACTCTGCCAAAGACTTTTCCTGCAGGTGGTCACAAAATTCTCCATACTCATACAGCTGCCGGGTGTTGGTATACCGGACATTTTCCACCAGGGAAGATGCCCCCAGCCCCAGCCCCAGATAATTTTCTCTGGTCCAGTAGCCGATGTTATGTCTGCAGGCATACCCTGGCTGGGCAAAATTGAGATTTCATACTGCCGGTATCCTGCCTGTTTCAATACATCCTGCGTGGCCTTATAAATGCGGTATACCTCATCCTCGTCCGGAAGAATCTCTGTATGAATCCCCGCTTCCTGCTTCACTGCGTCAAACTTATACCGTTTATAAAACGGTGTCCCCTTTCTATGATCAGGGAATATGCCGAAATATGTTCCGGTTTCAGGCGGATCACCGTCTGCAGGGATTCTAAAAATTTGTCCAGCGTCTGGTAAGGCAGACCGCTCATCAGATCAATATTGATATTTTCAAATCCTGCATTTCTCGCCAGCTCATACGTTTTTAAAAACTGATCATACGTGTGAATTCTTCCAAGTGCTTTCAGCTCCTCATTGTTTGTTGACTGCAGTCCGATCGAGAGGCGGTTGATCCCCGCACTCTGATAGACATTCAGTTTCTTTGCCGTCACCGTTCCCGGATTGCACTCGATGCTGATCTCCGCATCCGCCTCCACATGAAAACTCGAAGCAACCTGCTGCAGCACGGTGTAAATCAGATTTTCCTCCAGCCAGCTCGGCGTGCCCCCTCCGATATAAATTGTCGGGACATGATAATCCCCAAGCAGATTTCCGTAATAACGGTTTCCTGCAGCAGGGCATGCACATATCTGATCTGTGTATTGCTGTCTGCCGGAAAGGACAGGAAATCACAGTAATCACACTTTTTTCACGCAAAAAGGGATATGAATATATAATTCCAGTTTCTTTTCATTCATAGAATCAGTCTTCATCCAGTTTCAATACACTCATGAATGCCTCCTGCGGCACTGCTACGCTACCGACCTGACGCATTCTCTTCTTTCCTTCCTTCTGTTTCTCCAGAAGCTTTTCTCTTACGGGAAATATCACCGCCGTAACATTTTGCCAGGACATCCTTGCGCATGGCCTTAACCGTTTCACGAGCGATGACTTTTCCGTTTACGGCTGCCGCCTGAATCGGGATTTCAAACAGATGTCTCGGAATCTCTTCTTTCAGACGCTCACACATTTTACGGCCTCTGTCGTATGCACTGTCTTTGAATACAATAAAGGATAAGGCGTCCACCATCTCCTTATTAATAAGAATATCCAGTTTGACAAGGTCGGAACGGACATATCCTTTCATTTCATAATCAAAAGATGCATAACCACGGGAACGGGATTTTAAAGCATCAAAGAAATCATAAATAATCTCATTCAGTGGCATATCATATTTGATCACGGCACGGGTTGCTTCAATATAATCCATGCTGATATAAATACCGCGGCGTTCTGACAAAGCTTCATAATTGCCCCGACATACTCGCTAGTTACCATGATCTCTGCCGATACAAACGGTTCCTCCATATATTCAATCTCCGAAGGGTCCGGCAGATTGGACGGATTGGTCAGGTCAAACACTTCTCCGTTGGTCTTGTGCACCTTATAAATAACACCGGGTGCCGTAGTCACCAAGATCCAGATTAAACTCACGCTCTAAACGCTCCTGAATAATTTCCAGATGCAGCAGTCCCAGAAATCCGCAGCGGAATCCAAAGCCAAGGGCAATGGATGTCTCCGGCTCATAAAATAAAGACGCATCATTTAACTGCAGCTTTTCCAGCGCATCCCGCAGATCAGGATACTTCGCACCGTCTGCCGGATACAATCCACAGTACACCATCGGATTGACCTTTTTATAACCGGGAAGCGGTTTTGCACACGGGCGGTCGAGCTTGTCACAGTGTCTCCGACACGTGTATCGCGCACATTTTTAATGCTCGCCGCGATATATCCAACCATACCTGCGGAAAGCTCGTCACACGGAATAAACTGCCCGGCACCGAAATATCCCACTTCTGTCACCAGATCCTCGGCTCCTGTGGCCATCATTTTGATTTTGGTTCCCACTTTGACGGTACCTTCCTTGATCCGGCAGAAAACAATTACCCCCTTATAGGAATCATACAGCGGCATCGAAGATCAACGCCTTAAGCGGTGCCTTCGGATCTCCGGCAGGTGCCGGAATCTTTGTCACGATCTGTTCAAGCACTTCCTCAATATTCAGTCCGGTCTTTGCAGAAATACGCGGAGCATCCATCGCCTCGATACCGATCACATCCTCGATTTCCTGTGCGACCTCTTCCGGGCGTGCACTCGGCAAATCGATCTTGTTGATGACCGGGAAAACATCCAGATCATGATCCAGTGCCAGATAGACATTGGCCAGTGTCTGGGCTTCTACCCCCTGTGCGGCATCCACAACAAGAATGGCACCATCACAGGCTGCCAGACTTCGTGAAACCTCATAATTGAAATCCACATGGCCCGGAGTGTCGATGAGGTTGTAAATGTATTCCTCTCCATCCTTTGCCTGATAAATGATGCGCACTGCCTGGGGATTTGATCGTGATTCCCCT
>VOFK01004079.1_pt1 | contig 11460 bp, 18 predicted proteins | sample 5384121 | NCBI WGS metagenome assembly VOFK01 (sample SAMN12384730, study PRJNA508395) | human gut metagenome | isolation source: healthy gut J | host: Homo sapiens | reverse complement strand
TGAAATATAATTATGAGATTCGTTTAAAGGCCGTAAAACTGGTACTCGAAGGCGGACTTTCGGTTAGGGAAGCCGGATGTCACTTGGGCTGTGGCCGCTCGCAAGTTCACTTGTGGGTAACATTATTCGAGCGCCATGGCCTTGCCGGCCTTAAAAAGCGCGCCACGGTAGCTACAGTGCAGAATTTAAGTTGTCAGTTTTGAAGCATATGCACCAAAATCATCTATCTTTGCTGGAGACAGCAGTGCATTTCGGCATTCCGGGCCCTTTTGTTATTCGTCAATGGGAGCGGCTCTATCAAAACCAAGGTGCTGAAGGCCTGCGGCGTAAACCGCAAAGAAGGAGGCCGGCCATGAGTAAATCGAAGACTAAAAAAGTCAAACTCAAAACGACTCCGCACGAAGAGTTGCTTAAGGAACTGGAGTATCTTCGTGCCGAGAATGCTTACTTAAAAAAATTGCAGGCCTTAGTCGAGGAGCGCATTGTCCGCGAGAGCGGGAAAGAGCCCAAGCCATCGAAGGACTAAGGCCGCAGTGCCGGCTTTCAGTATTGCTCAAAGCCGCAGGGATGGCGCGAAGCACATTTTATTATCACTTCAGAAAATCAAAACAACCCGATAAATATGCTCGCGAAAAAGAGAGTATTATAAGGTTATATCACGAACATAAGGGGCGTTATGGTTATCGGCGCATTACCGTTGAAATGAATAAGATCGGATATGCGATAAATCACAAAACCGTACTTAAGCTGATGAATATTTGCGGGATAAAAAGTCAGGTCAGGCTCCGTAAATACTGTTCATACAAAGGACAGATCGGACGGATAGCGCCCAATCTTCTGCAACGCGACTTTGCAGCCGAAAAACCGAATCAGAAGTGGGTTACTGACCTTACGGAATTTTCGGTTTGCGGCGTAAAGTTATATCTATCGCCGATTATGGACTTATATAAACCGGGAGATTATTAGCTATAAAATAGCTGAACGCCCCCTAACTTTATGCAGATCATGAAGATGCTGGACGATGCGTTTGCCAGAATACCGGATTCTCCGGGTATTGTCTTGCATTCCGACCAGGGCTGGCAGTATCAGATGAAGCAGTATCAGCTCCGTTTAAGACAGAAAGGTATTACACAGAGCATGTCGCGCAAGGGTAACTGTCTGGATAACGCTGCTATGGAAAGTTTCTTTGGATTATTGAAGTCCGAATTATTATATTTGCAAAAATTCTCATCCATAGACCATTTCCGAAAAGAATTGGAAGAATATATCGACTACTACAATAACAAGCGGATAAAGAAATACTTAAACAACATGAGCCCGGTACAATACCGAACTCATGCCATCTAAACAAATACTAATCCGTCCAATATTTGGGGTGCACTTCAAACCGTCCGATTTTTTTGTTTCCCGTCAATCGACCGCCGTATGGTCGCCCAGCTTCCCGTGCAGTTCACGCCCGATATGTCCGGCAATGCCACGGGGAGAAATTTCAGAGATTGAACCCCACCCGCCATGCGTGTATATGCACGTCTTGAGCGGTTCGGTACGGGAAAGGTAGAACAGATAGCCGTTGCGGAGCAGGATGCCCACAAACACCGAGCCGACCTCGATGTCGGCGATCTCGTCAAAACGTATCTTCCCGTCATTGTATAATACTGCCGTGCCATCCGCATCGGGAATGACGAACAGATCGTCTTCCATAACAATCCCGTGCAACTCGATTAGCGACCCCAGGCATTCACTCGCCGATACCCGGTCGTAATCACCCTTTACCTCATTTGTCGATTTCGTTTCCATATCGCTTTTCTTTAGGTTCAGACAAATACCATACGAAAAAGGCGTGAGAATACGTTAAATACCGGCATTGAGGTACAGCCAAGCACCCATCCACTCGATAGATAATTTCTCCCCACGCCGCTATCGCATACGCTTGACGCATATAGACACGACGATGAAGTAAGAAGAGAACTACCCATTATTTTGCGAGCGGATTAAAATTTGGCTGTTTTCAATGCCCCACCATAATGTGTTCCTTCCGTATGTAAATCGCCCGGCGGCACGCCGCCGGAGGATTCGATTGCAAATATAACGATTTCATTCGGGTATCGGCGACAACACGTGCGATTTTTAACAACCTTCCTGCCAAAGAACTACCCGCCGTCCTACAATTTCGGCCCCCGGGCGGGTTTGCGGGGCGCGACCTTCGGCTGCGCCTTCTTCTCCCTGGGCGGTTCGACGATCCGCAGTTTGAGTTTCTCCGTCTTACGGTCGTAACGCACCTCGCAGCAGTCAATCTCACCCGCAACCGACGTCCACACGTTGTTCACACGCACCGCGCCGCCCGAGTAGAGGGTCTTGTATTGTTCGTATTCGAGCGGCTGCCGCAATTTCGCGTCCACCTGACGGTGGAACGAGTAGATATTACGTCCCTTTGCTATTTCGTCGGGAACGTAAACCCGCAACTCGGGATGGGCGGCCTCGGCATAGAGGCACAGATCCGCCGTGCGAAGCTCCCCTCGGAACCCACTGGATCATCCTCGGGTCGCCCCGCACGGCCGTATCGGCCACGAGCGGCGTGATGGCCCTCTGGGGAATGTCGTACAGCACCCCCGCATCCTTGCGAACGGCCTCCAACGCCACCTCCTCCGTTACAAGCCGGCGGTTCAGGTGCAGGACACTCATCAACCGGTGTATCTGCTGCGGGTCGTCCTGCTCGCGGAACACCTGCAAGACCAGGGCGGGGTCGCTCAACGCGCTGATAACCGAGAAATCGGTTTTGTCCTTCCCGTAGGTACGCTCGAAAGCCTCCCGGCTCATCTCCGGCGTCCGGGCTTCGCGGGGGACGCCTTTCAGGTTTTGCGGGTTCTCCCGCACTAGGCTCATGTATAGATCCGGGCTTTTCATGCTCTCGGGCAGGTGGGCGATGGCATAGGGACTGCGCCGTATGGCCTCCATGCACAACTCCGGCGTTTTCCACTTCTCGGGGACATATTGCAGGTAGCTCCCGTCGTGCCAGACGGCCCGGCGGCACATCTCCTCGTTCTTGGCGTGGTCGGGAAGGTTGTAGAACAGCCTCCGGCTCCAGGGCGAAAATTTCCCGGCCACCCTCGGCGTGAGGAACCAGGGGTTCATGTGCTGCAAAAAATCGAAGGTCTTATCGTAATTCGTGCAATAGAACCCCAACACTTTCAGGTGTATCTCCTCGAAGGGGATATAGCGGAGGACACGCAGGTCGTCGGTACGGGCCAACGCCCGGTTGCAGACCTCCGGCGTGAGCTGTTCGGGGTTGAAAAAGCGGATGGCCAGGGGATCGCGCTCCAGCGCCATCCCGCACAGACGGTCGGTTTTCAGATGCTTCGGAACGTACTCCAGTGCCAGGTAGTTCGAGGACACGGCGGCCTCGCAGACCCGTTCCGTGCGTAATTCCTCCGGCACTTCATGGAGCAGGATGCCGTCCCCGCTGACGGCACGCAGGCAGACTGCCTCCGTGCGCAGTTCCACCGGCACGAGCGAAAGGCAGGACGCGTCCATCCCCACGCCGTGAAGGGCCAGTTCCCCGGTCATGACCTCCGGGGCAATGGAGGCGAAAATCTCGAACTTGTCCACGAACGACATCCCGAATTTTTTCAGCCCTTCCAGGCATATATCGGGATACGGAATGTAAGGGAGTATCTTGTAATCGGCACTGTCCACCGCTTTCAACGCCGCACGGCATATTTGCGGCGTCCTCAATTCCCCGGGGACGGCCTCCAGCACCAGACCGTTGCGCTTCACGGCCGTCATGCACAGTTCGGGGGGCTTCAACCCCTCCGGAACGTAATACAGCGCGTAGCTGTTGCTATCGACGGCGGCACGGCACATTTTCGGTGTCTTCAGACGGTCAGGGACGAATTTCAGTGTTTCGCCCCGGTGGCCGGCCGCGGCAAGACAAAGTTCCGGCGTTTTCATCGCTTCGGGAACGAACTCGATGTTGAAAGCCGATTTCTTGATGGCGAAACGGCAGACTTCCGCCGTTTTCCGATCCTCGGGCAGCGTCTCGAAAAGGTTCTCGCGCCACGGGTTCTCGTACACCCCCGTATCGAGATAGGCTATATCTATTCTCTTGCTCTGTCATGGTTTTCAGTATTTATGGAAAGCGCCCGGGTGACGGGCGCTTCTCTTGGTTAGACATATTCCGTTATCGTTCCGTTTCCTCCGTCCCGTTCTCGCTCTGGAACGTGAAGGAGGTCTTCACGACCTGACCCGTGTTGTCCTCGACATAGACGTCGATGGCCTGCTGGTCATCGCTGCGCGATGTGTAATAGAGGCGGAACACCTCACGGTCGAGCGGATAGCGGTCGTTGGGCAGGAACACCGTACCGTCGTCCATCCTCAACTCACCGCGCCCGTCGGGCTGGAAATAGCGGATCGTGTAACGCGCGCCGTCATATCTCCCCTCCCGCACGAGCGCTGCGTGCAGCGGATTTCAGCGGTTTCACCAACGGAGATTCGCTTCTGAACGGGCATCGTTTCCAGAGAGAACGTGTACGCCTGCTGTATATCCAGCCCGTTGTCGCAGGATGCGCATAAAAAGACCCAGGGCGGCGATCCAGACCGCCAGGGCCAATATCTTTTCATCTTTTTCATGTCGCTTGCAAGTTTAATGGATTATGAATTTCACGCCCAGGCCGAACTGCGCGTGGAAATGTCCCGTTGTAGTGCCCCATAGGATACGCTCACGCCCCGTCAGCGAGAGGATAATCCTGTCGGTCAGGTACGCATCGACCTCCAGCGTGACGGCCCCGCCATAGAGGAAACGGTCGCGGTGGCGGAGCGTAGAGCCGTCATAGAGCCGCCTTTCGCCCCGGTTCACACTCTCGTAACCGGCCAGCGCCGAGCCGCCGAGGTAGAAGAAAAAAGTCCTGGACGGGTCGGCGAGGAACTTGTAATAGTAACCGCCCTCGGCAGTGAACTGCGCCACAGGGATACGTTCCGACTTGTAGGGGTAATAACGGTTCAGGAACTCCGCGCCGAACACCCACTTGTCGGCATTCTTCGCGTAGCGGCTCATGGCCAGCCCGAACCAGTAGCCCGTTTCGCTGCGGCTGTCCCGGGTATAGAAGCCGTCGGTCATGCCTCCCCGTATTTCCAGCCCGCGCATGGCGGGCAGGGCACGCTGGGCGTGCGCCCCGTCCGAAAGGAGGAGGCATAACCCCAGCGTGAGAATGAATATCGCCCGTTTCATATCACTTTACCTTTAACTCGTTGATAACACGTGCGCGCACCAGGTCGGCATTCTCCACCGTGAAAGTCTGGTGTCGCCCGCCCTGCTGCTCGTGCAGTTCCACGACCAGCTGCTTGTCGTCGGCCAGCGTGAACTTCGGGAGCGTGAAGACCATGCGCTCGGTACGCTTGCCGCCGATGACCTGCACGTTGTTGTACGCCCGCACGGGCCATACGACCTGCTCCCTGGATGGCCGTGCGTTTGGCCACCTTCTTGTCCGTAATCTTGAACGTCAGGTAGTCCACGTTGAAAGGCACGTTGGAGGAGTTTTTCAGTTGGAGGTGGAAATAAAGCAGGTCGTTATGCACGTAGATACCTTTGAGGAGGTATTGTACCCCGAAAACGCTTGCAACCGATATGCTTGATCTCGCGGCGGTCATTCTTGTAAATGGACTGCATGATCAGTTTGACCAGCAGCGGAGATTCGCATCCCAACTCCTGCAAATAGATGTCCAGCGCATTATTGGGGCGGTTTACCGCCTCCCGCCATGCAGGAAGTCCGCCATCTCGACCGACAGTTTCACCGGCTCGTCGGCATACTTGACATTGAAGCTGTAATAGGCCCCGTCCTCGGTAATGACCGAAAGGTTGCTCTCGCGCGAGAAATCACGCAGGGCCGCCTTTACACGCAGCACGTTTTTCCGTGCCGTCGGCTTTCGCCGCCAGAAGATCCGAAGACCCCAGATCGACGTAACGGATGGCCGAGGGAAAATCACATGAACGGTCTTGCTGAACGTCACCTCCAGCGCGTAGGGCGGGATAACCCGGTTGAAGGTCAGCGGACGGGTAAGACCGTCGTACAAATCGCCCGTGGAGGGCTTTTCCCTGCGCGTGGGCAGCGAACATGCACCCGATAAAAAGCGAGTGCCAGAAGAATCTTTTTCATACTCGATAATTTTTTTTGATTGTTGATAAAAATGGATTTTTCAGTGGTGTACGGAAGTACGTCGTTTGTACCCTTATTGAAGGGGCGGGAGCAGCAGGACGCTGTAACCGGCCTTGAGCGTGACCTTGACCGAGCGCATCTTCTTGCTCACGTATTGCGACACGCCCTGGATGGCGCTGCGCCCCAGGTCGGAGAGCAGTTGCGAACCGGCATCGTCCGTGATCGTGATACTGCTGCCCATGCCCGCGCCCCATATTGGCGGCGATCTCCTTCACGGCATTGAGTTCTTCCGACCCCGGCACGGGAATACCCTCGTTGCCGTTCGTGTCATAGACCGACAGATCGACCGGAACGACCGCCCCCGCCGTGCTGGACAGCGCTGACCTTGACCGTCAGCCGTTCGCCGTTGATCCTCGCCGCCCCGTTACGGGCGTACCCGAGGGATGAGCAGATCTCCCGCCATCATCGGTTCCAGCAGCCGGAAAGTAACCTCCCCGCCATCGGTGAGCGTCACGGTTTGCTGCACGGCGGCACGGATACTGTTGCGCTCGGGCTCGCGAAGGTCGCTCCCCACCGTGTTGAAACCCCAGTTCCGGGGCTTGACGAACTCACGGGCGAAGACCGAATCGGGCAGCGGGCGGCGAGCAGCGACACGATGTTACGGCGGCACCTGGCGCACGGGCTGCACGGAAGCCTTGCCGGAAACGGAGGCTTTCTGACGCGGGGCTTCAGGGGCTTGACCGCCATTCATGTAGCGGGCGGCGATCTCGTAGGACTTCTCCAGCAGCGCCACCTGCTCCTCCTGGGCCGTTTTCTGCGCCTGCTGTTCTTCCAGGCGGCGTTCCAGTTCCTCGATGCGGGCCTGCATCTCGCGCTCTTCCCCCGTTTCACCGGCGGTCTCCTCGTAGAAACTGCCTAACTGGCGGTTGATGTCGGCATAGGCGGCACGGGAAGTCCGGAAAGCTCCCGACGAACCGCCGGCAGAGCCGGAAGACTTATCCGGCACGGCAGCGGGCATGACGGGCTCTTCCTCCTCGTCCTCCATCCCGAACGCGAAATCCTGCAAGGAGCGCATCTTTTCCCGCTCCCTGCGCCGCATCTCCTCCTGCACGTAGGCATCACGCTTGTCCGAGAGGATACCCTCCGATTCCGGGGTCGGCAGCTCCGTGTTGAAACCCGCCGAAGGCTCCTCCCGTTCTTTTTTTCGCCGGGGGAGAAGATCAGCCACATGCACCCGGCAAAGGCCAGGAAAAAGAGCGGGAAGACCACCATCTTCTTCCGCATCTGTATCTGCCGGGGCGTTGAGTTCCTTTTTCCCCGCCTCCGGCTGTTTATTCTGTTTTCGTTCGTCGTCATAATTGAAATCTTTTAGATGTTTTTACACTGTCGGCCTCCTGCCGTTGTCTTAATTCCAGCTCCAGCCGCTCGATATGCCGTATCTGCATCCGTTCCCCGGCTCCCTTGCCGAAGCGGTAGATGGAAGACACGGTAAAGTAGAGCGACAAGACGGAAAAGAACAAGAGCAGCGTGAGGATCACGATAATCCGCTTATCGGGCGAGAGCGCCCCGCAAGCGCGGCGCAGGTGGTCTTCGACCCACTCCCCGAAAGCCTTTATTCTCTTCTTTGCCATAACCTTATCTTTTTAATGTACGTAAATCGCGGTTCTCCAGAATCTCGAATTTCTCCATGATGAAACCCTGCGGGTTATTGTCCGAACGCCCCGAGTTGATCAGCTCGCAGCGCGTGACCAGCGAACGCTCGGTGATGTTGCTCTCGCGGACAATCATTTGCCGGGCATAGGTGGTCATGGCCCGGTAGGGATAGGCGTTGAAGTCGCACACCACGGAGTCCACCTCGATACGCTGGCTGATGTTCCCCGACACCACACGGTTGTAGTAACCTTTCTCCTGCATGTCCTGGTAATAGGCGAAGGCGCTCTTATCGACCAGGAACAGCGCGCGGTTGATGTTGCTCTCGATGGCCGCACGGTCGGGCGAGAGGGTAAAGAACAACTCGTGAAAACGCCGGCTATGTTCGCGCGCCTCCACGGGGCGGTTCTGGCTCAAATCCTGCGAGAGCGCCAGCATCAGCGACTTGCCCCCCCGTCCAGGACGTAGATCTTCTCGCGCTGCTTTTCGGCGAAACGGAAGCTCGCGACCACGCTGAACACGGATACCAGCGCGCACAGGCAGAGGAACACGATACCGAAAAGCCGAATCTGCCTGAAACTTGTTTCGATGTTTTTAATGACTTGAATTCCATTGTCCAAATTGTTATGAATGATTATTGTTACCTTGTGTTGCCAGGTTGCGCCCGTTGGGGGCACTGCCCAAGCCGGGCCACCGCCGCCGTTACCGGAGGAGGAACCGCCACCGCCGCGACGCCCGAACGTGCGGCCGATCATGTTGCCGGCGATACCGCCAGCGACACCCGTGGCGAATGCCCCGGCCTTGTTGATACCGCCCATAGCCCCGCCGGCTCCGCCCGACTGGATCACCCACTCGGCAACGGTGGGGATCGTGAAATAGCCTATGATACCTATAATCAAAAAAAGATAATATAGACACCGCTGCCGCTGTCGGGAATGTAGTTGGGGTCTTGCAGGGCCAGGACGTCCGCCTGGGCATCAACGTCTGGATCTTGGCCAGCACCGCGGAGAACAGGTCGGCGATGGGAAGCCAAAGGTACACGCTGATATAAGGGAAATCCAACTCGCGAGCGTCGAGTGGAAGCCGTCGTAAATGGAGGGCGAACGACAAGGGCCCCAGAATCGACAGCACGACTAAAAAAGAATGTCCGCTGCGTGTCGATGGTAAGCCCGCGGCGTTGAACAACAACTCAAAGAAGTCCAGGACAAGTTGCCGGAAGCCGGCCTTGATGTCGTACCACGTGCGTTCGGCCCACATGCTGATAATCTCGCCCAAGTCCGTGATACCCATATCCGCAAGCCGTTGTTCGCACCTCGTCGTCCACTAACCCGAAACTTGCCCTCGCGCCTGCGGTCGGCTTCCAAATCGTCGCTTCTGTTGCTGGTATGCCTGCAAATCAATGTCTGCCCTCCAGTATGGCGTGCGTGCCCTGCACCACGGGCGACATCACGGCGTTGATCGTCCCCAGAACCACGGTGGGAAAAACATCACGCACAAGCCAAATGGCGAGCCGCAAAGGCAGAACACGTCGATGACTCCCGCATTGGCCAGTGCCTTCCATACCCGGTAAGCCACGTAAAGAGCGCACCCAGGCCGGCGATACCTTTCGCCACCCCGATCATGTCGCCGCATAGCGGCATCATCTCTGATACAGGTTCCGGAGAACCTGGTGTAAATTAATCGAAATCCATGACTGCCTCCGTTTCAGGTTACCAATATCTGTCGTTCGGGTTCCCGTAAAGTGCCAGCACCCGGTGCGCGTCGCCCTTTCGCGGCTGCGGATGAAGGACACGAGATGGTCTTGCGCGTGTAATAGCGCGTGAGGTTTTGCGGTACTCCAGCATCTTCGTGTAAACCTGATCCACCACGTCCATCCGCTCCTTGTCCGAGAGCGAGAGGCCGTTGCCGCCGGTTATGACCGTCTTGAGTTCCGCCACCAGCGCGCCGCCCTCCTCCAGCAACCGGGCGTAACCCGCCGAGATCGCCGCCAGCTCGTCCACCGTGAAGTTCGGGTCTGAAACCATACGGTTGAATCCCGAGGTGTAGATTTCCGTGATCTCGCTGACCATTTCGAGTGTCGCCTTTCACCTTCCGGGCATCCTTGATGATGTTATGCAAATCGATTTGAGGGCGGTAGTAAAGCCTTGCTCTGGTTATAAATCTTGATACTCTCTTGCAGCGACTTGACCATGTTGGTCGCCGTGGTCGAAACTTTGAACCGCGCTCTTGATGTTCTGAACGAGGTTCGACGGGTCGATGACCGTCCACTGCGCTTTTGCCTGGTACGTGAAGCAAAGAAGCCCCACGAACAGCGTTAAAATCAATCGTTTCATCCTTTTCATTATTTAATTCGTGAATACTTGGGCGGTCATTCCGACGCCCGGTAATAATCCCCGTAGGCGGGAGCTGAGCACCTCGCGCCCCGCATCGTGAGGCCAAAAGGGGACATACCCGTAGAGGTCGAAGTAACGGATACCTCCCAATACTTCCTCACGGGACGGGAGAAGCGTGTCCGTCCTTGTAGGACACCTCCACGTAAAAAACCGCCGCCCCGGCGTCCCGGGTTGCGGTAGATGCGAACCCGGGGAGAACCCGAGCGGCTTTCCCACTCGCCCGCCACCTCGTTTTTGCGCGAAGTCCAAACGCGCCGCCGTGGGGTTCTGATCCGATACACTTGCGATACATGGCCCGCCCTCCCTTTAACGTTTGCCCTCGGCGAGCTGGGCTGCCTGATCGCCAGTTCCATATCACCGCCCAGCCTCGCCGGCAAGCCGCTGTACCTCCACTTTCTCCGTTTCCTCGGTCGTGTAGGCCAGGTACTCCGGGACGCTGACCTCCGTGGCATAGACCGCCGACTGAACGCCGCCCAGACCGATCCAGACCTCCTTGTATTTACGGGAAGGGTTGTTGGACTGGTTGATCGAGAGAATCTGCGCCTTCTCCTTGTCGGTCAGCCCCAACAAGGACTGAATCGCGTCGAAACGGTTCATGAACTTGCGCTGGTCGAGCAGGATCTTGCAGTCCGAGTTGTTGATGATCGCCTCCCCTTGACCACCGGGCTGGAAATGATGTCCTCGACCTCCTGCGTCACAACGATGGCCTCACCGTAGTATTTGCGGACGGTTTTATACATATAACGCAGATATTCAGCCATATTAGCCGTAGAGAGCGCCTTCCAGGCCTCCCTCGACGATGAGCTGTTTGCGTACCCCCTTTTGAGCCGTCTCATCTTGTTTATGAAAGCCTCCATGATGATGATGGTGACCACGGAAAAAACTCCTTGTTTTCCTTTTCCTTGATGGAATCCACCTCGAAGACCACGAAGCGCTTCGAGAGCAGGTCGATGTTGGCCCGGGAGTTCAGAAGGAAGTCGTAGCGTCCGCCCTTATAATACTGCCGCAGGGTGATGAGCATGTTGTCGATGTTGAAATCCTCGCGGCTGACCTGATCTCCCGCTCCTCCGCTCGCGGCGGTAGTCGTCTCGCAGGTACTCGTAGAAACTGTCAAAACACGGCACGATATTCCGGTCGGCGCGATACGCTCGACAGGCGTTCACGGCACTGCACCCAGCTCGCCGCTCTGAAGTCTTCTACAATGATCTTGTCGTCCTCGGTTTTCCGAGTGTCAGCAGCAAGTCTTGCGATGCGCCCTTCTTCTCGCA
>VOFK01003918.1_pt1 | contig 11472 bp, 18 predicted proteins | sample 5384121 | NCBI WGS metagenome assembly VOFK01 (sample SAMN12384730, study PRJNA508395) | human gut metagenome | isolation source: healthy gut J | host: Homo sapiens | reverse complement strand
TTTTTTACGTATTGCTGCAGCTTCATTACCCTCGTTAGATACCACCAATGGCACTCTCTATGGCTGACGTGTGTCCAGCTGCAACCTTGGCGGCACTCTGTCTGAAGACTTCTGATTTGTCCCAACAACTGCGAATCGCTTTACCGCCACTTTCCACCTGCACGCGCTGCCTCGATAGCTGCATTGAGTGAAAGAAGGTTTGTCTGACTGACGTATCCTCAATCTCAAGAAATGACATTCTCAATCTGCTTAGATGTGGTCCGATAACATCAACCATGCCCTGCATGTCTCTGTATGGCTGTGATACGCTTCCTCCAGCATACTCCTGGTAATGCAATCCTGTATGTATCATTGAGCTTCTCAGATGTTTTTCTCAACTTTTTGCCTGGCGATATCTGCAAATGTAGCCTATGAAGCTCCTCAATGGCTGCTGACTGACTGATCCATAGCACCTTCTGCGATTTCCCTGTGCTGCCTGAGCAAGGTTGGTGGAACACTGTAACAAGTGATGATATCTCATTGATATGCTGACATAACATCATTCATCTGTGTCCCTGAAAATGCCCGTGCTGATTCTTCAAGGCAAAACGATATTCAGGTAAAGGAAGAGGATGCAATGCTGCTGGAAGAAAGCATCTCCCAAGGCAGAACTCGTTCTGATAGACAAAATGAACCATGTGCTGAAAGATTGCGAAAGCACCGCACCGCAGCAACAAATGGCAGTGTACAATAATCCTTCACTGCCCGTCAATGCCGCGTTGATGAATGCAACCGTACGGTTCGTCAATAACAGCAAATAAAAAACAATAACAGATATGACAACAAAAGAAATTCCCGTACTGCTCCTCACCGGTTATCTGGGCAGCGGTAAAACGACGTTAGTAAACCATATTCTCGCCAATAAACAAGGCATCAGATTCGCAGTTATCGTCAATGACATAGGCGAGGTAAACATTGACGCGGACCTCATCCAAAAGGGCGGCATCGTGGGCAAGAAAGACGAAAAGCCTCGTTGCGCTTCAAAAACGGCTGCATCTGCTGCACGCTGAAAACGGACCTGATAGAGCAAATAGGCGAAATCATGCGGATGGAACGTTTCGACTATATCGTTATCGAAGCCAGCGGCATCTGCGAACCCGAACCTATCGCAGACCATCTGCTCCATTCCCGCCTGGGCGGCATGTACAATACGGCATCTGCCGCCTGGACTGCATCACCACCGTAGTGGACGCCCTGCGCCTGCAAGACGAGTTCGCCTGCGGCAACGACCTCACCCGAAAAGGGATTGACGAGGAAGACATTGAAAATCTTATCATCCAGCAGATTGAATTCTGTAATATCATTCTTCTGAACAAGGCAGCGGAAGTAAACCCGAAGAGCTGGAACGCATCAAGCAGATTATACGTACCCTACAACCCGCAGCAGAAATCATCGAATGCAATTACGCGGATGTGGTTTAAAGAAAAGATTATCCATACAGACTGTTCGACTTCGAACGCGTGGCTACCTCGGCAGGATGGATTCGCGGGATAGAGAAACCAGCCACCGAAGAAGAAAAAGAAGCGCACGGACATCATCACCACGAAGAAGGGCATGATCATCATCATGAAGAACATGAACATCACCTCCACGAAGAGCACGAGCATCACCACGAAGAAAGCACGGACACCATCATCATCACCATCACGAAGGGGGCGAAGTGGAAGAATACGGCATCGGTACTTTCGTTTACTACCGCCGTCCGGCATTCGACATTCACAAATTCGACCATTTCATCGCTACCAGATGGAGCCGCAACATCATCCGTGCCAAAGGCGTATGCTATTTCAGCCACAACCGCGACATGTCCTACCTTTTTGAACAGGCAGGCACTCAGAAACAACTGACCGAAGCCGGGCTGTGGTATGCCACAGCCCCCGAAGAAGACCTGATTGAACTGATGCGTCAAGAACCCGGACTGATGCGCGACTGGGACGAAAAAATACGGAGACCGCATGCAAAAAGATAGTCTTCATCGGCCAGCACATGGACAAAGAGCAGATTATACGCGACCTCGACGAATGCCTTGAGTAAGCCCATTTCCGTTTCCACCGGAGGAGACGGATGTTTCCCTAAGGAAACGCCCGTTCCCCTTAAGGAAACCCGAATTTCCTGCAGGGAAACTGAAGTTTCTCCCATAGGAAACTGACGTTTCCCCCTAAGGGAAAACCGGGTTCCCTCCGTGGGGAAACATTGCGTTGCATTTCAACCGGTTATCCCTACCAGTCATACCGTTCTACATACTCGTCAAAGTAGTCATCAAGCCGCAGGCGAGGCTTCTGCCTGGCTGATAATGTATTGCTGGGCAGCAGGATTAATAAGGTACTCTCCCTTTACGGGCAAGGTAATAGTTCTTACGCCCGAAGTAGGAAATAAGCCGCAAACGGAATGTACCCGCCACCGAACCGTGAGCAACTCTGCCACCCGGGTGAAGCCGCGGGCATAACGCACCGGCGTATTCCGGACGGTAATATTCACACTTTCCTTTCATCGACTCCAGCTTCCGGGGAGTAAGCGTAGCAGGAACGGATATTGCAGGGAAGCATTCTGCAAGGCTATATAGCGCAGGCAGGTCAAAGCGTTTCGTACAACAGGCAGAGGCACATACACCGAAGTTGTGGGGCGCCTGTAAATTTTCCAAGTCATTCATTTATTTTACAGATTAGTTTGTCTCAACGCTTCATAGACAGCCGGATGCGGGAAATAACGCATGTCCTGCCCTCTTCCATCGCCTGGCGGATAAAGGTGAAGAACTTATTTCGAATGTGGGCGAAGGCCAGTTTTACATTTTGGTGTATTCCCGTCCACCTCACTAACCGGGACGGGGATAAATAAGAATAAAGTTTTCCGCAAGAATACGCTCCGACTGATACCACCGGGAGAAAAAGCTTCCAGTTGTCCGGAACCTATAATAAGGTGGAAAGTGTCTTGCGGGATAAGTCTGTTTCAATTTCATCAAGCGTATGAACAGTATAAGAAGGCCGAGGCAGATGGAATTCAAAATCGGAAGCGCGAAACTTGGGATAGCCCTCAGTGGCTAGCTGCACCAGCTTCAAACGTAACTTGTCATCCATCAGATCGTTTTCTTCCTTCAGCGGATTGTGGGGGGTGACCATAAACCACACTTCGTCCAGGTCCCCGTATTCGCAAAGATAGTTGGCGAGGGCCAAATGTCCGATGTGTATCGGGTTGAACGAGCCGCTGAAGATTCCTATATTCATTTATTCTTATTCATATACAACCTTTACAAAGGCTATGGTATCAAAGCACGCCTTTCAGCCCGTTTGAAAATCGTCACTACAGAGATAAGCCGCATTGAAATGAACGAGGCATCACAATAATGCATGGCCGCAATACACCCACAACAACATTCAATATAACAGAGACGCTATTCCCAAAAAATGCCTTGATCATTCAGGACTAAGAGGACCTTATTGGCTCCTCGGCGACAGATTTCTGCCTTTCGTCCGCTTCATCGTTCAGGAATTGGGAGATCACTTTCAATGCTTCTGCTTTAGCCGTCTTCCAGGTCATCGTTCACAATGACGGTATCGAATTCGGTGCAAAGCCCAGTTCGTATTCGGCTTTCGCCACGCGGCTCTCTATCACTTCGGGAGCATCTGTTCCGCGCCCCACCAAGCGTTTGCGCAATTCCTCCACTGAAGGTGGCTGAATGAAAACAGACAAAGCACGCTCACCATAGAATTTCTTGATATTGCAACCACCCACTACATCCACATCGAACACTACATTCTGTCCGGCAGCCAATTGCTTTTCCACCTGCTCCTTCAGTGTTCCGTAAAAACGGTCCTGATATACCTCTTCATACTCCAGGAATTCATCATTGGCTATGCGACGACGGAACTCGTCAGGAGTCAGAAAGAAATACTCCACTCCATCTTTCTCCGTTCCGCGGGGCGGGCGGCTGGTCGCTGAGATGGAGAATGCCAAGTTCAGATTTTGAGTCAGCAGATAGTTGATAATCGTTGACTTGCCAGAGCCCGAAGGGGCTGAAAATATGATAAGTTTTGCCATCGAATTATTTACGATTTGACGATTTACTATTTGATACTACATGACGTTCAATACTTGTTCCTTGATTTGCTCCAATTCATCTTTCATCTGAACGACAATCTTCTGCATCTCCGCATGATTGGACTTACTGCCCAAGGTATTGATTTCGCGTCCCATCTCCTGGGCGATGAACCCTAACTTCTTGCCTTGTCCGGTTCCGGTTTCCAGCGTATTGATAAAATATTTCAGATGATTGCCAAGACGCTGTTTCTCTTCGTTCACATCCAGCTTTTCGATGTAGTAGATGAGTTCCTGCTCCAGGCGGTTCTTGTCATAATCCACACTTAAGGTCTTTTCCAGTGCATCTGTAATACGTTCCTTCACTTTGGCTACACGCTCTTTCTCATAGGGAGCGATAGTCTCCAACAGATGGGAGATGTTGGAGATCTTCTCACGGAACTTCTTTTCAAGGGCAGCTCCTTCCTGCTTACGGAAGTCCACCAGCGCACCAACAGCCTTTTCCACAGCCGAATAAACCACAGCCCATTCCTCCTCACTCAGTTCCTGCGTATCATTCTTAGTCATCACATCCGGCATACGGAGTAACGTGGCAAACCAGTCCGTCGCATCCGGCACAGGTATTCCTAGATTTTCTGATATAGCACAAATCTGCTTGTAATATCCCTCCACCAATGTCTGGTTGATGGGAGTGACGCTTTCCGCACTCTCTTTCTTTTCTATCCAAAGGCTGAAATCCACCTTTCCGCGCTCCAGTTTCCGTGATATTTCATTACGGATTTCCATCTCCTTCTCACGATAAAGCGGAGCAATGCGGGCAGATAGGTCCATTGCCTTACTATTGAGCGACTTTATTTCAACGTTGATTTTCTTATCAGGCAGTTCGACGGTTGCTTTGCCGTAGCCTGTCATGGATTGTATCATAATGTATAGTTTTGCGCAAAATTTACACGATTATTTTAATTCAGTGAAAATAATCACGCAAATTTATGCAATATTCACTAATAACAAATCATCAAGCAAAAATTTAATCAATGAATCAAATGTATTGTCAAACAAATGTATCTTGCATATTGAAACGTCCACTTCTGCCTGCTCCCGTAGCCGTGAGCGAGGACGGGCAGAATGTTTTCAAAAAAGAAGGACCTGAACGGGCCTTCACACGCAGTATCGCTGGGCGTATTCGTAGACGAAGCATTGTCATTTGCCGACAGCCACGCCATGCCGCTGGATGCCGTTGCCGTAAGTTGCGGTCCCGGTTCGTACACAGGGCTACGCATCGGTGTGTCTATGGCAAAAGGTGTATGTTACGGGCGCAACCTGCCACTCATCGGGCTTCCCACCCTGAAAGTGCAATGCGTTCCGGTACTGCTCTATCATGATGAACTGCCCGGAAGACGCCCTGCTTGTGCCCATGATTGATGCCCGGCGCATGGAAGTGTATGCCGCCGTTTATGACCGCGCCCTGAAGCCCGTACGCGATATTGCAGCAGACATTGTGGACGAAAACTCCTATCAGGAGTTTCTGGACAAGCCCGTGTATTTCTTCGGCGACGGTGCAGCCAAGTGCAAGGAAAAGATTGTGCATCCCAACGCTCATTTCATCGACGGCATCCGTCCGCTGGCAAGCATGATGTTCCCGCTGGCAGAAAAAGCTATAGCCGAAAAAGATTTTAAAGACGTTGCCTACTTCGAACCGTTCTACTTGAAAGAATTCGTAGCAAGCCAACCGAAAAAACTTTTATAGCGATTTGTGGTTAGCCGTTAGTGATTAGTGATTAGCGATTAATACCATGCGCAATTGACCATAGCCCATTAATCACTAATCATAACCACTCAACCGCTAATCACTAACCGCTAATCACTAACCACTAATCACTGAACCACTAATAACCAACCGCTAATTCTAAAGGATATGCAATATAATACTCAACAACGAACTTTACCCCTTCCTGAATATGGCAGAAGTGTGCAGAACATGGTAGACCACGCCTTGACCATCGAGGACAGAGCTGAGCGCCAACGTTGTGCGAATACGATTATCAACATTATGGGCGGTATGTTTCCGCATTTGCGGGATGTGCCCGATTTCAAACATAAATTATGGGATCATTTGGCTATTATGGCCGATTTCAAGCTGGATATCGATTATCCGTATGAAATTGTGAAGAAAGAAAGCCTGGAGGTGAAACCCGATATGTTGCCTTATCCGCATAATGGAATCCGTTACCGTCATTATGGACGTATTTTGGAGAACATGATTAAAAAGGCAGTGGACTATCCGGAAGGTGAGGAGAAGAAGCAGCTGATCAGCCTGATTGCAAACCACATGAAGAAATGTTTCCTGAACTGGAACAAAGACGGGGTGGAGGATCAGAAAATCTTGGATGATCTTCGCGATTACTCTAAGGGAATGATTAATCTGACCCCTGAAGACCTGCATTTGAATGAACAACAACGTGTCCTGAAGATGAAATGAACAAGAACAACAGAAACAACAACAGCCGCAACAGAACAACAATCAGCGCAGACCGCAACAAAACAACAACCAAAGAAAGAAATATTAATTCCTAAAAAATGATACCATGGCTTCGTTTGTAATTGAAGGAGGACATAAATTGCACGGCGAAATACACCCGCAAGGTGCTAAAAATGAAGTGTTACAGATTCTTTGTGCCACTCTGCTGACCTCGGAAGAAGTGACCGTAACTAATATTCCGGACATTCTGGATGTGAACAATCTGATTCAGTTGTTACGTGATATGGGTGTCAAGGTATCAAAAACAGGGATTGATTCGTATACATTTAAGGCTGACACTGTGGATTTGAACTACTTGGAGAGTGATGAATTCTTAAAGAAATGTTCCAGTCTGCGTGGATCAGTCATGTTGGTTGGTCCGTTGGTTGCCCGTTTTGGAAGGGCTTTGATTTCAAAACCGGGCGGTGACAAGATTGGCGCCGGCGTTTGGACACTCACTTTATCGGTATTCAGAAACTGGGAGCCTGTTTTAATTATGATGAGGAACGAAGTGTTTTCAGTATTTGCGCAGAGCATTTGGAAGGTACTTATATGTTGCTGGATGAAGCTTCGGTTACCGGTACGGCTAATATTGTGATGGCTTCTGTCCTGGCGAAGGGCAAAACGACCATTTACAACGCAGCTTGTGAACCTTATCTGCAACAACTTTGTCGTATGTTGAACCGCATGGGGGCGAAGATTTCCGGTATTGCATCTAATTTGCTGACTATTGAAGGAGTGGAAAGTCTGCATGGCTGTACGCATCGGGTGTTGCCTGATATGATTGAAGTAGGTAGTTTTATCGGAATGGCAGCTATGACAGGAAGTGAGCTTACCATTAAGAATGTATCGCATGAAAATTTGGGCATTATTCCAGAAAGTTTCCGTCGTTTAGGTATCAGAGTGGAACAGCGGGGAGATGATCTGTTTATCCCCGAGCAGGAACATTATCAGATCGAATCGTTTATTGATGGCTCTATTATGACCATAGCAGATGCTCCCTGGCCGGGGCTGACTCCCGACTTGCTCAGTGTGGTACTGGTGGTGGCTACACAGGCGAAAGGCAGTGTACTGATTCATCAGAAGATGTTTGAAAGCCGCCTGTTCTTTGTGGACAAGCTCATAGATATGGGAGCACAGATTATATTATGTGACCCTCATCGTGCCGTTGTGATAGGGCATGACCGTAATTTCCAGCTTCGCGCCGGAAATATGATTTCACCCGATATCCGTGCCGGCATCGCGTTACTTATTGCGGCAATGAGTGCCGACGGCATCAGCCGCATTCACAATATCGAGCAGATAGACCGGGGGTATCAGAATATAGAACAGCGATTGAATGCCCTGGGAGCACGGATTACAAGAATTTAAGGTTATGATTAAGAAAGACGAAATTTTTTAAGATAGGTATCTTCAATAAGCCTCACGGAGTAAAGGGAGAGGTCTCTTTTACCTTTACGGATGATATTTTCGATCGTGTGAATTGTGAATACTTGGTATGTCTGCTGGATGGTATTTTCGTTCCGTTTTTTATTGAAGAATATCGTTTTCGTTCCGACACTACGGCTCTCGTCAAGCTCGAAGGAGTGGATACGGCAGAAAAAGCTCGTATGTTTACGAATGTGGAAGTTTATTTTCCAAAGAAATATGTAGAGCAGGATGATGAGACAGAAGATATTCCTACTTGGAACTTTTTTATAGGGTTTAAGGTGAAAGATGTTCGTCATGGTGATTTAGGTGAGATTGTGGCAGTGGATGACAGTACAATGAATGTGCTTTTTGCGATAGAGAAGGACGGAGAAGAACTTCTGCTTCCTGCCCACGAAGAATTTATTTGCAAGCTGGATAAGAAGAAAAGACTCCTGACGGTGGATGTACCCGATGGACTTTTATAATATATATTATATTAAGGTACGCGCGTGCAGTAATGAAGAAAAAGAGAAGAAAAGCATTTTGGCATAATATTAAGTTTAAGTATAAACTGACTGTTACCAATGAAAATACGTTGGAGGAAGTGGTGGGTATCCACGTTTCCAAGCTGAACGGTTTGTCCGTATTGCTTTCTGCCGTGCTGTTCGTATTTTTCTGTTGCCTCCCCTGATTGTTGCCTTTACCCCGTTGCGCAATTATCCTGCCCGGATATATGAACAGTGAAGTGCGTGCCCAGGTAGTGGAGAATGCCTTGCGCGTAGATTCCCTCCAGCAACTGGTGAACAGACAGAACCTCTATATCATGAATATCCAGGACATCTTCCGGGGCAAGATAAAGGCAGATACCATACATTCCATCGACTCGTTGACCCACCTGCGCGAAGATTCGCTCATGGAACGTACACAACGGGAAGCCGAATTCCGCAAGCAGTACGAGGAGACAGAAAAGTACAACCTGACGAGCATCACCGCCCGCCCCGAAATAGACGGACTGATTTTCTACCGCCCCACACGCGGCATGATTTCATCTCCCTTCAATGCCGAAACAAAACACTTCGGCACGGACATTGCCGCCAATCCGGGCGAAAGCGTATTGGCCACCTTAGACGGTACCGTCATACTGAGTACCTACACTGCCGAGACGGGTTATCTGATAGAAATACAGCACAACCAGGACTTCGTGTCAGTCTACAAGCATTGCGGCTCTCTGCTGAAACGGGAAGGCGATGCGGTGAAAGGGGGTGAAGCCATCGCACTGGTAGGAAACACCGGCGAGCTGTCCACCGGTCCCCACCTTCACTTCGAGCTGTGGCATAAGGGCAGGGCCGTAAATCCCGAGCTTTACATCGTATTTTAGTCTCCAAATAGTAAATTGTAAATAGCATAATAGTAAATGAAACAGATTGCCATACTCGGTTCTACCGGTTCCATCGGTACACAAGCGTTGCAGGTCATCGAAGAACATCCCGACCAGTACGAAGCATACGTATTGACCGCCAATAACCGCGTAGAGGAACTCATAGCCCAGGCACGCAGATTCAAGCCTGAGGCAGTGGTAATAGCCAACGAATCGAAATACACGCAACTGAAAGAAGCGCTTGCCGACCTACCTATCAAGGTATATGCCGGCGCAGATGCCCTCTGCCAGATTGTGACCGAAAATCCCATTGATATGGTATTGACCGCCATGGTGGGATATGCAGGGCTGAAGCCCACCATGAATGCCATCCGAGCCCGTAAGCCGATAGCCCTTGCCAACAAAGAGACGCTGGTGGTGGCGGGAGAGCTCATCAATGACCTGGCACGCTTCAGCGGTGTCCCCATCCTACCCGTCGACTCCGAGCACTCCGCCGTTTTCCAGTGCCTGGCCGGTGAGATAGGCAACCAAATAGAAAAAGTGATACTGACTGCCTCCGGAGGTCCGTTCCGCACCTGCACTATGGAGCAACTAACAACCGTCACCAAAGCGCAAGCACTGAAACACCCCAACTGGGACATGGGCGCCAAAATCACGATAGACTCTGCTTCCATGATGAACAAAGGGTTCGAGGTAATCGAAGCCAAATGGCTGTTCGGTGTACGTCCCGACCAGATAGAAGTCGTGGTACACCCGCAATCCGTCATCCACTCCATGGTACAGTTTGAGGACGGTGCCGTGAAAGCACAACTGGGAATGCCGGACATGCGCCTGCCCATCCAATATGCCTTCTCCTATCCCGACCGGTTGAAAGCCTCTTTCCCGCGCCTGGACTTCAAGCTGTGCACGGAACTGACGTTCGAGCAACCGGATACCACCCGTTTCCGTAACCTCGCCCTGGCCTACGAAGCGCTACATCGTGCAGGCAATATGCCTTGCATTGTCAATGCCGCCAATGAAGTGGTGGTAGCTGCCTTCCTGCAGGACAAAATTTCGTTCCTTGGCATGAGTGAAGTAATAGAAAAGACCATGTCGCGCGTATCCTACTTACAGAAGCCCACCTATGAAGACTATGTGGCTACGGATGCCGAAGCCCGACGGATAGCAGAAGAGCTGATTTGATAGATACACCGGAATGAAAAGAATTATAAAAAACATCTACTCATTTGATACGTTAAATAAGAAAACGTACCTTTGCGAAAATTATAAAAATCGTAAAACAGCAAATAATTAGATGGAAACATTCTTGATTCGTGCCCTGCAACTCATTATGAGCCTCTCGTTGCTCGTTATTGTTCATGAGGGGGGGGCACTTCCTTTTTGCGCGTCTGTTCAAGACGCGGGTAGAAAAGTTCTGCTTATTCTTTGACCCTTGGTTCACATTATTCAAGTTCAAGCCCAAACACAGTGACACGGAATATGGTATCGGGTGGCTACCCTTAGGTGGTTATGTAAAAATAGCAGGTATGATAGACGAATCTATGGATACCGAACAGATGAAGCAACCCATGCAGCCATGGGAGTTCCGTGCCAAGCCGGCATGGCAGCGCCTGCTAATTATGGTAGGCGGTGTATTGTTCAACTTCCTGCTCGCATTGTTCATCTATTCCATGATACTTTTTACTTGGGGCGACGAATATATACCAGTACAAAAAGCCCCATTGGGTATGGATTTTAACGAAACAGCCAAAGCCATAGGCTTCCGCGACGGCGATATCCTAATATCTGCCGACGGGGTACCATTCGAACGCTATGACGGCGACCTGCTGACCAGCATTGTCGATGCCCGCCAGGTAAGCGTATTGCGTGACGGAAGCTGCTTCAGTCTACATCCCCGAAGACATGATGGGAGCGCCCTGCTTGCGAACAGCGTGCGCTGCCTCCACACGCGCTCCCGTTTGTGATAGACAGTATCCCAGCCGGTACTCCTGCCTCCCTTGCCGGACTGTTGCCGGGTGACAACATTACCCACGTGGGACGAAAGGCATCTTACCCGACTTTGAAGAGCAATGCAACTGAAACGGAAGTACAATGA
>VOFK01002121.1_pt1 | contig 11478 bp, 17 predicted proteins | sample 5384121 | NCBI WGS metagenome assembly VOFK01 (sample SAMN12384730, study PRJNA508395) | human gut metagenome | isolation source: healthy gut J | host: Homo sapiens | reverse complement strand
TATCCTTCAGCTTGACGAGATACTTCAAACCGATTTTCCCGAGAAAAGACAGAAGCCTATTTCTCCGGGGAACGCTTACCGCAAGCAGAGCAACTGGCAGCAGGCTTTGAACAACTACCGCTATGCCATTGACCTCAATCCGGACAGTCCCGCCCGGCAAGCCTACAACATGGTAATGGATATTCTGAACTTCTTTCATAAAGATATGTACAATCAATAATAAGAACGTAATTATGGCAAAAATCAAAGGAGCAATCGTAGTGGACACCGAACGTTGCAAAGGCTGCAACCTGTGTGTTGTGGCTTGTCCGCTCAATGTAATATCACTCGCCAAAGAGGTGAACGTAAAGGGGTATAACTATGCCCAGCAGGTATTGGAAGATACCTGTAACGGATGTAGCTCGTGTGCAACGGTATGTCCGGACGGATGTATCTCGGTTTATAAAGTAAAAGTAGAATAAATAAGAAGAATATGGCAGAAGAAGTTGTATTAATGAAAGGAAACGAAGCCATCGCCCATGCAGCCATCCGCTGCGGTGCCGACGGATACTTCGGTTACCCTATTACTCCCCAATCAGAGGTATTGGAAACACTCGCCGAACTGAAACCGTGGGAAACCACCGGTATGGTAGTGCTTCAGGCAGAGAGTGAAGTGGCAGCTATCAATATGGTATACGGTGGCGCCGGAAGCGGAAAAATGGTAATGACCTCTTCATCCAGCCCCGGTGTCAGCCTCAAGCAGGAAGGTATCTCATACATTGCAGGAGCCGAATTGCCGTGTCTGATTGTAAATGTAATGCGTGGCGGTCCCGGACTCGGAACCATTCAGCCAAGCCAGGCCGACTATTTCCAGACCGTGAAAGGCGGCGGCCATGGCGACTATCGCCTTATCGCCCTTGCCCCCGCTTCCGTACAGGAAATGGCAGACTTCGTAAGCCTGGGCTTCGAGCTTGCCTTCAAGTACCGCAATCCGGCTATCATTCTTGCCGACGGCGTAATCGGACAGATGATGGAGAAGGTAGTTCTTCCCGCACAGAAGCCGCGCCGTACGGATGCCGAAGTTATCGAGCAATGTCCTTGGGCCACTACCGGCAGAACCAATGGCCGCAAGCCCAATATCATCACTCTCACTGGAGCTGAAACCGGAAGAGATGGAGAAGAACAACATCCGCTTCCCAGGCCAAATACAAAGAAATCGAAGAGAACGAGGTACGCTTTGAAGAGATTCACTGCGAGGATGCCGAATACCTGATTGTAGCTTTCGGCTCCATGGCGCGTATCGGTCAGAAGGCCATGGAAATGGCCCGCGAAGAAGGCATCAAGGTCGGGATGCTCCGTCCTATCACCCTGTGGCCGTTCCCAACCAAAGCCATTGCCGCCTATGCCGACAAGGTAAAAGGCATGCTGGTAACCGAATTGAATGCCGGGCAGATGATTGAAGATGTCCGCCTCGCTGTAAACGGTAAGGTGAAAGTAGAGCACTTCGGACGTCTCGGCGGCATCGTTCCCGACCCGACTTAAATAGATGAAATCGTAATTGCACTGAAAGAAAAACTGAAACCGTTAAGTAGAATAAATGAATCCTGATAAAATAAGAAACGTACTGAATATTCTCTTCATGATACTTGCTCTGGCAGCTATCATCGTGTACATTGCGGCAAGGGACGATTTCAAACTGTTTATATACGTTTGCGGCGCAGCTATATTCGTAAAGCTCATGGAGTTTTTCATACGGTTCACCAACAGATAAGGAGAAGTAATTATGACAAAAGAAGATATTATCAAACCTGAGAACCTGGTTGCCAAGAAACCGACTCTGATGAACGACAATCCCATGCATTATTGCCCGGGATGCAGTCATGGCGTGGTTCACAAACTGATTGCCGAGGTAATCGAAGAAATGGGAATGGAAGATAAAGCTATTGGCATCTCTCCTGTGGGATGTGCCGTATTTATCTACAACTATATAGACATTGATTGGCAGGAAGCCGCCCACGGACGCGCTCCCGCCCTTGCCACCGCCATTAAGCGCCTGTGGCCGGACCGTCTGGTATTCACCTATCAGGGCGACGGCGACCTGGCATGTATCGGTACGGCCGAAACCATCCATGCGCTGAACCGCGGTGAGAACATCACCATCATCTTCATCAACAACGCCATCTACGGTATGACCGGCGGACAGATGGCCCCCACTACCCTTGTGGGCATGAAAACCTCTACCAGTCCTTACGGACGTGACGTACACCTGCACGGTTATCCGCTGAAAATGGCCGATATAGCCGCCCAACTGGAAGGTACGGCATACGTAACCCGCCAGAGCGTAGATACGGTTCCCGCTATCCGCAAGGCAAAGAAAGCCATCCGCAAGGCGTTCGAGAACTCCATGGCAGGCAAGGGTTCCAACCTCGTGGAAATCGTTTCCACCTGCAACTCCGGCTGGAAGATGTCTCCGGAGAAATCAAACAAATGGATGCAGGAGCACATGTTCCCCTTCTATCCATTGGGTGACTTGAAAGATAAACAATGATGCTAAAAACAGAAGAACAATGAAAGAAGAAATCATTATAGCAGGCTTCGGCGGACAAGGCGTATTGTCCATGGGAAAGATTCTGGCATACTCCGGACTGATGGAAGGCAAGGAAGTTACCTGGATGCCGGCCTACGGACCGGAACAGCGTGGCGGTACGGCAAACGTTACCGTAATTGTGAGTGACGAGAAAATCTCCTCGCCCATCCTGAGCAAGTATGATGCGGCTATCATCCTGAACCAGCCTTCACTGGAGAAGTTCGAGAGCAAAGTAAAGCCGGGCGGCATACTTATCTACGACGGCTACGGCATCATCAACCCGCCTACACGTAAAGACATACACGTTTACCGCATCGATGCTATGGATGCCGCCAACGAAATGAAAAATGCCAAAGCATTCAACATGATTGTGCTGGGCGGCCTGTTGAAAATTGCTCCGATCGTAACATTGGACAACGTTATCAAGGGATTGAAAAAAACACTTCCCGAACGCCACCACCACCTGATACCGATGAACGAAGAGGCCATCAAGCGGGGTATGGAGCTGATTAAGGAGGTATAAAAAAAACACATCATCCGTTTGGGCGAAACAGATGATGTGTTTGCCCCAACGGATGATGCGTTTACTATAAACGGATGATGTGTTTCCAAGTGTGAACACATCATCCGTTTTTTTAGCGCCGTATATATATAGAAAGTCTAATATTCGATTGTCCAAGTAAACACATCCGCATCATCTTTTTCCTTCTCGGTCTTTTTATTTTCTATGGTGTATTTATAACCTCTTTCAGGAATATTCGGATCAACAAGCTCATTACCCACTACTACGGTATAAGTTGTTTTCATGACAGTGAAGCCTCTTTGAGTCTGGATACCGGTCAGGTAGTTGTCTTTGTCGAAGGTATAGTTCATCACTAACTCGTCATCAGACCATACAATCGTATGGTAATATTCTTCAACTGTTGTGTTCGGAGTCTGATAACTTTCCATTATTCTATCCCATTCATCACGCGCAGTAAAGTCCGGGAACACTTCCGGCAGATAATCACTCGTCTTACCCGTTCTTCCGATATAGAACAGGAAATCAAAATCATCGTCATTACATAAAAAGGAGTCCCACCATATCAACAGGAAGATTATTGGGATAACGGTGCGTATAGGCTTTATTCACATCCACACTGATTGTCCTGCTATCTTCCAATGATTTACCCTCAACGTATTCATACTTTGACAACATTCCATTATCATAAGAGAAAGTACCCGAACTGGTTTCACTGCCTGCATCGGCATCCTTCCACTGCGCAAGGCGGTTGTCATCGGTATAGCTGAAACGTATGTAGTCGCTGAACGTTCCGGTATTCTTGTCATCGTCCTGTATGGATGCTACATTTCCTTGTTCATTGAGTTTGATAATGTAGGTATCTTCGTAGATATTGCTGCTACTATCATAAACCTCTTTCTCATTCATGGTTATCTCTCCGGCAATCGTGTAATCGAAAGTCGTTGTAGTTTTACCTTTAGATTGTACGTGGTCACGTACAATACGCGCCACACGTCCCTGCTCATCGTAACTAAAGGTCCTGATCCATTCGCTGGTGTAATCAGAGCTATTATAAACCTTATCAGAGTTGAACACTTCTTTACAAGCTATCTTCTTGATAGTTTTCAGTACTCCGGTACCACTTTCCGTTTTCGCTTTTTGTTCCACCGCAATGGTCAGTACGGTTTTTACCTGCCGTAATGCGTATTTCCGCTTTCCGGCTTTTTCCACTGGTGTTCGGTGTAAGTGTAAGGTTCAAGGTGAACTCACCTGCGCCCCCACTATACGCGCTCAGTTTCAACCAGTCCACATTGCTTCCATCGGCTCTTGTCTTTGTTTCGGTTACGGTTGCCGTCCAAGGCTCTGTGGCGGTGAATTTAATACCTTCCGACTTTTGCGTTTCGTCCGCATATATCGTTTGTGAAGTCTGAGTACCGCCAGTTAAAACAATAGCTCCTTCCGGTTCATTTTCTTCACTGCTACATGCCCCCCAGCGCTATCGCCACCAGAAAGCCTAAAAAGTTTCTTCATCATATATTATATTTCATTTCAGTTATCATTCAATTATTTACCATAATTATCCACTAAGTTTTTGAACTCCGCACAACGTTCGTCCTCAAACAAATCTTCGAACTTATAACGGGCTTCCGCATCACCACAGAGATAGTAATACTTACCGGCAACTTTCTCCGTAGCCACATAAGCGGAGTTCTCGCAATCGGGAGTAGGTATAAAAGTAAAGGAAGGAGTATTCTTCATGGAACTCTTCTTTATGGTGATTTCCAGTTTATCACCGCCTCTCGGAACTATCATCACAAAATGTCCCGGTGTACATTGTATGTTGTCACCGTCCATCACATAAGTATAAATATTAATACCGTAAGCGCCCCTAATGTCATGCATCTTAAGGAACAAGCCCTTTTCGGGCATCAGGTAACCGTAATCGGGAGTCATGGTAGTAAAATCACCACAAAAATTGTTTGCTGAGATAGCAGGCATCAAGTAACCGCTCGGAGCATTCCCCCGGCCTCCGCCTGACCTTCGGCATCTTGAACATTCTTCTTTGCACCGCCACATGCTGACAATACGACCAGTCCGCAAAGGATTGCGGAGATAATTGTAATAGTAAACCTTTTCATAACAATGATATGTTTTTAAATGAGTAATGTCATCAACATTTACGGATAGGTATAATACCTCTGGAGATTGCTGTCATTATCAAGTCCGCCACTTCTTTGCATCAAGTTTGTCCAACAGATGACGCCGGTGTGTATCTACCGTATTGGTAGATACACACAAATCCTGAGCTATTTCCTGTGTGTTTTTGCCTTCAGAGATACACTTCAACACATCAAGCTCACGCTGTGTGAGTTCTTCACGCCGCCCTTCGTCCGAACGCCTCATCTGGTTGCGTACTTGTTCGGCATAAGTACAGTAGTAAGTCCCGCCATCGAGTACACAACGAATAGCCTCGACTATCTTGTTCGAGTCAACGGATTTAAACAAAATACTATCTACATCACACTGTATCAGATTCCTTATAAACCAAATTTCCTCGTGCATTGTATTCATGATAATACGCGCCTGAGGGTCTTTTTTCCCGAATACGTGAGATTATTTCCAAACCGGACAAATCGGGCAATTCCATATCCAACAAGAAAAGATTAAAGCATTGGGAAGCTATTAAAAGCAATGCCTCCCGTCCCGATGAAGCTGTACATACGGTCTTGATTTCGGGTAACGAACATTCTACTATCCTCTTCAATCCTTGAAGCACCAAATCATGGTCATCTACCAACAAAATGCGTATATCTTTTTCTTTCATCAATCTATGCTTTGTGTTCTGAATTATGCTGCAAAGAAAAAGTATTTATTAATATCCGACATCATCAAAAATAGTGATTTTAGTATCCGGCATCATGGTTTTCTACTAAAGGGACAAAGGGATTTCAAGCTGAAACTGTTGGATACTCCCCTTGCAGTTTACAGAAAGAGACCCGCCTATGGCTTTGGCGCGTTCTTGGGTAGTATTAAGGCCGATACCGCCCATTGCAGCACCTGAATCGGAAAACGGCTTGCCATTGTCTGTGATGAGTAAAACCAACAGTTCCTTACTTAAGGAGAGATTTATATTCACTTCCGTCGCTTCGGAATGTTTCAGTATATTAGAAAGTAGCTCCTGCAAAATACGATAGACCTCATAAGCCGTCTGCTCCGGTACTTGCCCCCATTCTGCATGGTCATTTTCTTTACTGAAAGCCAGTTGCATGGATGCCGGAATGACCAAACGTTCTATATATGCCTCTATCGTTTCAGCCAATGTAACATACTGGAACTTTGGCGGCATCAGTTCATGGGAAATACAGCGCACCTCACCACGCACCTGCTCCAACAAATCCAGCAACTCATGTTTTGACTCAGCCGTGAAGGTGGCATACATTGCACCTGCATGCCAATCCCCAACAAGTCATTGCAGACACCGTCATGCAACTCTTTTCGCCAAGCGGGTGCGTTCACGTTCCAACCCGTCAATATAGCTTTTGGCAAGTTTCAACTCTTCCTCTTTTTTTGACACGTTTCTGGCGGAACATATAATAAAAATACCAAAAGTAAAAAGCGGAGACAGCCACAGCAGCCACTATACCCCCACTGCATCGTCTTAGCCTTTTTGCTCCAGTTGCTCTTGAGTCAGCCTCGCTATTTCAAGTTCCTTTACCTGATTTTCATACTTCATGGACAGTTCGGAAAGTTCCGCATCCACCTCCGTCTGATGCAGGCTATCAGACGTCCAGTATGCTTTTTTCATAGTAATCGGCGGCATGCGGATAATCTTTCAGCCCATGATAATTGCGTGCCATTTCCAAATAGAGCTTATCAATCGGGGTCTGGGCATTGACATCCATAGCTCTCAACATCTGTTGCTGAATGGAAAGACTCTCCCGATAACGCCCCATCTTGTTGAGAATCTTGAAAAGGGTTTCCTTATATCCCAGTACCTCCCCTGAAGACTCAGGCAATTCAGCCATCATTTTTTCCGCCTCACGTATATAATGATTGATAGAATCGTTATTGTTCATTCTGAAATAGGCATTCAACAGATATGTTATACTTTTCAACACAAATTTCGGTTTCTTCTGTTCGCGTGCCATAGCAAGTGCGGGATAGAGCATCTGAGCGGCTTCGTCGTATTTCTTCTGTAATGTCATGATACCTCCCGCCGTAGATGCTGCATACAAGACCATGTCCATATCATCGCACTTCTTTGACTCTTCCACCGCCGCCCGAACATAGTTTTCAGCCTCTTTCAAACGCGAGGTATTTGCATAAAGCACAGCCATATTTGTCAATAAGTGCACCCGTTCATCGTAGGGATTTACGCCCCTCAAGTTTTTCAACGCCCTGTTATAATATATCAGTGCCGAATCAGGCATGTCTTTTCTGCGATAATTCACACCAAGAGAAGTGAGCGTTGTAATCACTTGGTCCTCAACTCCGGTAAAACGTTCGGCTTCATCGAGTACCTTAAGGTAGCCGTCAATTGCACTCTCCATATCCCCCAAAGCACTATAAGTTTCCACCCGGTTTATCAATAAGGTGAGATAAGGTTCAGGTACATCCTTTCGGGCATATTCCAGACCTTTATCACAATAATACCGGGTACTGTCCGCCTGGCGATAGGCGTAGTATTCTCCCAAATGACAATAAGCAGCTGCAATACTATCCCGATTCTTCAGTCTCAAGGCACGAGCCAACTCATCCTGATACATTTTTAATTCGGCATCCTGAGCATGCAGCAGAGGAAAAAGCAAGAATAAGCATAGCCAAAAAGATAGTGTTCTCATACAAACAGATATTATAATATTAGAAACGAAAAGTTGCTTCCTACCCGAAAGAGTCGGTAGCAAAGATAGCAAAAGCTGTAACTGAATATACAGGCACATAAGCGGTAATAATTGCATCATTGCAACTGCCCGAATACTGTTTTTCCATAAAGAGCCGAGAGTTTTAAAAGAAGCAAAAAAGGTGGAATTCCGTAAGTGAATAATTTTTTATTGTATCTTTGCGCCTAATTATGAGACGAATCGTACTGACATACATATTTCTATCTATTATAGGCATTTTGGGCGTCGGGGCACAAAACCCTTTCAACCGTATGGATCCTGTAACAGGCCGTGACCAGTTCGGCAACCAGGTAGACCCCAACACCTTGCCGGATAATCTGGAAGACAGTACCGATACGGAAATTCAGAGTCTTCCCCCCAAACTCTATATGTGGCGCCTGAGTGAGACACTGGGCGAACGTACCATTATTCCCGCCGACACAGCTAATCTTAACTTCCAGAATACCAACTTGGTAGAAGGCATGTACGGGCACTATAATTATCTGGGTAACTTGGGTTCGCCGCGCATGTCACGCATCTTCTTTGAACGCAAGGATGCCGAACCGACTATCTTCATGCAACCTTTTTCCAGCTTCTTTGTCCGCCCGGACGAAGTGAAATTCACAAATAGCAACATCCCTTTTACCAACCTGACATACTACAAAGCCGGAAATAAAGTCAATGGCGAAGAACGCTTCAAGTCCTACTTTTCAGTAAATGCAAACAAGCGGCTGGCTTTTGGTTTCAACATAGATTACCTGTATGGACGGGGGATACTATCAGAACCAGTCCACCTCCCACTTCAATGCCGGAGTGTTTGCCAGCTACATCGGCGATAAATACCAAATGCAGGCAGTGTACAACAACTTCACCATGAAGATGAACGAAAACGGAGGTATTCAGGACGACCGTTATATTACGCGCCCGGAAGATATGTCGGAAGGGAAAAAGGAATATGAATCCACCACTATCCCCGTAAAATTGGAACAGACGGCAAACCGTAACAAAGATTTCTACGTATATGCCACACAGCGCTACCGGCTCGGCTTTACACGAGAAACTACTACCATAGAGGATGCCCGTTCTTCCGGAATAACTTGCCGCCAATGACAGTGTGCCCCTGCCCAAAGATACCATTATAACGGAAGAGTTCGTTCCCGTCACCAGCTTTTATCCACACCCATAAAAGTGGAACGTGCCCGCCATCAGTTCACTTCTGCCAAGAGAAGGAGGGACAATATCCCAATGCGTATTTCAATGAAGTCGCCAGCCGGGATTCGACCACTGCCTTCAGCATAAAGAACGTATTCGGCATCGCTTTGCTCGAAAGGTTTCAACAAGTATGCCAAAGCCGGACTGACAGCCTATATATCGCATAAATTCAGCCGCTACGAATTAATGGATACTTTGTCGCGTACCCGTTTCGACGAACAGGAGATATTCGTTGGCGGCGAACTGGCCAAACGGCAGGGTAAAACACTGCATTACAACGTAAACGGTGAAGTGGGCATCATGGACAAGGCACTCGGACAGTTTCGCGTCAATGCCGACCTCGACTTGAACTTCCGCCTTTGGAAGGATACCGTGAACTTCTATGCACGAGGCTATGTAAGCAACACGCTGCCCTCTTTCTATATGCGTCATTATCACTCCAACCATTACTACTGGGACAATGAAAACATGGACAAGGAGTTCCGTACACGCGTGGAAGGCGAGCTGAACATCCAACGCTGGAAAACAAACCTGCGTGCCTGCGTGGAAAACATAAAAAGAACTACACCTATTTTTAATCAAAGCGCAATGCCTGTGCAGGAAAGCGGTAATATACAAGTATTGTCCGCAACACTGAAACAGGATTTCCGCTTAGGCATCCTGCATTTGGACAACGAAGTAACCTGGCAGAAATCAAGCAATGAAACGGTATTGCCCTTGCCGCAGCTCTCGCTATATCACAATCTGTATCTGCTTGCCAAAATAGCCAAGAAGGTGCTGACTGTACAGATTGGAGCCGACGTCAGATATTTCACCAAATACAACGCACCCGCCTACACTCCCGCCATCCAGCAATTCCATCTTCAAGCAGCAGATGACCAGGTGGAGATTGGCGGCTATCCGATTGTAAACGTATACGCCAATCTGCATTTGAAGCGGACACGCATCTTTGCCATGATGTATCATGTAAACGCAGGAATGGGACAAAGCAATTATTTCCTTGTGCCGCACTACCCTATAAACCCGCGTCTGTTCAAGATTGGCATTTCATGGAACTTCTACGACTAACATTGTCCTCCATTCATCATGAAAAAAGACCAAACTGTTGAAGTATATCATCCTGGGAGCAGTGGCTGCACTTGTCGCCACATTCATGCTGCCTAAAAGAGAGAGCCGCAAAGGGCATCCCCGCGATTACGCCGAAATAGCGGCAAATGGAACACTTCGTGCAGCTACGGAGTACAATTCCATCAGCTTTTATGTGGATGGAGACACTTTATCAGGCTTTCATTACGAATTAATAGAGGCTTTTGCCCGTGATCACAGTCTGCAGGTAGCCATTACCCCCGAAATGAGTTTTAACGAACGTCTCGAAGGTCTGGCAGAAGGCCGATACGACGTCATCGCCTACGGTCTCTTGGCAACCAGCGAATTAAAAGATTCCCCTGCTCCTCACCGCTCCTATCGTCCTTGAACAGGCAAGTATTGGTTCAGCGCAAAATGGATTCCCCGGTGACTCCCTATTCGTCAGGAGCCAGCTCGATTTAGCGGGAAAAACCCTGAATGTGGTTAAAGGCTCTCCTTCCATTCTGCGCATCCGCAACTTAGGAAATGAAATAGGCGACACCATATATATTAACGAAATAGAGAAATATGGCTCCGAACGAAAGCTCATCGCGCTCGTGGCACATGGCGATATCGACTATGCAGTATGTGACGAAGCCATCGCCCGTTCCGCCGCCGACAGCCTTCCGCAAATAGATATAAATACCGCAATCAGTCACTCAATTCTACTCATGGGGGAGTGAGCAAGCAGTCTCCGGTACTTCTGGACAGCCTTGACCAGCTGGCTGGAACGGTTTAAGACAAAGAAAGAATATAAGAAGATTTATAGGAAGTACTATAAATGATATAATCTTCACCACAAACCTCTACAACGTCTCCACTTCCCTCAGCCACATCTCCGCAGATGCATCACTCGGCATGCGCCAATCTCCGCGCGGACTTATGGAAATGCTTCCCACCTTCGGGCCGTCCGGCAGGCAAGAACGCTTGAACTGCTGGTTAAAGAAGCGGCGACAGAAGGTCTGCAACCATTTCCGTATCGTTTCTTCATCATAGACATCCTTAAACGTACGCGCTGCAAGGAAGAAGATTTTGGAAGGACGGAAGCCGCAACGCAGAAAATAATAAAGGAAGAAATCGTGCAGTTCATACGGGCCTACGAGATCCTCGGTAATCTGCTTGATATTTCCATTCTCATCTGCCGGTATAAGTTCCGACTGATAGAGCAACATGCAAATTGAACGGCATACTGA
>VOFK01002579.1_pt1 | contig 11479 bp, 19 predicted proteins | sample 5384121 | NCBI WGS metagenome assembly VOFK01 (sample SAMN12384730, study PRJNA508395) | human gut metagenome | isolation source: healthy gut J | host: Homo sapiens | reverse complement strand
AAAAATGTGCTGTGGTATTTAACCCACAGCACATTCTGCGTTTAACCCGCCAGATTTTCGGTGGAACAGCTCAATGCAGTTGTCGATCATCGTCTGGTCACAGTCGGTAGAAATGCCGGAGGCCAGCCAGTAAGCATATTCGCCTGTATCGTACTGGCTCAGAGCTTCTGCATCCGAACCATAGCGAAACTCAATATGGTAAGTTTCCGCACTGGTGTCCGGCGCAAGGAAGAAGTAGGTGAACTCGCCGGAATCGGCATCATCGCTTTTGAAACTCATACAGCCCACGCACAGGCTCCATGCCAATATAGTGATAGGTATGGGAGAACAGCACATTGCCGTCCTTATCGGTGCCGGAAATGGTAGAAGTTTCACCATCGAAGGTCAAGATCGCAAAGGCTATTGGTAAAGCCGCAGAAATAGGCTCCGCCGCCGTTGGCATACGCTTTTGACTGCATCTTCGCCGTAAACATCACCTGTCACCATAGAGGACAGCTTCTTCAAAAGCAGCTTCGGCATTGTCCTCGCCCACGAGAGCGGTACAATCATCCAGCCATGTCTGCTTATATTCGTCCGCCAGAATAACCGGCCACAGTTCCTGATAGCTGCCTGTTAGGTCGTTCAGCAACTGTGCAGCGGCAGCTTGTTTTCATCCACAGCAGAAGAGGCGGATCTCTTCTACGGAAGAAACAGTGCTTTCTGCGCCGCAGAACTTGCAGAAACGGGAACTGGGGATACCGCCGCGTGCTGCCGCAACCGGCCAGAAGAGAAGCCGACAGAGCCAGCACAGCACCGTACCCAGAACTTTCATCATACGCATTATCAATCCTCCAAAAATCGTTTGAATTTGGCGTTAGTTTAAACTAACCGCGATACAGATTTTACTGGAACCGGACTTTCTGCGCAAGAACCAAATCGACAGAATCTATCAATCGGACGCATCTTCCGATACTCCGTAGGCGTCATGCCGGCTGCTTCCCGAAATGCAGAAGAAAAACTTATTCGGATTTTCGTACCCGACCCGATGGGCGATTTCAGCAACCGTGCAATCGGTTTCAGTAGTAGCTTCTGTGCCAGCTGCAGCCGGTACTCTTTCTGATACGCATAGACCGAGCTTCCGTAAATGCCTTTGAAACAGCTTTTTAATGCCGTAGGCGAAAAGGCCGACCTCCTGTGCAAAAGCTGTTCGATTTGTACGGTGAACTGTCAGTTCCTGCGTGAGAAGAGCCGCAGCCTGCCTCACACACTCCACCTGATGCTGATTGAAATACTCTGTCTGCTGCACATCTTCCCTGTTTTCAGCCGGGTCAGAATATGCAGCAACTCCAGCACTTTCAGCCGAAGATAGCCGGTGTCCGGCACAGAATGCGCTGTGTAAAGCTCTGAAAAAATATGGGCAATGGTCGGTTCTGACCGCAGGATACAGCAGCGGTTTTCCGTGCAGATGTACCGTCGTATGACATCAAGGTCTACGCCGTACCATTCCATTTGTTTCCGCATTTCCGGCGAAATCGCATCAGATCCAGTAGGATGGTGATGCCGTGGTAGTGCCGCAGCGGAAAGCAGGAGGACGACTTTTTGCGCGCTGCTGCACACATCGCAAAATCCCCTGCTGCCAGATAGCAGCAGCTATTTGCCCCAAAAACTGCACTCGTAACGCCCCACGCGGCAGTGGTTGATCTCAATGACATTCCGCATTGGTGCCGTGGCTTCCTCAAAGAATGCAAGGTGCATATCGTTATAATACAGCTCTGCACCCAAAAACAGTGGACAGATAATCATACTCCCAGTTCCTGTCTCATTGGAAAATTTCACGGTGTGAGGCATTTCAGTCGAGGTCGTTTCTTCTATGGAAAGATCAAAAGTGATTTATGCATAGCCATTCTCTTTTCCTGAAGATTCGCTTTTTCTTACTGATTCGCAGACGTGAACTGTCAAATTCCATTTCTCTGCAAAAATGTTTCCATCAAATCAAGATACCGTTCCGCCTGAACGATAAAGCCCACATGACCGCCGGAACTGTGCGGATCTCCGCATCCAGTTTCCGGAACAGCTCTGCGAACCGTTTCTGATCTTCCTTTTTTGAAAATGTCATTTTCCGGGAGGAGGATCAGTATCCTCCCCTGCAGATATTCAAAATCATTTGCTTGAAAGGCGGGTAATCCTTCAGCATATATATACACACCGGAAGCTATGGATGCATTTCCAGTCTGCAAAAAACACAGACAATTCAGCAATCGCTGTCAGCCTGCGAGGCTGCGCAGAGTGCTTTTTCTCATACACCGCAGCCGCGATGCGCCAGCAGATAAAACGCTTTCGTTTCTTCCTTCTTCATTTTCTTCACTTCCTGTGCCGCTATTTTATAATCTTCATGCAAAAATCACAGCGATCATTGCCGCGCCCCCAGCGTCATGGTTCTCTCCCCAGATCAGCTTCGGATGCAGCCCGGTATAGCTAATGTCATCACTGTCACAAAAAGCAGCGGCACAGCTCGGGGGCGCAGCCGTATTCTGCGCAGGTGTCGTGATAGGGACACTTCATCATATCCACACGCCAGATGCCGTTGCCGGTCTGCAGCTCTTTTGGGACAAAGCCCGCCGCCGGGCCGAAAACGCTCCGGGTGGATTTGACGAAAACGCCGGGAACAAGGCGGTAAAGCCCCGGTATGTGCAGCAGGGCGGCAAGCTGTTTGTGGCTCGTTCTCGCCAGCCGCTCCACATAGCCGTGAACGATTTGCAGTGCCTCCTCTTTCGACATGACCCGATGCAAGGTCTCGTAGGCCGCAATGCCCGGCAATATCTGCCGCTTGAGGTGGTATTGCTTTTCCTTGCTTGCATCTGCATTTTCAGCCAGCAGCGCACTCAGGCGCATATCGAAAGCGGTGTTCAGTTCCTTTGCCTGCGCGGGAAAGCGCAGTGCCACAGTCTCCCGGAAAGTCACGGGAAAGATAGGTTTCCTTCGCCTTCATCGTCCGTCACCCCTTCTTTTTGTACCCGCAGTCGCAGTAGGGTCCGCCGGAGGCAAGGGTATACTGCCGCACAAAATTTGTCACACCGCCTGCTTCGCTCATGGTGTAGTCCAGATGGCACAAAGCAGGGGTCAGGTCGTACAGACCCAGCTCCTTCATCAGCACACAGATGCCGCATTTGGTAAAGCGTCCTTCGTAGCCGCTGCCATCCGGGTATTCGTAAAACTCCATGTTCCACGAATAGGGGTTGCGGTCAGCGGCTTTCAGAGCAGCGGTGGCTTTCATGGCGGCAATGTCCTTTGCGGTGAACTTGCTTTTTCCGCTTTTGCGGCAGAACCACTGCAAGGGCTTTGTCATCATGGCTTTTGCATAGTAATCCGTCAGCCTGTCCACCTCCGGGCGCTGCGGCATGGAGAGAATGAACGCGCCGAGCATTGCGCAGTTGACGATGTTCATCTTGAAGCGGTCCGCTTTTTCAAACTCCGGCAGCCTGCGGATGATCTGCCGGTATTGTGGCTTTGCCTTTTTTCGTGATGGCTTTTGCAGTGTCTGCATCATAGCCCAGCACCGCGGTCAGCTGCTTTCGGAACGACGGTGCAAACAGAGCCCACATGCCGAAAGGCATTCCCCAATAGGTCACTTTCTGTCCCTCCAATCGCATATCACGCGGGTCATGCGGCGGTCAATGTCAATGCGAGCCGTTTTACATTCCCTGGGATATTTTTTTGCAGCGCTGAACGCCAGCCTGACGAACAGTGCCGAGCCGACGGGCAGCATGGTTTTGAGCATACCTTCTGGGAAAACAAAGTGTGTGCAGTGCTCATATACGACTGCCTCGACTTCGCAGGTGTGCGGTTTCTCCGCAAGGCGTTTCTCAATGCGGTGAATGTATTTTTGCGGTGTCCCAAAGTGCGTCGTCCTCTGCGCCGACAAGGAACAGTCTGCCGCGGATATTCTCAACCTTTATGAATTCCTCCCCGGTGATCGCGTGCGCTGCTTCGGAGTCGTCAAACAGCTTGCGGGGGAGGCAACCATATTGCCGGTGCGTTTGGACTCCTCCGAGATTATGCGCCAATAGTCAGGATGCTGATAGCAAAACGGCATATAGGGTAGCGGCTTGCCCTTGTAAGAAAAGAGTGATTCCCCCTCGATAGGCCATCCCTTGCAGCCGTCCTTTTTGCCCTGCATGAAGCCCTGCCACACAAAGTCACTGGGCGTCATTGCGATGCTTAGAGAGATATCGCCAAATAGCGAAGCCGCCGTCAGGGGCGAGAGTTCCAGTCGTTGATGCCCCCGCAATGCCGATCTTTGCGTTGCCGTGCGATTTGAGCCATGTAATTGCTTTTTCGATGCGCTCAAGCGGATAGTTGTGATGGCCGTAGTCCTTTTTGCCGGGCGACATGGTCAATACGTTCACGCCGAGGCGAAGCAACCACTTCACCGCAGAGCGTGCCATATAATCCCTCGGGGTCGTCACCGAGCATGGCGATGACCGCACAGTCCGAGCCGTCCTTGCACAACCCAATATGCGCCGTAAAATCCACCGCCTTTAATGTCAAAGTGAATGTGTTTCATTTAAAATGCCTCTTTCAAAAGTTGATTTTCACAATCTGCATTTTCATCATTTCGGCATCGGCCTTTGCAAGAAAGTGGAAAAAAGCCGCTGACGGAAGGGGTCTTTCCGATCACTGTACTGTCATAATTGCCGCCAGCACCGCCGCTATGACTGCCATACCTACCGTACCGAAAAGCCATTTTTTTTCTGCTTGTCTTTGCAGTAATGTAGGGCTTCAGATCCTCTGTTCCGGGAATCGTCCATGCGTTCGTGTGCCCCACCCAGTAGCCATCGATCAAAAAGCGGTCAATGAGATTCATCACGGATAAGATGACCAGCAGCTGCCAGAAACCCTCGAACAAAGCCCCTTTGCGCCGTTGAACGCATAGACACAGATCAGCACATAACCAATATAGCCGGGAATGCAAACGGCTTTGAAAAGTAGAGAATTGCGCTTGATTTTCTCGTGTGTTGTAAGTCCCAGCTTCACGCACCGCTGCTGCACTGCCGGGCTGTAAAGATGCACCATCCCAACAGCCTCCTTACGGATGCCCACGGCACAGACAAGAACCAGCAGAACTCCCAACCCAAGACCTTCCAGAATCACCTGTAAAAGCATTACTTGTTCCTCCTGTATCCGTTTTCGTCCCGGTATTCGGAATGTTCCTTTACGTATGGATCCTTATCGCCGCAGATGGCGTAGTCACACCGGCAGCCGTCCACGCAGGTGGTCGTCCGCACCAGCCTTGCGTGGAGCAGTTCCATGGCTGCAAAATCCACATTGCACAGGGCGGGCATGATCTCTGTAAGGCCGTTTCTGATAGCAAATTCCGCTGCGGGACAGGCGGTAAATTCATAATAGATCGGCTTGTTCTTTTCGTAAGGAGCCACCGTCATTTCATAATCGTGCCACTTGTCACAGCCCGCTTTTGCCCGTAGAAACGCCATGTGCATCAGTTTTTTCCAGAACGGCTTATTACAGTTCACGAATTTCAGTTTGCGGAAGGACGGCAGGATCAGATTTTCCTCTATTTCTTCGATTTCACGGAACGAAGTAACTGCTTTGCAGACTGCATAGTAGCTCATGATAGCGATGCAGTCATAGGTGCCGCCTGCGCCGTTGTGGAAGTTCCGTTTACCGCCCAGATCCGTGCGCCAGTCTGAGAGGAAATCTACATACTGCCGCTGCACCTTTTCCCATATCATCTCCCCCGCTCCGCTTCCGGGTAATGCAGGGGCGATTTTCGACTGTATCTCCTTCTTGCAGGACTTGGAATACAGCACATGACAGCTGCGGTCGAATGGGAGTTCATCGTCCTTCATCTGTTTGCCGCCTCCTCACGGTTCGTTTGTGTGAACAAGGTTGTTGTCTACTGCTTGACATCTTTCCAGCGGGTAAACCATCGTGCAGTTAGATTTTTCATCGATTCCTCTACTATGTATGGTTCAAAGCGCCGTGACGATCAAGGCTGACAGTGCAGCGACTGCGGCAAACAACGGGATACCGCGCCAAAACGATTCGATATGCTTTTTCGGATTTTGATAGTATTTCTTCTCCGGCAGGAAAGAGAAGCGGGTACGTTTTGTGTTGCGCCACCAGAGAAGATCGATCACCAAAAGATCGAACAGCCCAAGCCCCTCGCTGAACGCAAGAAAGTACCAAAATGCCGACAGATAACCGTCCAAGTTCAGCACACCTCTCAGCGCAAGTCCTAAAGCGGAAAACACGACTGTGAAAAGCAAAAAGATTGCTGAGCCAAACGGCAGCGGTGGATTTTCCCTTCGGAACAGCCTTTCCAAGCTGATGGTCGCTTCGCACACGGTTTTGAACTTCTTCGGGATAAGAACGCAATCCGATGAGATTTTTCCTTGTCCGTGCCTGTTCCGAGAAAACATACGCCCCAATACAGAAAAATAAAAAGCAATTGCAACGATGATTTTCATCAGCCTATATCTCCCGTTGAATCCAAAAAGCTGCGGATAGAGCATTCTGATTCTTCCTTTTCTTCAGCTTCTTTTGTTTTGAGCTGCCTGTGTCAGGAACTCCATGATTCTCCGATAAAAATCCTGCGGATACATCATCACAAGCTCCGCGTGATCCATCTTCGGAATTTCATGCAGTTGCGCCCGTGGAAAATATTGCTTTATAAAGCAGATATTGCTGTGTCGCGCCTGCTTTTCCTCTTCGCCGTACCAATACGTGATTTGGCAGCCCATTTCAGCCGGCTCCGTCGGCAGAGTATAATTGTTCGCCGACCAGAAAATGTTGCGGACGGTGCGTTTTGAATAGGTTTTCAGATACGCCGCCAGTGCATCATATTCCTTCACTGGATCGCGCCCCGGCATCGTCCAGCGCTCTGGCGGATAGACCGTCTCAAGGACCTTTGCGGCTCTTCGCTATGAGCCTGAAACCAAGATCGTCTCGCAGGCAAGCGAGACGGCGCAAAATCAGCGGCATCCCGATACGGCGTAATGCCTGCATCAATAACGGCGCGCTCGACCGGGATTTTCCCAAGGCGAAAGCGTGTCAGACACGCACCACCCAGAACAGCCATATGCCGCGTTCAAGCGGGTAATGCCGTGCGCTTGCAGCCAATCTGTTACCTCGTCTACTGTCGTCTCCACAGAGATAAAGTCTTCTCCCGTTTCGCCGTGACCGTCATAGACGATCTGCATCACATGGTAATCCTGTGAGAGCAGACCAACCGAGTCGGCGAACACCCACTCCGGCTCCGCCGTACACGGCAGAAACAGCAGCGTCTTTTCATGTTCTTTTCCATATTCCAAAGTTCTCATACCATCCGCCCCTTGGTTTTTGCAGCATTATTTTTTCGGATTACGCTCCGTCATCGCGCCAAAGAATGCCGGTGCGCCGCCTGCACTTCCTTATCTTCCCACGCCCTTCAAGTACCCGCTTTTTGAGTTTTCCTCAGTATCATCGGATTCATCATAGGCATCGTAAAGCGCATTGGGGTCGTGGGCTCTTTTCTTGAAAGGCGAGCACAGCTCATTTTTGTGCGCAAAGGCAAACTCCATGTTGTCCGTCCAGCCAGTGTGGCCGGTAATGAACAGCGGATGAAGCCCACGTTTTTCAGCTTTTCTCCAGCAGCGCCAAAGACTTCACCGCCAGCTTGTTATCCTCTGCCAGCGCAGAAATAAAGCTGTATCCGCCGTCCGCACCGAACCAGAGGGTATCGCCGGTAAAGAGATATTTCCCGTCCACAAGGTATACCATGTGCCCCCATGTATGACCGGGAACTAGGAAACACTCGATCCTGATCCCGTCGATGTCGATAACCTCGCCGTCGCGGAGCAGCACTTTTTCATTGTTGATCGTCACCTTCGGCAGCTTGTAGAGGCGGTAAATGACCCTGCGGCGCACCTCGCCGGTCAGATACCGGTTCTCGATCTCGCCAATGTACAGCTTCGCATTCCGAAACAGTCCCGGACTGTCCGCTTCTACCGCACCTACATGGTCGGTATCCTGATGGGTGATGAGGATGTGCCGGATGGAATGCGGGTCGATACCGAGCCAGCTCATTTTCTCCGCCAGACGGTCATAGTTGTATCCGGCATCGATCATAATGGTCGTATCGCCCTTGCGGTAGAAAAAGATATTTTGCCACCCACTCCCGCACACAGGCGACATTTTCATCGATCCAGCCGGTGTTCAAAGGCTTAAAGATCTCCTTGCCCCGGTACATCCGACTCATTTCTTTTCTTTGAAATTCCGTTGCTTTTTTCGACATGATCGCACTCATTTTTTTGTGCTGTGACGCACAGCCAGCCCTTTTTATTTTTGTGACTCTGAATCCTGCCAAAGCCTGCTTTGCTCCAGATACACTTTCAGATCAGCATCCGTATAGATGGTCATACCGTTAATGATTCGCGTCCATTTACCGTTCACAATGCAATGCTTTTTTCACAAGCTGCGCCCACTGCCCTGGGTAGCAGGCAAGCAACTCCTCGTGCTGCAAGTTCTGCTCATGGAGAACCGGATGCGCAAAATGCTGCTGATAGCGGGCGCGGTATTTTTTGCCCATCTTCAAAGCGTAGAAGATATGGGATCTCGGTGCCGGGTATATGAATTTTATCCGGCAGCGGGGTAATAAGATCGGAATAGAACTGGTTCTTGCAGCTCTGCATGGTCACATAAGGGCGGGCATCGCCAAACATTTTCAGAAAGGCCTTGACATAATCCCCCGACTCTTTAGCACGCTTGTCCAGACGCTTTTGGAGAAATTTCGCCTTAATCTTTCCGTCCCGCACCACAGGGTAGATCAATGGCAGCAGAAAATCCGTCTGCAAGCTTGCCGCCAGCGGCGACGCCTGATCCAAATCGGAGCTACCCAGAATGCCGTAGTCCATGTGGATGTTCTGCCGCGCCGCCAGCAGCCCCACAAACGAGCCGCCCAGAGAGCAGCCGTAGGCCGCCCGGATGTGACCGCCGCAGTGGGTCTTGAGGTAGGCCTCGATCTTTTCGGTTTCCTCCAGCATGGTGGGGAAATTCGGTCTGTTCGGTTTCGTCAAAGCCATCGTAGCTGACACACAGCACCCGGAAGCTGTCAGCCAGAAGCGGGATTACCGCACCGAAATTGCTTTTCCAATGGCAACAGGTGCCCGGCAGCAGCAACAGCACCGGGGCATCCTCTGCACCAAAAATGGTAGATCTTCATCCTGATACGCTCCTTCTGCTTTTAGTTTCTGCCTGTAAGAAAAAAAACACATGTCTTCGGGCAGGGGGCAACGCCAAGGGTTGATAAAGCTAACTTATGGTGCTGCAAAAAGCCGCTGCTCAGCGGCTAGTCTGCCAAATAATACGCCCTGCTGCTAACTCTGTCAAGAAGTTTCGGTGCTTTCGGAGATTCTGAGAGAGGCTCCCGCATCATAATGTGCCTGAGTGGTTACGCATAACTAACTATATAAAAGTATACTGCACATCGGCAAAAAGTCAAGGGCTTTGCGACAGAAGAAATTTATCTGAAGCGAATCATGGTAAGCTGATTGAATGTGAATTCACCCAATACGGTGCGAATAATGCAGCCAATCCGCATTATGTGGCAGAGAATGTACTCAATCGTAATTTCCATGCGCCAAGACCGAACATGAAGTGGCTTACGGATGTTATAGAGTTCAAATGGTACGAGGAGTTCACAAAATCTATAGTGACCGTTTTTGTGCTGGCTGCGCAGCAAATCATAATAGGCGCTGGCGCGGCTGGAGCGCGGTGTATTTGTGCCGGTGATAGTATTCTTATTACTCTTTTCGTCATGTAGCAGATTTTCTGTTAAGTCCGCATCCGGTTCTTCATTTTCCGCACACTGTCTGGAAAATCTATTTGGTTTGCTATCACCATTTAATAGTAAATCCGTTGCTGTGTTTGGTTCTACTGTTTGCGACTTCAATTCCTCGGCTATGTCCTCGCCGGTCTTGAAAAAGTTCTGGCATTGTACTTCTTGCTGGGTAAATAAATCTGACATTATTTTCCTCACCTTAAATCGGCAGCACTTTATGAACTATCGGTAAAATTCTATGCAACGCTTGACATAGTATATATCTTGGTATATACTATGGTTACAGGAGGTGCGTTATTATGATGACTGCAAAACTATTTGAAAATGGACGAAGCCAAGCTGTTCGACTTCCTAAAAATTCCGGTTTAATGGGAACGAAGTTTCCATTAATAAAGTCGGGAGATGCCGTAATCCTTCTCCCAAGAGAAAACAAGTGGTCTGGCTTTCTTGATTGGACTTATTCACAGATGACTTCATGAAGTCTGGTCGTGAACAGCCCACGGTACAGGTGCGTGAATCATTATGAAGTATATGTTGGATACCAATATTTGCATCTATGCCATTAAGCACAAACCCCCCAGAAGTTATCAGGAATTTTTTTGAAGCACGACCCAGATGATATGTGCATCTCTTCCATCACTTATGGCGAACTCATGCACGGTGTAGAAAAAAGTCAATCCGTGGAACGAAATCGCGTTGCCATCACGCTCTTTTTATCATCTATTGAAATTTTTACCCTTTGATGCAGAAGCGGCAGAAGAGTATGGAAAGAGTTCGTGCCGATTTGGAACGCAAGGGTCCCCCCATCGGTCCAATGGATATGTTAATTGCTGGGCACGCAAAGTCTGAAGGTCTTATCCTTGTAACAAACAACACAAGAGAATTTTTTTCGCGTCAACGATTTGGAAGTTGAGGATTGGGCAAAAGTAATCTTATCAGAAGATAACTGAAGGCACTCATCAAAGTGATTTGATGGGTGCTTTTGTTTTGAAGAATTCGGATTCGTATCCATCAGACGGAACAGCTCAGTGTCCTGCGGGAAAGTGTTGTTGAACGGTACGACCACTTTATCCGCAATCAGCAGCCCGCTGCCAACCTCTGCATTTTCAATATACCGCTTTTTCTTCATCGGAGATATGAAGCAGCCGTGCAATGTCACGTTTGCATCGTCCGGTGCCTGATTCAACAGCTTGATGTACCGGGATAAAAAAAGAGCACCTCTTAGATTTCTCTAAGAAGTGCTCTAAAGGTTTATGCAAATCCAGTGCGTATTTCTATTGACATTCACCACGCTTCGTGACGAATCGTGATTATCCACAAATTTGCTGTCAAAATGATGTCAAAAGGAGGTGACACAGCCATTTTTTTAGCATATCTCGCTTTTTGCATTTATCGCATCAGCGTAATATTTTTGGCCGATTACTGGTCAATGGGCTTCATCGTGGGGAACAGCAAACACATCGCGGATCGAAGCGCTGTCGGTCAGCAGCATAACAAGACGATCCACACCGAAGCCGAGGCCGCCTGTGGGGGGGCAGACCATACTCCAGCGCGTTGACATAGTCATAATCGACCTGTGCCCGGCACTCCGGCTCGATAGCCTTGCGCTCGGCGACCTGACGCTCGAAAGCAGGGACAGCCAGCTGATGGGTCTATCTGCCG
>VOFK01004377.1_pt1 | contig 11495 bp, 17 predicted proteins | sample 5384121 | NCBI WGS metagenome assembly VOFK01 (sample SAMN12384730, study PRJNA508395) | human gut metagenome | isolation source: healthy gut J | host: Homo sapiens | reverse complement strand
GGGCGGTTGCGGAGAAGATTGAAGGAGAGATGGACTAGAAAATATAGAGAGGAATAAGTGGACATTGAAAATGAAAAAAGAACTCAAATTTGAAGTATAAATTTGAGTTCTTTTTTGTTCATAAGAATAATATTTGAGTTTCTTGCATAAACTTAAATATAGTGCTAGAATCTAAAAATATAAATGGAGGAACTAAAATGACAACAGAAGAATTATATGACAAACTAAAATTAATTCAAAAATGAAATGCGAAACGCAGAATTTGAATTGAAATCAGCGGAGCAAGGATATCCGAAAACGATTATATGATTCTTTGTCAAGTTTTTCTAATCAGGATGATGGTGGCATTATTGTTTTTGGAATTGATGAGAAACAAGATTATAAAGAAGTTGGTGTTTATGATGCTCAGGACATTCAAAAAGAAAATTAACGAGCAATGCTTGCAGATGAACCGGTTGTACGGCCGCTATTACAGTTGTTGGAGAAGGAAAATAAAAAAATTTGTTTTCTGCTGAAATTCCCGGAATAGATTTGGCAGACAGACCTTGCTATTATCAAGGACGGAAGGTTGAAGGGGTCCTATACCCGTATTGGGGATAGTGATGAACCGATGACAGAATACGAAATATATAGTTATGAAGCATATAGAAGAAAATATCAAGACGATATCCGTGAGGTTCCGAGAGTAACATTAATGTCATTGATCAGGAAGAACTGAATCGTTATGTTGAACTATTAAAGAGTGGAAAACAAAGATTAGCAACACTTGATAATGAAAGTATTTATGAACTTATGAGCATAAAGCGAGGAGAGAAAGTAACGCTTAGTGCGACTTTTGCTTTTTAGTCCATATCCACAGAGCATATTTTTCCACAATTGTGTATTACGGCAATTGTAATTCCTGGGAGAACAATAGGAAGTCTTGGCGACATGGGGGAAAGATTCTCGGATAATCAGAGAATAGAAGGAACAATTCCGGAAATGTTGGATGAGGCATTATTATTTGTGAAACGAAATATGCGGACAAAGACAATTATAAGTCCGACAACCGGACGAAGAACTGACAGAACAGATTATCCAATAACAGCAGTTAGAGAAGCTATTATAAATGCATTAGTACATCGTGATTATAGTATTCATACAGAAGGAATGCCGATTCAACTTATAATGTTTGAAGACAGATTGAAATACATAATCCAGGTGGATTATATGGAAGAATCACTATTGACCAATTAGGAAAAATTCAACCGGATACAAGAAATCCGGTACTTGCATCGGCACTTGAAACATTGGGAATAACAGAAAACAGGTATTCGGGAATTCCAACAATCCGGATGGAAATGGAGAAATATAACTTAAGACAGCCAGAATTCTTGATGAAAGAGGAAGTTTTATTGTAAAACTATATAAAGAATCAAAGAATGATTATGAAGATATGTCAAATGATGAAGAAACAAATAATTTAATAGTATTTTGTAAAACACCGCGTACAAGAAAGGAAATTTGTGATTATCTGGGTTTAAATTCTGTTACTTATGCTATACAGACGTATGTAAAATCCATTAGTAGAAGCTGGCGTAATTAAGTTGAGTATTCCAGATAAGCCAAAGAGTCCAAAACAGTTATATTATAGCGGAGAAAGAGAAAAATGAGAGAAGACCACCCTGGCAATGTTGTCTGCAGAAAGAAAAACCTGATTGAGATTTTTTACCTGTTTTAAGAGATTTAATAACTGTTATATTTTGTTATTAAATTCTCCGCAAACCCTTTGAAAATCTTTTGTGTGAATCCTCTATTTCGGACAGGAGATAATTTGACAGGAAATTTCAAAGAAGAGTATAATACATATTAAGACATTTTGAATCGGCATGTGTCCGGAAGAAGCTGTCACTGGCAGGTTCTCTGTATTATAAGCAGGTTCGAAATAGACGCTATGGGGGAAAATAATTTGGAAAAAAAACTGACAATAAATGATATAGCCCAGATGTCCGGTGTGGCAAAAAAAGTACTGTATCAAGATATCTGAACGGGGAAGCGTCAAAGATGCAACGGCCCAGAAGATAAAAAAAAATCATCGAAGAAAATAATTATGAGCCGAATCTGTTTGCAAGGCTGAATGCAAAAGAGAGCCGGATCATAGGACTTTTACGGTACCTGGATTTAACTCGGTAACAACACCGAGACTTGTAGAAGTAATCGTTGCCTATCTTAAGAAAAATGATTATACACCTCTTATCATGCATACGGAAAATGATATCGAAGAAGAAATACGCTGTATCGAACGGCTGAAGAATATGAATGTAGATGGAATTATGGTTCTTGCGACGGGAAGCACAAAAAGAATACGAAGAAGCAGTAAAGAAGTTAAAAAAATTCCAATCCTGTTTCTTGGACAACGCTTCCCGGGAGAGAATTCTGTCATTAATGATGATTACAATGCAGGATATGCGGTGGGTAATTATATCGGACAACGTAAGTTCAAGGAGATTTATATGCTCTGGGTACCACTGAAGATGACCCGGCAGTAGGAGGAGAACGACGCCATGGAGTGATCGATGGACTTATGTCCTGTGAGAAAAAGCCAAAAGAAGTCATAGAGACAACGTTCTTTTATGAAAATGCAATTGAAAATGTACAGAAATTTGTAGATCATATGAAGACACCGGCGGCAGTCGTATGCGCAACAGACCGTATCGCATTTGGCGTGTACAAAGTAATGTCAGAGAAAGGTATACGGATACCGGAAGAAGTATCCGTGGTAGGATTTGGCGATTACGAAGCAGGAGAACTGTTACAGCCGCCACTTACGACGGTAAAATTTGACTGGAAGAACTGGGGGGAGATCAGTGCTGAGTCGATGATCCAGATGATTTTAGGAAAGCCGGTAAGCCCGCTTCAGGTCAACCCGTATGAAATTATAGAAAGAAAAAGTGTAAAAGAGAACTGAGAATCAGGCGGATCTGTCAATTTGACAGACCCGCTTTTGTGCAATATAGACAAATTTAGATATCAATTTTTGGAACCGTTTCCGAAAATGAAATTGCAGTGACGTTTTGTGTTGACATACAAAAAGCTGATGTATATAATAAAAACATAGGAATGGAACCGGTTCCAAAACAAAAACAATACAAGGAGAAGAGAAATGGGAAAAGAACAATGAGTATCTGGAAATATCAAAACAGATCGTAGCCAATATTGGTGGAATGGATAATATCCAGGGAACAGCACACTGTGCAACCAGACTCAGGATCGTATTGAAAGATAATGATCTTGCAGATATTGAAAAACTGGAAGATATCGACAAAGTAAAAGGTGCGTTCATAGCAGGTAATCAGTTACAGCTGATCCTGGGAGCTGGAACAGTGAATGATGTATATGAGGTATTTGCCGAGTATACGAATACACAGAATATGTCACTGGGAGATCTGAAGGAAGAAAGTGCGAAGAGGCAGAATCCACTTCAGGCAGTGATCAAAGCGTTATCTGATGTATTTATCGGAATCATGCCGGCACTTCTTGCAGCAGCCCTTCTGATGGGAATTACAAGCGTCCTTGGCGGACTTGAAGTAGTAAAGACACATGATACCTTATATGCGATCAACCGGCTGGTAAGTCTTGCGTCTACAGGTATCTTTGCAATCCTTCCAATGGCAGTATGCTATTCAGCCGTAAAAAGATTTGGCGGGAATCCGGTTCTTGGTATGGTAATCGGAGCAATCATGTTAGACAGTTCTCTTGCCAATGCTTACCAGGCTGCACAGGGAACCGTTGATATAGAAGTTATCCGTCTGTTCGGACTGAAGATTGAGATGGTAGGATTCCAGGGAGGAATCATCATCGCGCTTATGATGGGATTTGTAGTTGCAAAACTGGATAAATTCTTCAATAAGGTAATTCCGGATGTAATCAAGCTTCTGGTTGCACCAATGCTGACAGTATTTATCTCTACGGTATTACTTTTTACACTTGTAGGTCCGGCAGGACGAATTCTTTCTAATGGAATCACAGACGGACTGATGTGGGGTACAGAACATCTGGGAGCATTCGGGTATGCGTTATTTGCCGGAGTTCAGCAGATCGTAGTTATCACAGGTCTTCATCACATTATCGGTGCGGTAGAAGCACAGCTTATTGCATCGACAGGAACAAACTTTTTAAATCCACTGATGTCTGTAGCTTTATTTGGACAAAGTGGTGCGGTACTTGGTTATCTTTCCCTGAACTGGAAGAACTTAAAAGCCAGAGAGCTTTGTATTCCAAGTTTCTGCTCGACATTATTTGGTATCAGTGAACCGGCAATCTTCGGAGTAAACTTACGTTACAAGTTTCCACTGATCGGTGGATGTATCGGTGGTGCAGTTGCAGGTGCATATGTATACTATTCAAAGCTTACTGCTCTTGGATTCGGTACAACTGCACTTCCTGGAATGGCAATTGCTAATCCGGCACATCACGGGTACATTAACTACATCATTGCACATGCAATCGCGATTATGATTGATTTGGCGGTATGTACAGTCATCTTTGGAAAAATGTGGTCAGCACCGGATAAGAATAAAAATGACAAAAGAACGATACAAAAGAAAAAATGATACAACAAAGGCAGTTATTACAGAAGAGCCTGGTGCAGTCTATGCAGCAGCAGAGGGGAACAGTAAAAGATATCGAAGCATCGACAGATCCGACATTTGCAAACAAGGTACTTGGAGACGGTGTCGTTATCTTTCCGGAAGACGGAACCGTTATGGCACCATGTAAGGCAACCGTATCACTCGTATATCCAACCGGACATGCAATCGGACTTACAACTGCAGATGGAGCAGAGAACCTGATTCACTGCGGGGTAGATACCGTCAATATGAACGGTGAAGGATTTGAGACACTTGTAAAAGAAGGACAGGAAGTAACAGCAGAAGAAGCACTTATCAGATTTGACATCGACCTGGTGAAGAAGCATGGATACTCTCCGGAGATTCTTGTTATCTTCACAGAGCTTCCGGAAGGAGGAAAGACCATCAAAACAGAAGAAAAAAACATATTGCAAAAAATGATAAGATGGCTGAAATCGTGTAAGGATAAGGTGGACAGGAACAGATGAACAAAGAGACATATTTAACAGAATATCCGAAGCATGAAAGTATGAGGGAGAATGTAAAAAAGATAAAAACAGACTTCACTTTCATATGATGCCGCCGACAGGCTGGATGAATGATCCGAATGGTCTGTGTGAATTTCAGGGTGTGAATCATATTTATTTCCAATATACACCATTTCTTGCCGGATGGGGAACGAAGCTTTGGGGACATTACAACAAAGGATTGGATTCATTATAAAGAAGAAGAGCCGTTCCTTTATCCGGACGAAGAATGGGACAGAGACGGTGTATATAGCGGATCAGCCTATACCTGTGAAGATGGAATTCACTATTTTTTTACACAGGAAATGTAAAACTCTGGGATAAAGATTATGATTATATCATGAATGGACGGGAACAGAATACGATTCACGTATTCAGTCCGGATGGAAAGGATGTTGCATACAAGAAGCTTGTAATGACCAATGATGATTATCCGGTGAATATGTCCAAGCATGTCAGAGATCCAAAAACCTATAAAAAAGACGGCCGTTATTATATGATCCAGGGAGGCCGTGATGCGGAATCTTATGGCTGTGCACTTTTTGTTTTGTTCCGACGATCTGGAACACTGGAAATGGTACGATACGGTGCGGACAGCAAAAGCCATTTGGTTATATGTGGGAATGCCCGGATCTGTTCGAGATTGACGGCCAGCAGATTATGACATGCTGTCCACAGGGGAGTAGATCAGAAGGGATATGATTACCAGAATGTGTACCAGTGTGGATATTTTCCGGTAGAGTATGACCTGAAGAACAAATCATACAGCTTTGGAAAATTTCAGGAATTTGACAAAGGATTTGACATCTATGCGACACAGACATTTGCAGATGAAGCGGGTAGAAGAATCCTGATTGGCTGGATGGGGAGTTCCGGATGCAGATTATGATAATGATGCAACGGTTGCATATGACTGGATCCATGCACTTACCATGCCAAGAGAACTGGAATGGAAAGATGGAAAGATCTTACAGCATCCATTAAAGGAGATGAAAGATCTGCGTAAAAATGCATTTACCTGCGAGCTGGAAGCATTTACAAAGTGGGCGCCTGCGGACTGCTGTTTTGAACTGAGATTTGACGTGGAAGAAGCAAAAAATCTGGAGCTTAAGCTTCGTGAAGATGTTACAATAAGCTGGAAGGACGGGCTTTTACCTTATCGATGGGAGAAAGCGGACGTGGAAGAAAGCAGCGCTTTGCTAAGGTGGAAGAGCTTTCGGATATTACCATCTTTTCGGATACATCAGCCATTGAGATATTCATTAATAACGGGGAAACGGTTCTGACAACAAGAGTATATAGTGAACATCTTGAACAGAAAGTAGAGCTTGTATCCAGAGAGGTAAAGGGAAGCGTTCATGGATATGAAACTTGGATCATTCGAGGTTGAATATAAAAATAGATTCCGGACTGAATAAGATATAACAGGTGAATATACGGAAAAGAAAATAAAAATGTGGACAGGTTCCTGAAAAAAGAGGTGCCAGTCCACATTTTTTATACCATAGTATGCAAGAGATGCTGTCAGTGGCAAGTTTTATGTATTGCCATGCATTTGTAAGAAGTAGCAGGTGGCAAGTTTTTTGTATCTGACTTTGTACTAGCATATTAGCAAAGAGAAAAATTGCAAAATGTATAAAACAGAGATATTATTATAAAATAAGAATCTGTTATGGAAGATGTGAAATATCAGATAACAGGATATATGGAGTGAAGGTGGTTATGAAAAGTAAAGACTGTAAGATTTCTAAAATAGTAAGAATGCTGATGATGCTTTTAACAGTGATCCTGATCGCCCTGTTTTTGACGATCATGATTCTGGTCAGTAAGATACAAGGGACGGCGCGAGTGGTGAATTATGCAGGCCTGGTCCGGGGAAAGACCCAGCAGATCATCAAGCTGGAGGATGCAAAAGAACCGCAGGATGAGATGATTGCATCGGTAGCCTCTTTCAATGGGATTTGAATCGAAAGATGAATATAATGAGATTATGTTTCTCAGGGAGATCACGCATACTGTCAACGCATTTAACGATATGGCAGATGTGATAAGACTCTATTCCAAAAAACCGGAAACAGCAGAACAAAGGCTTGCAAATCTTTTATCCGAAGTTATGTATGACGATTCTGAATCGGTATAGTAAGATAATCGGAGTTATGATACAATGAGCGCAAGCGAGTCAAGCTGTTTACAGATTTGACGAGCGGCGAATTGGCTTATGGACAAGTCCATAAGATGCCTACACGCAAGAAGCATTTCAACAGTTCCGATTGTCTGATATCGAAAGGAGACATACGATTATGGCAAAAGGATCTGTTAGAAAAAAAAGGAAAAAGAAATGGTACTATCGCTTCTATGTAGAAGATGCAAAGCGGTAAAAAATGGTTCAGAAAGAATATGCTGGAACCGAAAGTAAAAAGTGAGACGGAAAAACTTCTCCGCAAAGCACTGGAAGATTATGAAAACAAGAAGTTTGTCGCAAAGGCAGACAGCCTTACGGTAGGGGAACTTCTGGATATGTGGGCGGAAGAAGAACTGAAAACCGAACACTCAGTAATGGCACAGTGGAAAATTACCTTGGTGCAATCCGATGCAATATATCAAACTGAAACGACAGGCAGAGGAAGTTGACCTCTTTTCCGATGATGAAGTGGAAGAAGGCACACAGCCAATTTCACACGAAGATTATGAACGACTTATCAAATATCTTGAAAAAGAAAAATCCACCCGCCATTCTGCCGATCCAGATTGCATATTATGCCGGACTCCGAATCGGAGAAACCTGCGGTCTTACCTGGCAGGACATTAACCTTGAAGAACAATGCCTGACCATAAAACGCAGTATCCGCTACGATGGTATGAAACACAAAAAATATAATCGGACCAACAAAGCGGAAGAAAGTAAGGATTGTTGATTTTGGTGATACACTGACTGAAGTACTGAAAGCTGCCAGAAAGGAACAGCTCAAAAACCGGATGCAGTATGGCGAATTATATCACCGCAATTACTACAAAGAAGTGCATGTGAAAAACAGGGTATATTATGAATACTATCATCTTGACGGAACACAGGAAATCCCGACAGATTACAAAAAAATCTCCTTTGTCTGCCTGCGACCAGACGGCTCATTGGAACTGCCGAGTACACTCGGCATTGTATGCAGATCAGTGTCAAAAAAGACTGGATGGCTTTGAAGATTTCCATTTCCATCAGTTGCGTCACACTTACACCAGCAACCTGCTTTCCAATGGGGCGACTCGAAAGATGTACAGGAACTGTTAGGTCACTCTGATGTCAGTACTACAATGAATATTTACGCTCACTCAACAAGAAAAGCAAAAAACGGGATTCCGCAAGACTTCTTGATAAAGTAGCGAGCAATGCTTAAACAAAAAATTTCCCTTATTTCCCTTGCGGATTCCGCATAAGGGCAAAAATAAGGAAAAATACATTTCACTATCTAAGAGGCTGTGAGCCTTGAAAAATAAGGAAAGTTCAGGAAATCTCTCCACAAATTCCGAGTTTCTTCATATGGCCGGGTATAAAGATATGGATGAACTATTCAGACTTACAGAGAAAAAGTTTCCGCAACCTGATACGCGAAGATGAGAAGAAGAAGATAGAAGCAAGCATTTGGAAACGGATTGATAATGGCAATGGAAAATGACTATATCCACTTTCATTTACGAAGAGCGGATGGATCGTATCTGTCTGTGCTTGACCATGGGAGAATTGTTGAGAGCCAGCAATATGGCAAAGTATTTTATGTATTGTTCATGGACTGGGAGGATATGAATAGTCATTACAGTGAAAAAATTTTCCGGATAATCAAAGGAAATATTGTAAAAAAAATATTGTTGTAAATAGAAAAAAAATCCTGCTCATATTCATATATTGAACAGGATTTTTTCTTAAAATCTCATGTGGAGCTTCTATTTTATTTGCCAAGGTATGATCTGTTTTCGCCAGTGAATTAAGCAATGCCCGCATCTCTGGATTTGCCAATACTTTTGCCAGAAGTTCCGGATCGACTTCATCAGCAACAGGTACATTATTATTTTCCTGCTGTCCATACATCTGTGGGTCCAGATTTTTTTCTCATAAAATGCTTCTTCAAAAAGCTCTGCATTTTCCTTCGGTCATCATCCAGAATAAAATCAGTTTTCACTATAAATGAAAAAACCTTTCCTCTGTTTCTATCTGCGGAACCGGAGCATTATCATTGCGGAAATGATAGTACGTTCTTTGCCACAAATCAGTTCCTAGCTGTGTAATAATCTCAATTTTGTCATCTGTCAGCGTGTAATCATCAGGTTCTCTCGTCCACTGTTTCCTGCCCGGAAATGTTGTCGCTGACTTGAATATAAATCTTCTCGTACCTCTGAGCAACAAAGTTGATTTCCTTTTGATAGAGCTTGACATAAACATCATATCCACAGCGAAGAAGTTCGATGCAAGTCGCGGATTTATTGGGGGTGATGATTATCTTGTTTATGATTTACTCAAGAAAAATCAAATGGAAGCTGTTATTGTCGATTATTGGAAACGAATACCAAAAGAATCTTTTCAGAACTGGTATAAAAAGCCAGTCCCGGTATCGGACAAAAAAGAAGACAGAGAGAAGGATGCTCTTCTGGAAGATGCAACTATTACGATGCCTGAGATGGCACAGCAGCTTAGAACAACCAGAAGCATGATCAACAAGTGGGCGGATAAAGGAAAGTTTACAGTAATAAAAGTTGGCAGTCGAGTTAGGATCCGTCGGGATGAATTTGAAGACTGGATGGAACAAAAAAGAAAGGAGCATGCAATAATATGGCATAAAAATGTGCAGATACACATAAGATGGGAATAGATATTGAAGCTCAGATCGTTCTATGATAGAATGTAATTACTAAAAAAGTGTGCAGAAGCAGAATTGAGGAATGCAATGATAGAGATTAAAAGAGATGCTTATCTACAGCAGTTGACCATGCGAAAAAGATAACGGAATGATAAAGGTGATTACCGGCATTCGTAGATGCGGCAAATCTTTTTTGTTGTTTAACATTTTCAAGAGATATTTACAAGAGAATGGTGTTGCTGCCGATCATATTATTGAGATTGCCTTGGATGGTATTGAGAATGAGGAATTAAGAGATCCCAAGCTGTGCTTTAAGTACATCAAAGATGCCTTGAAGGATGATGATAAGTATTATCTTCTTCTGGATGAAGTACAGTTCATGCCACGATTTGAGGAAGTGCTGAACAGTTTGTTGCGCATGAGCAACATTGATGTGTATGTCACCGGAAGCAATTCTAAGTTCCTGTCCAGCGACATTGTGACCGAGTTCCGTGGCAGAGGGATGAGATCAGAATCTATCCCCTCTCTTTTGCAGAGTTTTTATTCTGTTTATGAAGGTGATTATGACGATGCCTGGGATGACTACATGATCTATGGAGGATTGCCGCAGGTCGTAGGTTTACAGAGCGAACAACAGAAGGCAGATTACCTGAAAAAATATCTTTGCAAATGTTTATCTGAAGGACGTAATTGAAAGAAAAACAAGATCCAAAAATGTGGATGAAATTGGCATTCTGGTTGATGTGCTTGCGTCTGCAATCGGCGCACCGACCAACCCTTCAAAGATTGCCAATACCTTTGCCAGTGAGCGTCAGATGAGTTATACAAACAAAACGATTTCCAAGTCATATCGACTATTTGGCAGATGCGTTTTTGATTTCCAAGGCAAGCCGATACGATATTAAGGGCAGAAAGTATATCGGTGCAAATCTGAAATACTACTTTACTGATCTGGGACTGAGAAATGCACGTCTGAATTTCAGGCAGCAGGAGCCTACTCATATCATGGGAGAACATTGTTCTGTTTATAACGAGCTGTTGATCCATGGCTACAATGTTGATGTGGGTGTCGCGGATATCTTCGATAAGGATAAAGAGGGCAAACGTGTTCGCAAGCAGTTGGAGGTTGACTTTGTGGTGAATCAAGGAAACCAGAGATACTATATCCAGGTTGCATATGACATGACTTCGGAAGAAAAACAGACGCAGGAGTTCAATTCTCTGCGTAATATCCCGGACTCTTTCAAGAAGATCGTCATTGTAAATGGCAGCAAAAAGCCTTGGAGAAATGATGAAGGTTTTGTCATCATGGGAATGAAGTATTTCTTGCTGAATGCGAATAGTCTGGAATTTTAAGTCGATTTGAGTTGTTGCTGTGGTGTTGTTCTATTTCAAAAAAGAGTGAAATGATATAAATAAGGCCACGGCTGATTTCGTGTTGGAACAGCCGTGGCTCAGTTTATTTTTTTTATCCGTACAAACGAGACTGTTCCGCAGATTATGTAGAACAGACA
>VOFK01001476.1_pt1 | contig 11501 bp, 16 predicted proteins | sample 5384121 | NCBI WGS metagenome assembly VOFK01 (sample SAMN12384730, study PRJNA508395) | human gut metagenome | isolation source: healthy gut J | host: Homo sapiens | reverse complement strand
CAAACTGGCCACCTGCTGGAAACTGTCCGGATATATTCTTCCGAAGGTGGACAAGCTTTATCATGACCGTTAACCGGGGATTCGGAGTCACGGAAACATCCAGAATGTGTGCAAGAAGTGCACGGTATCCCCGTGTCTGCCGGCCTGCAGCTGGCTGGTTGTCTCCATGGCAGCCTCACGGAACGCTTCGTCTTCCTTACTCTTTTTGCTGGCAGTCGGAGAGATATCCTCGAGTTCGGAAATGGTAAACGGAGCCTCCTTCGGATATTCTCCGGTATAGCTTTCATCATAGTATACCAGATCCGGCTTACGCTCTTTTTAATTCTACAATGATCAGTCCCATCTGCAGACCCCAGTCTCCCCAGATGCACATCACCGATCATGTGATGTCCCATAAATTTGCCGATCCGCTTGATACTCTCTCCAATGACAGCAGAGCGCAGATGTCCGACATGCAATGGCTTGGCAACATTGGCCCCGCCGTAATCTACAATAATGGTCTTCGGATGTGCCGCTTTGTCACAGCCAAATCTTCCCTCATCTGCTTTCATATCGCTGACATATTTCGCCAGATAGGCAGGACTTACTTTCATATTGATAAATCCCGGTTTTACAGACTCTACGCTCTCAAACAGTTCGTTTTCTGCCAGCGCCTGCGCAATCTTATCCGAAATCATGAATGGTGCACACTTGTACTCCTTTTGCTGCAGCCATTGCTCCGTTACACTGGTATTCACACAGGTCCGGACGATTGGAAAGTGTAACTTTTCCCTGTATTTGCATCATATCCCTGACCGGTAAATGCATTTGTCACCTGCTCGGTGATCAGATCTTTATTAATGTCTTCATCCTAGGGTTCTCCTCTTTTTTTACTACAGATTATTGTATACATCATAGAAGAAAAAAGTCAAACGCTTCTTCGTATCTGACATTTTCTTTCATACAAAAACGGCTGCCACATTACGCGGCAGCCGTCTCCCTTTTATCAGTTCTATCCGTTATTGTCTAATTGTTCTTTCCGGAAAGGTACTCATCAATACCATTTGCAGCTGCCTTACCTGCTCCCCATTGCAAGGATAACGGTAGCGGCAACTGTTACGGCATCTCCTCCGTGCATAAACACCGTCTTTGCTTGTTGCACCAGTATCTTCGGTTGCAACGATACACTTTGCGGCGGTTTGTCTCAAGCCCCTTGGTTGTGGAAGAAATGAGTGGGTTTGAGAGGTACCGAGTGACATGATCACGGTATCTGCCTCGATCTCATACTCAGATCCCGGAATCTCTACCGGGCTTCTTCTTCCGGATGCATCCGGTTCGCCAAGTTCCATCTTAGATGATTCGCGCACCTTTTACCCAGCCATTCTCATCTACAAGAATTTCTGTCGGGTTCTGCAGCAGATCAAAGATGATGCCCTCTTCTTTTGCGTGTGATGTACTTCTTCCTTACGTGCCGGGCCAAGCCTCTTTTCGCCACGGCCAGTGGACGGCCTTGTTTCAGATTGCGCGCGTAGATGGTCTTCGCCCGGCTCGCAACCTCCAGCGCGCGGATGACGCGCTTTTTCGTCGCGGCGGCCGCGGCCCGGGTCAATTTCGCGCAGCCGAGCCAGCATGGCCTCTCCGCCCGTTTCACGCAGCTGCGCCTCGAGCGCTTCGCGCCTGCCGGTCTGCGGGACAGGTGCGAACGACCGGCCTGCAATGAGACTGTCAACATACAGTCCCCGTACCGCCCGCAATGACGGCGGTTTTGCCGCGCGATAGAATGTCCTGCACGCACGCATCCGCCAGCTGCACATATTTCCCGGCAGAAAAATCCTCGCCTGGCTCAACCATGTCAATTAAATGGTGGGCAACGCCCTCCATTTCTTCTTTTGTGGGCTTGGCCGTGCCGATATCCATGTGCTTGTAAATCTGCATGGAATCGCAGGAGACGACCTCGCCGCCGTATACAGCTTCGCAAGCTGCACGGCAAGCTTCGTCTTGCCGGAGGCCGTCGGGCCGACGACGCAGATGATCCTGTCCATGTTCAAACCCTCTTGAACTGCTTTTCCAGCTGCCGCTTCGTGAGCGTCACGCAAACGGGGCGGCCATGCGGGCAGTATTTGATATCGTCGCGGGACAGAACCTCCTGCACGAGCCGCCGCAGCTCCTCATCAGATGTCTGCCAGCCGGCCTTAATAGCCGATTTGCAGGCGATGGTGTGCAGCAGATTGTCGCGCAGGCTGTCCGGGTCAAGTGTTTTTCCGGCCAGCAGATCGCCGGCCAGTTCCTGCAAAAGCGCTTTTGCGTCCTCCACGTCCACGTCGGACGGGATCTGCCGGATGAGCACGTCTCCGCCGCCAAGTCCTCCGTTTCAACCCGCAGCGCTCCAGAAGCGCCTTGTTTTCCAGCACAGCTGCGGCCTCTTCGCGCGAAAGTTCCGCGGAGACGGGGGCCAGCAGCAGCTGGGCCATGATGGGATGGTCTTCCTTTTTGAGCGCCTCAAAGCGAATGCGCTCATGCGCGGCATGCTTGTCAATGAACAGAACGGCTTCGCCCTGCTCAATAATAATATAGGTGTGCAGCGCCTCACCGATGATACGGAAGGGCTCTTCCCTGACGGCAAATTCCTGCTGCTGTACTTCAGACGCCTTGACCGGTTCCGGTTTCGGCTCCGGGTTTCCGCGGCCTGACCTCCTCCGGCCGGTTCGGGCTTCGGCTCCGCTCTGACCTCCGGTTTTGCTTCCGGCTTTGGAAGATCAAAGGCCTGCTGCGCAGGCGCAGGCTCGGAGCGCGGCAGCTGCACCGGCGAGGCCAGCATCGGCTGCTCCTGCTTCGGCATGGGCTGCTGTGCGGCCTGGCGGCGGTATTCGGATGCCTGCATGGTCTGATAGAAGCCGGGCTTCGGCGGCTGGACGATTTTGGGCTGTGCCTGCGGCTGCGGTGCGGCCTCCTGCTTTTTCTCCGGCGTTTTCCATTCCGGGCGGCCAGCCGCTCTGGAGAGCGTGGACAAAACGGCATAGTGTACCGCGTCGAAGACCTCACGCTCGGACAGGAACTTGACCTCCGTTTTGGCCGGATGAACGTTCACGTCCACAGCCTGCACCGGCATGTCAATTTCCAGCACGCAGGCCGGAAAGCGGCCTACCATGATCTGGTTGCGGTACGCCTCTTCCACGGCGGCGGAGAGCAGACGGGACTTGATATAGCGGTTGTTGACGAAGAAGCTTTGCCATGCGCGGTTTCCGCGTGTGGCAGTCGGCTTTGTGACAAAGCCGCGCACGCGAAGCTTTTCCCAGCTGCCGTCAACCGGCAGCATATTGTTGGCAAGTTCCCGGCCGTAGATGGCGTAGATCGCGGCCATGCGGTCGCCCTGTCCGTCGGTGTGCAGCTGCTCCTGACCGTCCTTCAAAAAGCGGAAGGAGATCTCCGGGTGTGCCAGCGCCTGCTGCTGCACAACGGAGAAAACAGCGGAGGACTCCGCCGCGTCGGATTTCATAAACTTCATCCGCGCAGGCGTATTGTAAAATAACTCCCGCACCAAAATCGTCGTGCCGCACGGGCAGCCGACAGGCTCCTCAGACAGAACCTTTCCGGCTTCGAGATGCAGGCGAACGCCGTTTTCCGCGCCCTGCGCCCGCGTGAGAAGATCGATTTTTGACACGGACGAAATCGCGGCCAGCGCCTCGCCGCGGAAGCCAAGCGTACCGATGCAGGCAAGATCCTCTTGCCTGCGGATTTTGCTCGTTGCATGGCGCAGAAATGCCGTGCGGGCATCAACGGGGTCCATGCCGCAGCCGTCGTCGGTGATGCGCAGGAAGGTCATGCCGCCGTTTTGTAATTCTATTGTAATGTTTTTCGCACCCGCGTCAATGGAATTTTCAACCAGTTCCTTTGACGGCGGACGCCGGGCGCTCGACGACCTCGCCTGCGGCGATGAGATCGGCGACGTGGCGGTCAAGCTGAATGATCTTCGGCATAAAGCCCCTCCCAATCAGAAGTTCAGCTGCAAAAGCCCGAACGACAGCGCGTTGACAATGGCGTGCAGCGAGATAGACGCCCAGATCGTCCCGGCCTTTTCATACGTCCAGGCCAGCGCGACGGAGGCGGGCAGATACGGAATGCAGCTCAAAAGCACCGTTCCGGCAGGATAGAGCATGAAATACTGCCAGTTGTGCATGAGCGTGAACAGGATAACGGACACGAGATATGCCATGACGCGCGACGTCGGCTGAATGGAGCCGAAGACAAGTCCGCGCACAAGCGTCTCCTCAATGATCGGCGCAAGGAAAACCGTCACGGCCAGCATGACATACTGGTTATCGGAAATGAGCGAACCGACCGTTTCGTTATTGTAGATCGTAAAGCCGGGAGCCAGCCGGGAAAGCGCGAATTGCAACACCCACGTGCCCGCGTAATACATCGCGAAGCCCAGAACCAGCGCCTGCACAAAATTCCAGAACGAGCCGCCGAAAAACGACTGCCGCAAAAATCCATGGAAAATCAGCAGCACGGCCAGCAGATTCACGGCAAAATAGACGAGATTCATCGTCAGTGCCGTCATGCCAAGCGAGAATTTCACGTTCGCCAGCTGCAGAAAGCAGATTCAGAATCAGAAGATAAAACGGCAGATAGAGCCACCCGGCGATCGTTTCAAATTTCGTCAGCCGGTAAGAAATCGAATGGGACGCTTTGCGGGCCATATGGAGAAGCCCCTTTCCGAGAGAGTCTGTAGGGGCCGACGACTCTGTCGGCCCATTGGGAAGCTGCGAATTCGCTGAAGAGTCCCGTAAAAAGCTGCATTCTGCCGGGCCGATGCAGGCATCGGCCCCTACAGGCAGCCCCTCTTTACAGCAGCTGCTTCAGCTGGTACAGCTGGTTCAGCGCCTCGATGGGGGTGAGCGTTTCGACCGTGATGGCCTCGAGCGCGCGGCGCAGCTCGTCCGACTGCATATCGAGCATGGAAACCTGATCGGACACGGGTGCAGCGGCGGGCTTTGCACGCTCCGGCGCGCCGGATTCGAGATCCTTGTGAGATTTCCCGCGCGCGCGTAATGACCCGGTCGGGAATGCCCGCGAGCTTGGCGACCTCGATGCCGTAGCTGTCGTCTGCTGCACCGGGGACGATCTTGCGCAGGAAGATCATGTCCCCCTGCCGCTTCTTGACGGCAATGTTGAAGTTTTTGACGCCCGGCAGTGTCTGCTCAATGTCCGTCAGCTCGTGATAGTGCGTGGCGAAGAGCGTTTTCGCGCCCAGCCGCTTGCGGTCTGCTGCGTATTCGAGCACGGCGCGCGCGATGGCCATGCCGTCAAACGTCGACGTGCCTCTGCCCAATTTCGTCGAGAATGAGAAGTGAACGCGGCGTCGCGTTTTTCAGAATATCGGCAACCTCGGTCATCTCGACCATGAATGTTGACTGGCCGGAGGCCAGATCGTCCGATGCGCCAATGCGCGTGAACAGCCGGTCGACAATGCCGATGTGTGCGCCGACTGTGCCGGGACGAACGAGCCCATCTGCGCCATGAGGACAATGAGCGCCACCTGCCGCATGTAGGTCGATTTACCGGCCATGTTCGGGCCGGTGATGATGGCCGTGCGGCAGTCCTCCGAGCCAAGCAGCGTGTCGTTCGGCACGAACAGCGCGTTTTTGAGCATCTGCTCGACGACCGGATGACGGCCCGCCGTGATCGATACGGTATTGCCGAGATCGACCTCGGGCTTGCAGTAATGATTATGAACGGCGACGGCTGCAAAGCTGCACAGCACATCCAGCTGCGCGACAGCCTGCGCGGTCTGTTTGACACGGGCAGATTCCCCCGCGACAAACTGCCGCAGCGCCACAAACAGGTCATATTCCAGCGCCACAATGCGGTCCTTGGCCGTCAGAATGGTGCTTTCCAGTTCTTTGAGTTCTTCCGTGATGTACCGTTCGCCGGTGGAGAGCGTCTGCTTGCGGATATAGCTGTCCGGGACCAGATTCAGCTGACCCTTTGCGACCTCGATATAATAGCCGAACACACGGTTATAGCCCACGCGCAGGTTCCGGATGCCGGTCTTTTCCTTTTCGTGGGCCTCGATCTGCGTGAGCATCCCTTGCCGCCGGACTGGACGGCGCGCAGCTCGTCGAGCTCTTTGTTCGCGCCGTCGCGGATCAGGCCGCCTTCGCGCAGCAGAAACGGAGGATCGTCCACGATGGTCGCGTCGATCTTCTCCTTGAGATCTGCCAGCGTGTCAAGCTGCTCAAGAAGCGTCTGCAGATACGGCGAACGCATCCCGGACAGCCGCTCCTTGACGGCGGGAAGACTCGCCGCGCCCTGTGAAAGCGCGGCAAGGTCGCGGCAGGAGGCCGTGCCCGTCATAATGCGGGTCATGGCGCGCTCAAAGTCTGTAATTTCGCGCAGGGACAGGATCAGCTCTTCCCGGTCGATGGTCTTTTTTTGACCAGCTCCTCCACGGCAGTCAGTCGGCGCGTGATCTGCGCGGGGCTGAGAAGCGGCCGCTCCATCCACGCCCGCAACAGACGGCCGCCCATGGCGGTCTTCGTTTTGTCGAGCACCCAGAGAAGGCTCCCGCGCTTTTCCTTTGCGCGCATCGTCTCCGTCAGTTCGAGATTCCGCCGCGCGGCAAGATCGAGCTGCATGAACTTGCCTGCAATATATAATTCCAGCGCCCGGATGTGCGGCAGCTCGTTTTTCTGTAGATCGCGCAGCGTGGTCAGAAGCGCGCCCGCCGCTGCAATGACGCACGGCATATTCGCAAGGCCGAGCGCCTCCGGCGACTGCCCAAACTGCGCCGTCACGGCAGCCGCGCACAGCGCAGGGTCAAACTGCGCGTCCGTGCCGATGTTCACGCAGGTGTGGAAGCGGTCGCGCAGAAAATCCGCCAGCGCGCCGTCCTCCGCCGCCGTGCCGCCCAGAAGGGCCTCGGACGGCAGAAGCTGCCAAGCTCGTTCTGCGCGTCCTGCATGGCGTCGGCGCCGGAAACCTGCGTCGCGCTGAATGCGCCGGTCGACACGTCGCAGAAGCACAGGCCGTATGTACCGGCTGCGCCGTAGACGCAGGCATAATAATTATTTTTGGATTCCACCAGCATCGAGCTTTCCGTCACGGAGCCGGGCGTCACGATGCGGATGATGTCGCGCTTCACCAGCCCCTTCGCCAGGGCAGGGTCCTCCATCTGCTCACAGATGGCGACCTTGTAGCCCTTGCGACCAGCCGCGCGATATAGCTCTCCGAGGAATGATACGGCACGCCGCACATGGGAATCTTATCCTCCGCGCTCTTGTCCTTGCATGGTCGCGCGAGGTGAGCGTCAGATCGAGTTCACGCGAGGCAATGCGCGCGTCCTCCTCGAACATCTCATAAAAATCGCCCAGCCGGAAAAACAGCAGGCAGTCATCGGGATTACGCTCCTTGACCGCATAATACTGCTGCATCATGGGGGTGAGTTCGGCCATAAACAAAACCTCCGGGTTTTCTCTTTTAACGTCTGAAATTATCGCCAAGCTTTTTTCAAATCCATATGCACCTTACGCATTATCAGGCGGCGCCCGATGCCGGTCGGCCCGTTCGCGAAGTTGCAAATTCGCCGAAGAATACCGTAAAAACGGGCACATCGGGAAGGTCGAGAATAGCGGCGTTTGTCTGCCGGGCCGATGTGGGCCCGCACCAGGGTGCTGTGTTATCGGAGTTCGCCTACAAGGCTCCACGTTGTGCAGCCCGTGATCGTCACATCCAAAAACTGGCCAATCAGGCTGTCGTCTCCCGCGAAGCGGACGAGTCTTCCGCCCTCGGTGCGGGCGGTGAGCATCTCCTTTTCCCGCCCGTCGACCAGCACGCGCAGCGTCCTGCCGACGTAGCCCTGGTGGATCTCGAGCGAGATGCGGTTCTGCGTGTCGCAGAGGCGGTCAAAGCGGCGGTTCTTCTCCTCTTTCGGTGTCGGATCGTCCATTTTCGCGGCGGGTGTACCCGCGCGCGGGGAGAAGATAAAGGTAAACAGCGCGTCATAGCGCACGTCTTCGATCAGGCTGATCGTGTCCTCGAATTCCTCCTCCGTCTCGCCGGGGAAGCCGACGATCACGTCGCTGGTCAGAACCAGCTCCGGCATGATCTCGCGGCCGTAATGCGCCAGCTTCAGGTATTCCTCGCGGGTATAGTGCCGGTTCATGGCCTTCAGCACCCGGTCGTTGCCGGACTGGAAGGGCAGGTGGAACTGCTTGGCGATCTTGGGGTATTTCGCAATGGTATCAAAGAGCTTTTTGCTTGCGTCCTTCGGGTGGCTCGTCATGAAGCGCAGCCAGAACTCGCCGGGAAGCTCGGCGATACTCGCCATGAGGTCGGCAAAATCAACGCCGAGGCCGAGATCCTTGCCGTAGGAGTTGACGTTCTGGCCGAGCAGCGTGATGTCCTTATAGCCCGCGGCGATGAGGCCCTTGACCTCTTCCAGGATCTCCTCCGGCCGTCTCGAGCGTTCGCGGCCGCGCACGTAGGGGACGATGCAGTACGAACAGAAATTGTTGCAGCCGTACATGACCGACACCCAGGCCTTGAGGTTTGACGAGCGGACCACCGGGATGCCCTCGGCGATGTTGCCCGCGGAATCGTCCACGGCGAAGAGGCGCTTACCGGTCTTCAGAACTCTTTGCAGAAGCTCCGGGAAGCGCCAGAGCTCATGCGGGTTGAACACGCCGTCGACGTGGCGGTAGCTGTTTTTGATGCGCTCGACGACCTGCGGCTGGCCCATCATGCAGCCGCAGAGGAAGATCTTCTGCGCCGGATGGCGGGCCTTGGTCTGGACCAGCGCGCCGACGTTGCCGTAGACGCGGGTCTCCGCGTGCTCACGGATGGCGCAGGTGTTGATAACGATGCAGTCCGCGCCCTCTTCGGTGTCGACGATGTCATAGCCGCTCGCGCGGAGCATGCCGCGGATCCGCTCGGAATCCGCCTCGTTCTGCTGGCAGCCATAGGTGTCGACGTAGGCCCGCGGCGTCCGGCCGCGCGAGGCCCACCAGGCTTTGATCTCGCCGCAGACCGCCGCCTCTCTGGCCAGCTCCTCCTGCGCGATCACAACGGGTTTGCGTTCCATGTGCATATCCTCCGAACTGCATATACTGAATAATTGATTATAGCAGATTTACCCCTTTTTTTGCAATCCGGCAGCAAAAAAGCGCACCGCAAAAACGGTGCGCTTTCGCTTGTATCGTACAGAATTCACGTTCCGCCCGCCAGGCGGTCGTAGCGGAAGCAGAAGACGGCGTCGTAGGTGCTGCCGTCTTCGCCCTGCAGGCGGGCGGCGACGGTATAATCGGCGCTCTCGCCCGGCAGCAGCGGCACGCGGCCGCCGCGCAGCTCGTCCTGCGTGAAGATCCGGCGTTCGCTGCCGTCCGGCGTCTGGCAGGTGACGGTATAGGGCTCCAGCAGCGTCTGCCCGAACTCCAGCCGCACGGTCCTTCCGCCGCCGGTCGTGCCGAAGGCGCTGTAGTTTCCTTCATCCGGCTCCTGCAGGACCTGCACGGTCCCGTCCGGCAGCGTCTGCGTCATGGAATAGACCCCGGCAAAGAAGCAGCTGTCTTCATCCTGCCCCGGCAGGCTGAACCAGACCCGCAGCGCCGGCCGCGGGACGATGAGCCGGTCCAGCAGCTGCCAGTCGATGGGCTCGGCCAGATAATAGCTCTCGCTCGGGGCGTTTTTCAGCCACAGGCGCGTCACGTGGATGGACTGGTTGTCAGCCAGCGTCACGCTCAGCGTGCCCTCCGGCGCGTCAAACAGCAGCTGCAGCGAGCGGCACTCGCCGTATCGGTCGAGCGCTTCCGTATGGATAGGTCTCCAGCTGCAGCGCGGCGAGATAGTCCTGAGCGCCGCCTCGTCCGTGCAGCCAAAGTCGGTGCCGCTGCCGCGGTCATCGTTCCATACGTCCACATAGCGCAGGGAGAAGTCTTCCGGCGGCCGGCCGTCGAAGATCCGCGCCGCACCGGGCTGCGCGTCGTAGGCCAGCGCCACATGCCCGGCGCAGAGCGTCAGCAGCAGAAACGTCAGCCCGACGAGGAGCGCGCCCGTGTGCTTCTTCCCCGGCGCCATGATGTTTTTGAGCCGATAGCGCAGGGCGCTGGCCGTGGCGGACAGGCAGGTGGTGAAGCCGCGCTCGTCGCCCGCGGTCTTTAACAGCAGCTCTGCGTACTGCCGCCGGACGGGCTGCGGCTGGGCCAGGAGGACGGATTCGTCGCAGCTGAGCTCAAAATCATCCGCGCTTTTGCGCATGGCGACCCACATCAGGGGATTGAACCAGCACATGGCTGTGCAGAAGACCATAAAGAAATTTCGAGGCCGGGTCCCGGCGGCTGAGATGGATGATCTCGTGGCGCAGGATGAGCGAAAGCTCCTCCGGGGTATAGCTGCGCGCGGGCAGGGCGACGCAGGTGGTCTTCTGAAACAGGCCGATCGACAGCGGCGTCGTGAGCTGCGGCGCGCGGACGAGCGTCCACTTCGTCTCCCCTGAGCCAGGCGCGCGCCAGCTCCGCCCGCCAGACGGCGAGCGTCTGCTCGTCCGTGACAACGACGGCGTCTTTCAGCACGCGGCGGCGGAAGCGCAGGTGGGAGATGATCTTCCACGCAAACACGCCGATCGCCCCGGCCGCCCAGACGGCCAGCAGCACCGTCACGAGCGTCCCGGACGCGTGCAGGACGAGCATCCGCTCGCCGCCCGGGTCCGCGCGCTGGACGCTGCTCACTTGGGCCAAAAGTACAGATACCCCGGCAGCAGCCACAAGACCGCGCACACACGGGCAGAAATATGCCGCCGCAGCAGCGGCAGGACAGCCAGCAGCAGCACGTAATACACACCGATCAGCAAAAACACGCGCAGCAGCAGCCCCAGCAGATACTGCACCGCCATCTCGCCCGCCGATCGCAAGGCTGATGGCCAGATACATCACCAGCATGGTCGGCAAAGCGTCTCCGCGGCGGCAAAGCTGCGGAAGCGGGGCATGCCGGTCCTGGTGTCCTCATCTGCAGGCTGCTCCTTCAGCTCCCGATCGTTCCCTGGTCCCAGACGCTGCAGGTGAGGACGCCGCCGACGACCAGCCCCAGGATCAGCCGGAAGGCCAGTGTCGTGCTCATAGCGCATCCTCCCGCAGCAGCTCGCGCAGCTTGCCAGCTCCTCCGCCGTCAGCCCGCTGGCGCGAGCGCGCGGCCAAGGCCGACACGCCTCCGCCGCAGAGCTTATCGTATTTCCGCCCCTGCAAAGGCAAGAGTCTCTTTGCGACCAGCGGCCGGCTCGGCGCGTGTCGGTCTTTTTCGATCTGCAATAAAGCCCTTGTCCGCCAAAGCCGGGGCCAAGACCGTCAGCAGCGTCGTCGGTGCCATCGGGTGCGTCCGGTCCAAGAAAAATCGCACTGGATCGCCGCCCGCTTCACCGGTCATTGTCTTTCATCGCCTGTGAAGACCTCCCCAGCCTGCACCGGCGGCAGCGCGTCCGTATTGCATCCGCCATCAGAAGTCCTCCTTCAGCAATACGTAACTGAACGAAG
>VOFK01000182.1_pt1 | contig 11510 bp, 24 predicted proteins | sample 5384121 | NCBI WGS metagenome assembly VOFK01 (sample SAMN12384730, study PRJNA508395) | human gut metagenome | isolation source: healthy gut J | host: Homo sapiens | reverse complement strand
CACAGTTCCGTTCTTCCCCAAGTGCGCGGAATAATGTCATTTCGTCCAATAAATTCAGCGCACCGCCAACCGGAACTCCGCTGGCAATCCGGGTTACTTTAATCCCCGCCTGCTTGACATATTTGCTTATCCAAAGTGCTGTTAAGCTTCTCCTTCCACCGTGGAATTTGTCGCAATAATAACTTCTTTGATATCTTCCCTGTTGAAGGCGCTGCAGCAGTTCCTTGAGTTTTAAGTTCTCTGGCTGCACACCAACCATTGGATTCACCCGCACCGTGAAAGTACATGGTACACGCCCTTGTACTGTCCGGTTTCTCATAAGCCGCCAAATCACTTGGTTCCTCGACTACCATAATCGTCTGGTGGTCTCTTTTTTCGTCCGCACATACCTGACACAATTCCCGGTCAGACAAATTAAAACATTCTTTGCAAAAACAAATCTTCTGCTTTGCCGTCAATATACTGTCCGCTAAATGTTTCACGCGTGCTTCCGGCAGAATTTAAAATATGCAGTGCCAGCCGCTGTGCTGACTTTGGACCAATGTTTGGCAAAGCTTGCCAATTCTTCGATTAAATTTGTAATCGACTCACTATAATACTTCATTAGAATGGGAAGCCTCCGCCAAGGTTCAATCCGCCGGTCAATGCTTCCATGGATTTTGCACTGTCTTCTTCGAGCTGGCGCAATGCCTCATTCGTTGCCGCCACAATCAAATCCTCTAACATTTCAATATCATCCGGATCTACTACTTCCTCACTGAGTTTCACTGAAAGAACTTCTTTTTACCAGACATTTTCACTGTAACGGCACCGCCGCCGGCTGTTGCCTCGTACTCTTTTTTCTTCCATTTCTCTCTGGCTTTCTTCCATCTGACGCTGCATTCTCTGCGCCTGTTTCATTAAATTATTCATGTTTCCCGGCATACCGCCCTGGAATCCACCTCTTTTTGCCATTTTTTCTTCTTCCTTTCTTTTTCTATGTCGGTCAATCCAACATTTCAATTTCTACATTTTTTTATTATATTGCGAAGTTCCGGCAAGGCATTCATTTCCTGACGATTTTCCACAAACCGTACATCTAACGAAATCTCTTTGCCCGTCAATTGACCGGCTGCCTCAATCAGCACCTGCTGATTTTCCTCTTTTTTAAAATACTCGGCAGGCATTCCCTGCGTAAAGGCAAGGACTAATTTCCCAGCCTCCGATACGGAAATCCTCACATCTAAAAGCATAGACCGCGACACCTGATCGATTCGTCCAAGTATCTGGTTCCAGTTTGCCACCACATCTCTTACATCATCAGGAACTGCTTCAGGACGAATTTCTCTCTGTGGCTTAATTACCGGCTTGTTCTCAGATGTTCCCGCACTTTGCGCTGCCACAAAGGTGCCGGACTCCATCATCTCCTGCCACTGTTCATTCTTCTGCTCCAACTGATTTAACCGCTGAATCAGCGAATCGTAATCCGTCTGCATCTGCGGACGGCACTAAAGCGAATCATCGCCATCTCAAGCATGACACGCTTATTGTTTGCATATTTCATGTCATTTTGCCAAATCCGACAAAATACGGATATAGCGGAACAAAATTTCCAATTCAATCTGCTCGGCAAAACGGGAAAGTTCCTGCCTGTTTTCCTCCGACATATCCACTAACTGCTCTGCCTCATCCGCAGTTTTCACAACCAAAAGATTGCGTAGATACCAAATCAGTTCATTGACAAATTGTGATAAATCCTTGCCCTGCTCAACCATCTCAGCCACAATGGCAATCACGCCATCGACCTGATTTTTTATCAAAGCCTCCATCAACCGGTGATATACACTGTGGTCGACAGCACCAAGAATTTTTCAAAACATTTTCATACGTTAATTTCTGTCCGAAATAAAAAGAAATACACTGTTCCAAAAGACTTAAGCCATCACGCAGTGCGCCGTCTGCCTGTCTCGCAAATGTAAGTGAGCGCCTTGTCTTCTGCCTCAATTCCTTCTATTTCTAATAATTCCCGCAGTCTTGCCGCAATTGTTTCCACCTGAATCCGTTTGAAATCATAGCGCTGGCAGCGCGACAAAATGGTAAGCGGAATCTTATGTGCCTCCGTCGTTGCCAAAATGAAAATCAGATAGGAAGGCGGCTCTTCCAATGTTTTCAAAAAGTGCATTAAATGCGCTTGTCGAGAAAGCATATGCACCTCATCGATAATATACACTTTGAAACGTCCCTCTGCCGGTGAATACTGCACTTCATCAATCACCTGCCGGATGTCATCCACACGGTTATTCGATGCCGCATCGATTTCCACTCACATTCATGGAAGACTGTTCCTCAATTGCCTTACACATTGCACACTCACCACAAGGACCATTCGGTCCCCGGATTTTCACAGTTTACTGCCTTTGCAAAAATTTTGGCAACCGTCGTTTTTCCGGTTCCTCTCGTTCCGCAAAACAAATAAGCATGTCCAATCCGGTCCGCCTGAATCTGATTTGTGAGCGTTTTTACAATATGTTCCTGCCCCCGGACACTGAAAAGTCCTTGGGACGATATTTCCGATATAAAGCCTGATATGACATAATTGCCTCTTTTCTGTTACACACCAAAACTGATGCCCAAATTTTTTCGCCTCGCCGGGATAATGGAAGAATCCGGGTCCACCATCTTTAATTTACCCGCTACTTCTTCTAACGGAATCGGAATGATTTCTCTATTTTTAAATCCAACCATGTATCCGTATTTTTTCTTCTAAGATCAACTGAGCCGCTGCTGCCCCAAGGCGGCTGGCAATCACACGGTCATACGCACACGGGCTTCCCCTCGCGTTGTGTGTGTCCCGGCACCGTAATACGAATTTCCTGCCCGGTACGCTCCTCAATCTCTGCTCCTATTTTATAGGAAACACTTGATACGGATTATTCTTTAATTTTGCTTTTCTCTCTTTCTTCGTAAGAAGTGCGTCCTCCTTACTAATTGCACCCTCTGCCACTGCCAGAATTGAAAACGCTTTTCCGGCATCCGTGCGCTTCTGAATTGCCTGTACCACAGCGTCAATATCATATGGTATTTCCGGAATCAAAAATCACATCTGCTCCCCCGGCAATCCCGGCATGAAGTGTAAGCCATCCAACTTTATGTCCCCATAACTTCCACGATAAATACTCTTCCGTGCGAATACGCTGTCGTGTGTGAATACAATCAATCGCCGTAGTCGCAATATCCACGGCACTCTGGAAACCAAATGTCATATCCGTTCCCCAAATGTCATTGTCAATGGTTTTTGGAAGCCCTACTACATTTAAGCCTTCCTCCTGCAGCATATTGGCGGATTTATGTGTGCCATTTCCTCCTAAAATCACAAGACAGTCAAGTTTTAATTTATGGTAAGTATTCACCATCGCCGCCACTTTATCCATGCCGTTGGCATCCGGCTTTCTCATATTCTTAAATGGCTGTCTCGAAGACCCAAGAATCGTTCCGCCCTCCGTCAAAATACCGGAAAAAATCAAGCGGTTTCATTTCTACATACTTTTCATACATCAAACCCTTATACCCCTCAAGGATACCGATAATCTGTGTGTCCGGGTCTGCATTATACAACGTTTTTTGCCACGCCGCGCATTGTTGCGTTCAAAGCCTGGCAGTCACCACCACTGGTCAAAAAAAGCTACTCGTCTCATATCTGCCTCCCCTTTCGAAAGTACGTGTCTTAGATACGTTCTTTAGTTTACCCTATTTTGCGGGTTTAGGCAATAGTGGAATGAATTTCGTACGAGGGTTAGGCAGAAAAAAGAATTCTAGCACCATCTCTTTTCAGCATAAAAAAATACTATAGAACCTATCTTACAACAGATCTATAGTATCTTGTAATTATTATTTTACTTTAATTTTTCTTAACAGCACTAAAACTTCCGTATACTTTCTTACCAGCTTTGTCTTTTTCGATATGCAGCTACTTTGATAAAATACTTTTTGCCCTTTTTCAGCTTTTTCGTAACATAATTTGCTTTCTTAGTAGTAATCTTAACGGCTGCCTTCTTAAATTTCTTATCGGTCGAATACATCACCCGATAACCGGCTGCCCTCTTGACTTTCTTCCAGGAAATCTTAGCTTTTTTGCCTTTGTCACTGTTACTTTTACACCCTTGACTTTAGCCACTTTAATCTTTTTACTGCCCTCACAGTCGCTTTCGGCTGTGGGCTTTCTATTTTCTTGTTTTCCGAAGACTGTGTCAGTGCCGGTGTCTGACTTGGTACAATAGTCGGTGCCGGTGTTTCCGTAACATTCGGTGTAGCAGTCGGCGTTACAGAAGGAGCCACACTTGGTGTCGGTACAGGAGTCGGCTTTGGTGTCGGATCCGGAATTGCATCGGCACCTTTTTTCATCTACAAATCTCCAGTGATCAAATTTAGCCAGAGATACCTTATCTTCTCCCCTTAAATACCATATATAGGTCATGAATTCCCGTTGCATTTGTTATATCCGTAGAAAGTATTTTGAATATATACTCACCACCGGTATTATCAATACTAAGTGTTCCGATCAATGGTCCATCTGCTGAATCCAAGTGTAATTCCATAGTTGCTTTTTTCTCGCTTGCTATGGCAGCTCTAAAAGGAAACTGCACTCTTTTCACCAAAATCCACATTTTTTACTTTAATCGTACTTCCATTTTTAATGTCACAAAGGTTCATTCCCACTGTGCCATTTCCTTCTGACTCAACATTTGTTCCTTTTTGCATAGGTTTCTGCCTCCGTCCACTGATATGGATCCAGTTTTGCAATTGGGGCAGGTCCGTCCTTTGTCATATTTAAAGTAGGGAATGTACCGTCCTCATTATATGTAAACTCTTCCACAGAAACAGAACGGTGATAACTGCTGCCTCCCTTTAATTTCTGATCGTGATAGAACAGATACGAATGTCCCATAAAGTCTACAACACCCGGATGGTTTGTATAGCAGCCCCCTGGGATGGCATAATAACTCCCTGATATTCCCACGGACCGGTTGCCGATTTACTTGTAGAATATGCCAGATGTTCTGCTCCACCTGTTGGTCCAAATGCAGCATATACCATATAATACAAACTGCCTCGTTTATAGAACCATGGTCCCTCTCCATAAGAACACTGACGGGATAATTTCCCATTTTCCATCACTTTAGGACCAAAAACCTGACTCATTCATATCAAGCGATACAACACCTTTTTTTACCAATAGTCGTATCATAAGAAAGCATATCCTCATTCAATTTCACATAGCGAAGATTGGGATTACCAAAATACAAATAAGCCTGTCCATCATCATCGATAAATACGGTCGGATCAATGTCATTCCAGTCCCCCTCATCTACCAATGGCTTACCAATAGCATCAACAAATGGTCCGGTTGCCTTATCACTGACACCTACACCAATAACCATACCACCATTCTTTTTTTTATGAACCGGTACATACATATAAAATTTGCCATTTCTCTCAACACACTGGGTGCCCAAGCACGAGGATCCTTCGTATCCATCCACTTAAAATTGTCTCTTGACAGAACAGTCCCATGATCTGTCCAGTTCACCATGTCTTTTGTTGAATAACATTTCCAGTCATTCATTGTGTAAAAATTTTTTATCAGTTTGTCCTCATCATGCGATATACAAGTACAGCGTATCCCCCGAAACCATCGGTGCCGGATCCGCTGTGTAAATATTTTGCACAACTGGATTGTCCGCTTTTGATGGGATTGATAATGATAATGTCGCCATGCATAGAACAAGTGCCCCGGCAACAACTTTTGAAAAAATTTTTTTCATTTTCACAAGCCTCCATTTCTTACCTTTAATCATTTTCACCTTTATTTTAACAAATCTGTATAGTTCTTTCTATGACATTTTATGTTCTATTTCATGATATATAGGGGCATTTTTTGTTGCTTTTCTCTGCCATAACGTGTATTCTATTTTAGGATCAAAAATTTTTTTGAGCAAAGGGGCTTCGAATAACTATGATAGACATTATTTACGTACAAAGCAATGCTTCGCATCCTGCAGGATTTACCTATACCGTAACTGATCAGTCAAATGACTGGTGGCTGATAACTATGACACACATACACCGGCTTACCATATCATAGATGGAAAACGTATTATCATGCCCGCACACAGCATTACTCTATACCCACCCTATTCTTCTATTGAATACGGTTCCCTTGAAAATGAAATATTCTGTGATGACTGGCTGCGATTTTATACAGATGAACCATTTATCTGTAATGGTAGCGTACCTCTTGGTACCCCTTTTAAAGCAATGGATCACTCTTATATAAGCAGCCTTATTCACTTAATTGCTGTGGAAAATTTTTTTTCAAAACCAATATAAAAAATTTCACTGTTCAATCCCTGTTTCAGATTCTTTTTTCAAAACTAAAAGAATCTCTGTCCTACAATAAATCTAGTACTTTCCACGAAATGGCTTTGCAGCAGCTTCATATCAATATTGCCAGCAATCCGTCCTCTCCATGGAATATACCGGATATGGCCAAACAGTTACACATTTCAACAAGGCATCTGCAAAAAATTGTATCAAAAAAAATTCGGTACATCGTGTATGGAAGACGTTATTGAACACCGCCTCCTGCTAGCTAAGGAAAAAAGCTGGACCACAACAACATTACCAATATACAAAAATTGCAGAACAATGCGGCTATTCAAACGTCGAACATTTCAGCCGGCAATTTAAAGAAAAAATTCACCACATCGCCAAAAAGCATATCGTGAATCAGTAAAGAAAAACTAATGTATAGGTTTCTTTTTTTTCACACACAAAAAGAAACTTCTTTAAATTCCTTCACGAAATCCTTTCGGACTGATTCGATATCTTCTCCCCTCTTGACACCCTCGCTTCCATATAATAGAATCTACTCAAAAAAAAACAGAATAGGAGGATTTCCTATGCAGTCTTTACAATCAACCGTAACCTTAAACAATGGTGTGGCTATGCCTATTTTCGGGCTTGGCGTTTACAATTCCAAGGAAGAAACCACTTTCGCCGTTTCGACAGCCATCAGACACGGATACCGCCTGATTGATATACTGCCGCATTTTACGAAAACGAAAAAGAAGTCGGTGAAGGGATTAAAGACAGTGGAATTCCACGAGACGATTTATTTATTACAACCAAACTCTGGAACGACATGCAGCGCGAGAGCCGCCAGCGTGAATCATTCGAAAAAGTTTAGACAACCTTGGTGTAGATGCCGTCGATTTATATCTCATCCACTGGCCAATACCCGGCAAAATCAAAGAAACGTGGCATGTGCTGGAACAATTATATGAAGAGGGACTTGTAAAGGCATCGGCGTAAGCAACTTTTACCGCATCACTTAGAAGAATTAAGTGTCCATGCAAACATTGCACCGGCCTGTTGACCAGTTTGAATGTAACCCTTATTTAACAAGAAAAGAACTTCGTAACTACTGTAAGAAACACAATATCGTACCGGAGGCATGGAGTCCGCTCGCCCGTGGTGCATGCTTTGACGACCCGGTTCTGCAAAAAGCCTTGCCGAAAAGTATGAAAAAAAATATTGCACAGATTATTCTGCGCTACGATGTGCAAAAACGGCATCGTCACAATTCCAAAATCCACCAAAGAAGCCCGAATCCTCAGCAATTCGCAGGTTTTTGATTTTAAATTAAGCACCGAAGATATCGAAAAAATTGATGCCTTAAACAAAAATGAAATGCACGGCGACCCCGACCATGTGGACTTTTAATCCGGTGTAAAATTCTGTTGCATTTTTGCACACATATAGTATAAAATGAAAGTACTGATTTTGTTTCAAGAGTGCTTGCTTTATCAGGCACAGTAAACGATTACTATTTATATAAAGAAAAAGGATGGTTTTTTAAAATGAACTTAAACAACATGCCAAAAACCAAAATCGGAATTGTTGCAGTAAGCCGTGACTGTTTCCCTGAGTCACTTTCTGTAAACAGAAGAAAAGCTTTGGTAGAAGCTTACACAAAAAATATGGAGCAGATGACATTTATGAATGTCCTGTATGTATCGTAGAAAGCGAGATTCAGATGGTCGAAGCTTTGGAAGATATCAAAAAAAAGCCGGCTGCGATTCTCTTTGCGTATACTTAGGTAACTTCGGTCCGGAAATTTCTGAGACTTTTGTTGGCAAAACACTTTGACGGTCCGGTTATGTTCTGTGCCGCCGCTGCTGAGGAATCCGGCAACAGCCTGATGGATGGCCGTGGAGATGCTTACTGTGGTATGCTCAATGCAAGCTACAACTTGAAATTGAGAAACACAAAAAAGCATACATCCCCTGAGTATCCGGTTGGAACTGCTGAGGATTGTGCTGACATGATTCATGAGTTCGTTCCGATTGCACGTGCAGTCGTAGCATTGAACAACTTAAAGATTATCAGCTTTGGTCCACGTCCACTTAACTTCCTTGCTTGTAACGCCCAATCAAACAGCTTTTTTACAACATGAACGTTGAAATCGAAGAGAACTCCGAACTTGACCTGTTTGAAGCATATAACAAACATGAGGGAGACGAAAGAATTCCTGGCGTGGGTGCTGACATGGAAAAAAGAGCTTGGTGCAGGCAACAAAAAAAACCGGAAATCCTTTCAAAACTTGCTCAGTATGAGCTGACACTCAAAGACTGGGTAGAAGAACACAGAGGATATCGCAAATACGTAGCACTCACAAGCAAATGCTGGCCTGCATTCCAGACACAGTTCGGATTTGTGCCATGTTATGTGAACAGCCGTCTGACTGCACAGGGAATCCCTGTATCTTGTGAAGTAGATATCTACGGTGCACTTTCCGAGTTCATCGGAACTGTTGTAAGTCAGGATACAGTAACATTACTCGACATCAACAACTCTGTTCCTGCTGACTTGTACGAAGAAGATATCAAGGGCAAAATATGGCACTTATACATTAAAAAGATACATTCATGGGATTCCATTGTGGAAATACAGCATCTTGCAAGCTGACTGCTCATGAGATGAAATATCAGAAGATTATGGCTCGTTCACTTCCAATCGAAGTTACAAACGGAACTCTGGAAGGAGATATCGTTCCTGGCGATATCACATTCTTCCGTCTGCAGAGCACTGCCGATGCAAAGCTTCGTGCTTACATTGCGAACGGAGAGGTTCTCCCTGTTGCAACACGTTCCTTCGGAGCAATTGGTATTTTGCAATTCCTGAGATGGGTCGCTTCTATCGCCACGTATTGATTGAAGGTAACTTCCCTCACCATGGTGCTGTTGCATTCGGTCACTTTGGCAAAAAACATTGTACGAAGTATTCAAATATATCGGAGTTCCGGTAGATGAGATTGGTTATAACCAGCCGGCAGGTGTTCGTTACCCAACAGAGAACCCATTCGCTTAATAAACAAATAGCGTAAAGTATAAGAAAGCGACTCTGCTTGCGGGGTCGCTTTCTATCAATACAGAGATTCTTAGGAATCCAACAAAAACAAATCAGGAGGTACATTATGTATTACATTGGTGTTGATTTAGGAACATCAGCAGTAAAACTGCTTTTAATGGAAGGAAACGGTAAAATCTGCAATATCGTTTCAAATGAATATCCATTATCTTTCCCTCAGCCGGGATGGTCAGAGCAGAAACCGGAAGACTGGTGGGATGCTGTTGTGGACGGTATCAAAAAAGCTGGTAGACGGTTTTGATGCTTCTGAAGTTGCCGGCATTAGTTTCGGTGGACAGATGCACGGTCTTGTTATTCTCGATGAGAATGATAACGTAATCCGCCCTACCATTCTTTGAACGACGGACGTACAACCAAACAGGTTGATTACTTAAACAACGAAATCGGAAAAAAGAAAAACTTTCTGAGTATACCGCAAACATTGCATTTGCAGGATTTACCGCACCGAAGATTCTCTGGGTGAATGAAAATGAGCCGGATAACTTTGCTAAAATTGCAAAGATTATGCTGCCAAAAAAGATTACATCGCATACAAAATGACAGGCGTTCACAGCTGTGATTACTCCGATGCATCCGGTATGCTTCTCTTGGACGTAAAGAATAAATGCTGGTCCAAAAGAAATGATGGAAATCTGTGACGTAAAGAAGAACAACTTCCAAAATTATTTGAAAGTTATGAAGTAACCGGTTCTCTTACCGAAAGATGCTGCTGCTACCCTTGGTCTTTACAACCAATTGTAAAATTGCTGCCGGCGCCGGTGATAACGCTGCTGCTGCAGTTGGTACCGGAACGGTTGGTGACGGTGGATGTAATATCTCACTTGGTACTTCCGGAACCATTTTCATTTCCAGCAAAGAATTTGGCGTAGACCGTTTCAACGCTCTTCATTCTTTCGACCACGCAGACGGAAACTTCCATTTGATGGGCTGCATGCTCAGTGCTGCTTCCTGTAACAAATGGTGGATGGATGAAATTATTGGAACAAAAAAGACTACGGAAAAAGAGCAGGAGCCAATTACCGACGATAAACTCGGCGAGAACAACGTTTACTATCTCCCATATCTGATGGGCGAGCGTTCTCCTCATAACAACCCGGATGCCAGAGCACTCTTCATTGGTATGTCAATGGATACAACACGCGCTGACATGACACAGGCTGTTTTGGAAGGTGTTGCATTTGCTATGCGTGACTGCTATGAAAATTGCAAAAGACCTCGGCATTAACATTACAGAGACAAAAATCTGTGGTGGTGGCGCAAAGAGTCCTTTGTGGCGCAAAATCATGGCAAATGTATTAAAACATTAACGTAAACATTATCGAGAGTGAAGAAGGTCCTGGTCTTGGCGGCGCCATGTTAGCTGCTGTTGCCTGTGGCGAATATGCATCCGTTCAGGGAAGCTGCTGACAAGATTGTCAAAGTTATCGGCACAGAAAAACCGGATCCTGCACTTGCTGCTAAATACGATAAGAAATACGCAAAATTCAAAGAAATCTATCCTACAGTAAAAGGACTGTATGATACACTAAAAAGCTTAATATTATGAAGAAGAAATTATTATCACTTCTGTTTCTTGTAGCCACACTCGCCTTGACGGGTTGTGGCTACAAAAACCGGAAGTTCATTCGATGCTTGGCATGAATATCAAATCCATCACAACTGTCTGCGGCACTGACTGCAGCATGGATACCATTGATACTTTCATCCACAAGCGACCATGGTATGATAACCTACTACTACACCGATGTTGCCGGTGACAAAGGAATATCCGATGCCAAAACCTACTATAATTATTTAAAGTCAGAAAAACACTGTATCAAAATTGATGACTTTGATGAGAAAAAAAGGAAATTATTCAGCTTATTTCAATTAAATGAAAAAGCAGGTTAAATCGGGCTTTTTAATGAAAGTATCCTTTACCAAAAACAGTTACACCGTTTACATCGAGGACAACATATCATTAGAAAAGATTAACAAGAAAAAGAGCAAGGAGGGGGCTTTTCATGTCAGAAGAATATCATTTCAAAGACCGTATTAAAGAC
>VOFK01000746.1_pt1 | contig 11531 bp, 22 predicted proteins | sample 5384121 | NCBI WGS metagenome assembly VOFK01 (sample SAMN12384730, study PRJNA508395) | human gut metagenome | isolation source: healthy gut J | host: Homo sapiens | reverse complement strand
CTCATTGTGCGCTTCGTTCGGTTACGTGTGCTGAAGCACCGGTTTCGCTGCCGCACACGGTCCGACAAATACAATCTTAGCTTCCGGATGACGCTGTTTAATTGTACGTGCAGTCGCTACCATCGGTGTCAGAGCACTTTGAAACAGTCTCTACCATATCCGGCAGTGTTTTCTTTTTGCTAACATCGACCAAGCCGGACAACAGGAAGTCAACAAAAATGGAAGTTTTCCTGTTTTTACTTCATTTACATAATGTCTTGCTTCCGTAATCGCTCCGATATCTGCACCAAGTGCAACTTCAAACACTTCTGCAAAACCAATTTCTTTCAACGCTGCTTTGATTTTCCAAAGACGGACATCGTCACCAAACTGTCCGATAATCGCCGGAGCCAATTCGGCAATAACCGGTCCCTGCTTCATTGCCTGAATCAACTGAAAAATCTGGGATTTATCTGCAATCGCTCCAAATGGACATGCAGTCATACATTGTCCGCATTTTACGCATTTTTGGTCATCAATCCGGACACGTCCGCGCTCATCGCTGGAAATGGCTTTCACACCACATGCAGCTGCACATGGACGAACCTTCTTTGCAATTGCATCATAAGGACAGATTGCCTTACATTTTCCACATTTAATACATTTTTCTTTATCAATATGAGATTTTTTTCCGTCTACAATGCTGACAGCACCTTTCGGGCAAACCTCTACACAAGGATGTGCCACACAGCCACGGCACTGATTGGATACTTCATATATGTTATCCTCACACATATCACAAGCCGACGGAATTACCTGCATCAAAGGCGGCTCATAATATTTTTCTGCCACATTACTCTCATCCAATCCACTTGTAACATGAACCGGTTCGTCATCCGGTCTTAATGAAAGTCCCATCGCAAGACGCACACGCTCCGAGAGCAGATAGCACGCTCACGGTAAATACTCTCACGGTATAAAGGCGCATCTCCCGGCGTAATTTTATATGGGATTGCCTCGATATCATCATTTATGTTCTGTGAATCAAAAGCGACTTTTTGCAACTTCTGTAAACACTTTCTGTCTCAGTGTCTTAATCGGGGTTTCTATTCCTCTCATTCTTGTCCTCCTTGGCGTAATTGATACAAATTCTCATAATCAATGGTAGAATATCATAGTTTCCAAATATTTTCAAGATACTTCCGATACTTCTCTTGTTCTTCTTTTGGTTCCACGATTGAAATACCCTTTCCAATCCCCGCAAGCCAGCCATAAAACTGCTTGCTGACACTGATTTCTACGAATGTCCGAAACTGTGTCTCGGACTCTTTTAAAACAGGAATTTCCTTTCCAAAACGGTCAATTGCAACGCCAATCAGCCAATTATCAAAAAACAAGCTGAAGCCTTTTTTTCTCCCCGGCAAACATTCAAACGTTTTTTTTGAAAAATCCGTGACATCCAGTTTTTGATATGCTGTTTCCCCTTCTCTTTTTTTCCCTCTTCTCTCTTTAACTGTCGAAGTTTATCTACACGGAAATATTTAATCATCTCTGCTTTGTGGTCATACGCCAGCAGATAATAATTTTCGTCTTCCCACATAAGCATCCACGGAGAAACAAGATAGCGTTCGCCACCGTGCCGCGGCACAAGTTCCTTGTTCTGATTCCATTCGCAGTAAACAAAAGTAACCGGTTGATTTTCGTGCATTGCCTGATGAATGTCATCAATCAGATAAAGGGAAGACAAATTTTCTGTTTTCACACGGTCATTGACACAAACTTGACGCTGTAACCGATTTGCCTCATGGCGGCTCGTGAAATGTTCCAACTTCTCAATCAGATTTCTGCTTTGTTTTTGCGTAATAAATTTGGACGCCTGCACAGCATCAACTAAAAGTTTTAACTCCGCCAATTCAAACTCACGGCTTCCCAGATAGTAACCCGCCGGATTTTTCTGACATACAACATCGTACCCAGTATCTGCAATGCTTCCATGTCCGAATAAACACTTTTTCTTTCCGCATGAATACCATTCTGCTTTAAATACGAGATGATTTGCGGCATCGTTACCGGATGTTTTTCGTCACTCTCACTTCGCAGCAGTTCCAAAATATAAAATAATTTGTATTTCTGGTTTGGTGCTTTCGGCATCAGGATTCCTCCTCCCTTGATTCCATTACGATCTGGTCTCGCCCATGCTCTTTTCCATAATAAAGAAGTTCGTCCGCACGGTTAATCGCTTCTTCCATTTTCTCTTCTTCACAGTAAGTTGCAATACCAATCGTCAGAGAAATTGAGAATTCCATACCGTTATGTGAAAACTTTTTCGATTTCACATCGTCCAAAAATCCCTGCAAAACTTTTCCCGTCTCATTTACTGTTCCATCAAAACCAATCAAAAATTCTTCGCCGCCCCACGCGTGCAGAAAAACCATCTTCACCAACTGCTTTCCGTAGTGCTCCGGCAACATATTTTAGAACTTCGTCACCTTTTTCATGACCATAACTGTCATTGACACTCTTAAAAAATCGATATCCGCAATCGCAAGTGAAAACAATCGTTTTCTCTACGGTAATCCATCTGAATCTGCGCCGCACGCCGGTTCAGAAGTTTTTTGTCAATGGGTCACGCGACACCATTTCTTCCAATGAATCACTGACCGCCACTGCATATTCGCCCATTTGCGCCAGTTCGTCGCCTCTCTTTAAAACATTTTCCGACATTTCATGATGAAATTCTCCATGCGCCACTCTGCCAAGAAATCTCTTAATCGCCTGAATCGCCTCCACCATTTTTCTGTGCCGAAAGATTACAGATAAATCCGGCAAGAATTATGATAAACAGGCAGATAATCACATTTCCTGCGTTATAAAATCTCATGGAAGTATTCACAGACTCCGCCGACTCCCCGGCAAAACTAACACCTACAACTTCATTCTCATCATTGCGAATTGGCACATAGTAGCCAAAGTATCGACTCCCATAACGTCAACATTCTGGGAAAAATATTCTTCCCCGTCTTCAATCACTTGTGAAGCAACTCTTCTTTATCTATATGAGAGCCAACCAGACGATTTCCTTTTTTGTCAACCAGTGTTGTAAGACATCTCTCATCACCAACAAATACAGTAACATCCGCACCGGTATCATTTTTAATATCGTCTAAAAACGCGGTAATCCGATGTAATTTCTGTTTCCCCTTATAAACCCTATCGTCTTTCTGTGAAAAATCTCCCGCATCCAACACATTATAAATACTAATCAGATTATGAGCGATACCGGACAAACTCTTTTTCAATCTCAAATACCATACCTTCACGAACCGAATTCTGACTGTAAAATGTCATGACAACTCTAAAATTGCAATCGGAACTACTGACATTCGCATGATGGTAAAAATTAGACTTTTCCTTTTTTTCGCGCCATATCCGACGCCCCCTCATTTCCATTGTATACGTTTACTCTTCGTCCTCTTCCGGCAAAGCCATTTTCTGCTCTACCATAACTTTTTCATCCAAGCAATTAAAAATCTCATCCACTATTGCTTCGTCCACGGTTTCTTCGTTATTACACTAACAACCGGGACAACAATCAAACCAGCAATCATTGCTAATGCTCCGGCGTTAATCGGCGATGCAATATAATTGATAAACATGTTAGAAACCGTAATTCCAACTCCGGCAATAAAACTTGCCCAGACAGCCGCTTTTTGTCACGCGCTTCCAGTACAGTCCATACAAAAACGGGGCTAAAAACGCTCCCTGCCAGAGCACCCCCAGCTGATTACCATAAGCTGTGCAATAAATGCCGGCGGGTCAGAAGTGCAATCACAACAGAAATGATGATAAAGAACGCAAGCAGTATTCTCATCCAGATTAACTGCTTTTTTCTCACTCATATCTTTTACAAACAATGGTTTGATAAAATCAAGTGTGAGTGTGGAACTTGACGTCAGCACAAAGGCTCGACAAAGTCGACATGGATGCAGACAAAACAAGCACAATGACAATTCCGATCAGAATGTCAGGCAGGCTCGAAAGCATCGTCGGTATAATAGTATCATATGCTACACTTCCATCGGCTGCTTTTTTGTTACACCGGAAATCTGGCTGAATCCACCAAGGAAATAGCAGCCGCCGGAAACAACTACGGCAAACAACGTCGAAATAATAGTTCCTGTATGTACTGCTTTTTCATCTTTAATGGCATAAAATTTCTGAATCATCTGTGGAAGTCCCCACGTACCCAGTGAAGTTAAAATCACAACCCCAAGCAGATTCAGTGGATCCGGTCCAAAGAAGGATGCATAAGCTCCCGGCCCATTACGTCACTTGGCACATGTGCAAGTTCCTTCACAGCCGCCAAAAATCCGCCATGGCCGGAAAAAGTACTGCCGCAATAACTTGCCACAATACCAAATAACATAATAATTCCCTGAATCAAAGTCATTCAGTGCGGTCGCCATATAACCGCCCACAATAACATACACACCGGTCAGCACCGCCATCACGACTACACAGATGCGGAAGTCGATATCAAATGCCATACCAAACAAATAGGAAAGACCATTATACACCGATGCGGTATACGGAATGAGGAAAATAAAGGCAATCATAGACGCTGCAACGCGAAGCGATTTACTGCCATAACGTTTTCCAAAGAAATCCGGCATGGTCATAGATTTCAAATGCTTTGTCATAATTCTTGTTCGTCCGTCCAATACAACCCATGCAAGCAGGGAACCAAGCACTGCATTGCCAATTCCAATCAAGTGGAAGCAAGTCCGTATTTGTAACCGAACTGTCCTGCATATCCGACAAATACAACCGCTGAAAAATAAGACGTTCCATACGCAAAATGCAGTCAGCCACGGACCAACCAACGTCCTCCTAACACAAATCCATTCACATCTGTCGCATGCTTTCTGGAATAAAATCCAATCCCCAGCATCACGGCAAAAAATACCAGTAACAAAATTACCTTAATAACCATAATAAACTCTCTCCCTTCGTATGTTATCGTAACTACTCTTTTACCCACTATTTTACCATAATTTCGGAGGGGTTTCCATAGTGAGTTTTTGGTTTCAGAATTGCGTAGAAAAGTTTTGTGACTCGTGGGTCTACGTTCCACTCCGGTCCGCGCAGGTCAGAGGTTCCCCGAACCTCTTGCGCCGTTCTCACTAATTGAGCTGCGTAGCAGCACTGGGGGGTGCTGAAACTACCAGCACCTCTTCCCCCCAAAAAAAAAAATAAAAAGAAATCCCCCGAAAAGCTATATTTTGCAACGCAAATATCCTGCTTGGGGATTCTTTTTTTTTCAGCTAACTGCAACCGAATCAACGATTTTCGCAAAGCCAAATCTGCTCGTGCCATGTTTATATTTTCATCTGCACTTTTTAAGCGGCGCTCGGCTCTCGCGCCTTCGCCTCTGCCGCACGATTGATGTCAATTTCTTCCGGACTCGCAGGACTGGGCAAGAATTGTAACTTTATCCGGAGTAATTTCCATAAAACCTTCCAGCACTGCTGCCTCTTTGAGCACGCCACCCGGCTCGGTAATCGTCATTACACCAGGTGCAACAATCGTCGTAAGCGGAATGTGATCCGCATAGATTCCGATGTCACCTTCCGTCGTCAAAGTTCCACCATCTCAGCATCTCCGGTATAGAAAAATGCGCTCCGGTGAAATTACTTCAAGACGAAATGTTTTACGTTCTGCCATGTTGTAACCACTTCCTTTCCTATCCGCCCGAAATTACTGGCGGCTCTCTTTGTATCGTGCTACAACATCATCAATACTTCCGGCATTTAAGAAATAACTTCTTCGGAATCTCATCATGTTTACCATCCAGAATTTCTTTGAAGCCCTGAATCGTATCGGACAACTGAACATACTTACCGGGAAGACCGGTAAACTGTTCTGCGACGTTAAATGGCTGCGACAGGAATCGCTGCACTTTACGCGCACGGTTGACAAGCATTTTTCTCGTCTTCCGACAACTCGTCCATACCAAGAATGGCAATAATATCCTGTAACTCTTTGTAACGCTGCAAAATCTCCTGAACACCACGGGCAACCTGATAATGTTCTTCACCCAGCACACGAGGGGGTCCAACATACGGGATGTTGAAGCCAGAGGGTCTACTGCCGGGTAAATACCAAGCTCTGCAATGGAACGCGCCAGTACGGTCGTTGCATCCAGATGCGCAAAGGTATTGGCCGGTGCCGGGTCAGTTAAGTCATCCGCCGGCACATAAATAGCCTGGACGGATGTAATCGAAATCGCTCTTTGTAGAAGTGATACGCTCCTGCAAAGCACCCATCTCTGTCTGCAGTGTCGGCTGGTAACCTACCGCACTCGGCATACGTCCTAAAAAGCGCTGAAACCTCAGAACCTGCCTGTGTAAAAACGGAAGATGTTGTCAATGAACAAAAAGCACATCCTTTCCACCTTTGTCACGGAAATATTCTGCCATCGTAAAGTCCGGCAAGACCTACTCGCATTCTCGCTCCGGGCGGCTCAATCATCTGTCCAAACACCATGGTTGTTTTGTATCAATTACGCCGGATTCGATCATTTCATAGTACAGGTCATTACCCTCACGGGTACGCTCACCTACACCTGTAAATACGGAATATCCACCGTGCTCTGTAGCAATGTTTTGTAATCAACTCCTGAATGAGTACCGTTTTACCTACACCGGCACCACCAAACAAACCAATTTTACCACCCTTCTGATATGGGCACAAAAGGTCAATTACTTTAATACCGGTTTCCAAAATCTCCGATTCGGTAGACTGCTCTCTCTTCAAAAGAAGGTGCTTTTCTGTGAATCGGATCATACTTTTTACTTTTGGCGGCTCTTTTTTCATCAATTGGCTCGCCGAGAACATTAAACATACGTCCTAATGTTTCTTCACCTACCGGCACACAAATCGGAGCTCCCCGTTGCCACTGCTTCCATGCCGCGGACCAGACCATCCGTTGGTCCCATGGCAATACAGCGAACGGTATCATCACCCAAATGCTGTGCCACCTCAACTACAAGCTTATTCCCCCATCCTGTCGTTTAATGTGGATTGCTTCATTAATCTCAGGCAGGTTTCCGTCCTGAAAACGAATATCCAGTACGGCTCCAACAATCTGGGTAATTACGCCGAGACTTGTCTTTACTATTCTCTGCCATTTTCTACCTCCTAACTTATCGCTGACGCACCAGCAACAATCTCTGTCAATTCCTGAGTAATTGCAGCCTGTCTTGCACGGTTATACTGCAATCCCAAGGTATCAATCATCTCCTCTGCGTTACTTGTTGCAGAATCCATCGCCTGCATACGTGCACCATTCTCACTGGCCACCGCTTCCACGAGCGCACCAAAGATTAGGCTGTTTACATACAAAGGGAATGATATAACCCAGAGTTTCTTCCTCCTCCGGCTCATAATTCATCTGTGCCACAGCACCCTTTATCCTTCTCATCCTCTTCCTGTGCATTCTCCTTGATATCATCCTCTGCAAATGGAAGAATTTTAATCAAAGAGGGATTTGTGTCACGGTATTTTTAAATACCGTATACGCTAAATACACTTCATCAATGTCACCATTTTTCCAACGCACCAATCACGGTCTTTCCAATGCTTCCGCATCTCCAAACAACGGATTGTTAATCACCTCGAAAATCACCCTGACAGTGGTATCCCCTGTCTCACATGGCATCCAGTCCCTTTGTTCCAACCGGGTAAATGACTGTTTTTCTCGGTCAAAATCTCCCTCTGGTAACTAACTTTACAATGTTGAATTATAGCCCCCCGCCAGTCCACGGTTTGAAGTGATCAAAATGACTCCCTTCTTTATCGGTCCGTCTTTTTCCACTTTCCGAAGCAGCGGGTGGCTGCACTGGTCACCAACACTGGCTAACATATGGGAAACCGTCTCGTACATCTTCTGAAAATACGGTTTGGTCTCCTCTGCATGATCTTTTAGCCTTCTTGAAATTTTACGGTAGAAACCAGTTTCATTGCCTTTGGTAATCTGTGAGGTGCTGGTTATACTTTTTTTTTCGGCGTTTAATGTCCCTCATAGAAGCCATAACATCACACCTCTCTATTTATTGTTTTCTTTCAAAAAAGACTCTTTAAATTCTTCAATTGCCTTCTTCAACTGTTCCTCAGTTTCCTCTTTGATCTCCTTGTCATCGCGGATGGCAGCCGGAATCTCCGGATGTTTACTATCCAGATAGTCAAACAGTCCTTTTCAAAAGCCAATACATCTTCTACTGCAATGTCAAGCAGATACTGCTTGGTTGCCGCATAAATGATAATTACCTGATACCATACCGGTAACGGTGCATACTGATCCTGCTTTAAAATTTCACGGATTCTTTTCACCCTGATCCAGCTGGCGTTTTGTCTCTGCATCCAGATCGGATCCAAACTGGGAAAATGCTGCCAGCTCGCGGTACTGTGCAAGTTCGATACGAATCGGTCCCGCAATCTTTTTTCATTGCCTTGATCTGTGCAGATCCTCCAACTCGTGATACGGACAGATTTGACCGCCGGACGGAAACCGAGTTAAACATCTCTGTCTCAAGATATATCTGTCCATCTGTAATCGAAATAACATTGGTCGAATGTATGCAGATACATCACCTGCCTGAGTCTCAATAATCGGCAGCGCCGTCAAAGAACCGCCGCCTAATTTTCTGACAATTTGCCGCACGCCCAAAAGGAATGCAGGATAAAAGACATCGCCAGGAAAGCCTCACGTCCTGGTGGTCTGCGAAGCAATAAAGGTACGATAAGCGGCCGCATAAAGTTTGGTTAAATCATCATAAACGATAAGAACATCCTTGCCGCTCTCCATCCACTCTTCTCCGATAGCACATCCGGCATACGGAGCAATATACTGAAGTGGTGCTAACTCACTTGCAGTGGAAACTACAACCGTTGTATAATCCATCGCACCACTTTCTCTTCGAGTGTCTTTACAATATTCGCAACCGTTGATGCTTTCTGTCCGGTATTTTACATAAAATACAAAGAACGCATCCTAATTACCCTGGTTGATGATGGTCATCACGATGGCCCGTTTTACCGGTCTGACGGTCACCGATAATCAACTCCGCTGACCTCTTTCCGATCGGAACCATGGAGTCAATTGCCTTGATACCTGTCTGAAGTGGCGTATCTACGGATTTACGTGAAATAACACCTGATGCCACACGCTCAATCGGACGAGATCTTATCCGTATTACCGGACGCTTACCATCAGCTGTCCGAGTGCATTCCGGCGCGGCCTAACATTGCGTCACCAGCCGACACCGGTACCACCGTCTGTCGTCTTAACCATGTCTTACGCTTCCGTTAATGTTTGCCGGGCATCACCGTAGAAAACGCGCCAGCTGCATTATCGCTTCCTCTGAAGTTCATGACCATTCCATGCACTTCATTGCGAGAACTCAAATTGCAGTCCCATGAATACGGGCAATTCCATGGAAAGCGACACAATTTTCAGGTTACTACATTTAAACCGGCTTCCCGACTCGTACTATATTTTTTAATTTCTTCTTTAATGTTGAACTATTCTTCCGATTAAATTCATGAACAGCTTGCTTCTTTCTGAAAGTATAAATACAATTTGATGACCCAACACTTTACTCTCTTGATAAGCAAAAATACAGTTTTTTGCTGATTAAAGAACTTGGTTGCCAATACGGTCACGATGCCGCCAAAGCAGACTTTTTATCCCAATTTTCAAGCCAGTCCACCGACGAAGTTTCGTACTCGCTCACCTGAAGTTTTTGTTCAATTTTCTTTTTTTGTTTCTCCGATGAGTGGCATGAAAGATACGAATCTGAACTTTCCTATCTTTTTGTAAATGCCATGGCACATTCATTAAAATATGCTAACACACAGGGGATTAGTTCTCCGATTCTTGCTTTTACAAAAGAACATGCAAAAAGTCCCATCATGTCCTGGGACAGTTCCTTTTGAAAAACCTCCGGCACATCCATCTTTTTTCCATCGTCATTTCAGGGGATGTTCCAAAATCGCGCCAATCCCGGTTTTCCAGCTTTTGCTTCATCGCGTTTCAAAGAATCCGGGTTTAATCCACTGATTGCTGGCTGCAAGAAAACGAAACATCATATTACACTTTTGAAACTTCGCTTTGCCATGTCAGGAACCATTTCATTGCATGTCTCTTCAAATTAACTTGGTATATTGCCTCTTCACTGATGAATTCTGACACCAAAGTTTGCCAGCATCATAGAAGCCACCTGAACCATTTCACTGTTTCATTTCATGCGGACTTTATCGCTTTTCAGAATTGCCACTTCTTTCTCTGCGTGCCAAAGGCCGATATTGTTTCATTGCCGGCCTCATTACAATTTCACCCACGCTCTTTGCTTTTTTTTGGCGACCTGTGAAATCAATTCTGTGAATTCATCCATCACGCTTTGCCAGTTCCCGTATCATACTTACTCTTTCTTCATGGCAAGGTACTCATCTTTGCCCGAATGCCGCCTGTTCTCACAATCACTGCTTTTTGAATCGGCTTGCGCGCCGGATTAAAAACAAAGGTACGATAAAGGACGTAAAGCCGCAGCGGCAACCATCCAGCCATCAAATAACGTCTGCGGGTCAAGTCCAAATATTCTTTGGATCAATTACAGTCCCTACTTTCTTACAATTTTCGAGATGGATTGCATTGCCTCAAATGGTTTACAAACAACGAGAATCATGGCTGGCTCCAGACCACGCCCACAAACCGGTTGTCTCGGCTGCTGCCTGTCCAAAAACATGGTTGACATAATCTCACCACGGGCACCGGGTTACGTCCGGCACCTGTCCGGCTGCAATACCTGTCCAACACCAGGTCCGACCGCGATAACTTTTCGCTAATCTGCACCAATTGCTGATGCTGCATGCTAAATCTGCTCTGAAGTATTCATATGCTCTTTCTCACTTTCTGCGCTTATGCGCGATAAAATTAATCGTAAATCTGCGGCATTCGCAATGAACCTACGTGTCAGCATAGCGAATAAGCGCGCTTTAACGCGCCGGCAAAAACTACATCGAATGGCGTTGGTGCAGCCGGTAAGACCCACAAAGGAACAGGAAGAATCCGTAGATCAAACGCCATCATCATGGTTCCCAATGGCAAACGAGGGCAGTGACAGAATACCGGTCGAAATTCGCTGGTAATCGGTTCAAACAAACGCCATTTGATTCCTGATACTGGATCATAACAAAAGTGATGCTCGAGGTGGGGTATCGTACGTAATCTGGGTCGATTGATTTAGTCCAAAGCGGACAAATTACATGCAAGGGAACATGAAAATCGCATAATATGGTTTGAACTTTGGCGCCAGCGTCTTTCCATGTTGCTCTTAACCAGATTGTCGGGGTTTCCACTAAAAGCTCGGCGAAGCATTTAAAAATCCGGTCGGCTTTCGTCGGGTCTGCTTTTTGATTGCGATTTGGCACAATCGCAAAATAATCAGAGCCATAACGATAATACAATTTATATATGGTCGTCGTGATGTACT
>VOFK01001121.1_pt1 | contig 11566 bp, 18 predicted proteins | sample 5384121 | NCBI WGS metagenome assembly VOFK01 (sample SAMN12384730, study PRJNA508395) | human gut metagenome | isolation source: healthy gut J | host: Homo sapiens | reverse complement strand
CCAGTTACGTATTGCCGGTGGAGCTTGGCCACGTCCTTGCCGTCCACAAGGACTTGGCCAAAGCTGGTAGCCCGCTCCTCCCGCAGGATCAGCTTGAGCAGCGTAGATTTGCCCGCGCCGCTGTGGCTCAGCAAAAATACGAACTCGCCGTCGTCCACATGGAAGTTGATGTCTTTCCAGCGCGGGCTTCTCGCCGTGCTTGTATTGCTTCGTAACGTGTTCAAAGTCGATCATGAGTCTTACTCCCGATAATTATTTCGTCTAAAAGACGCTTTTTCTTGATTTTCCTTTGTTTTCGGCCTATTTTGGCCCATCTGACGCTGTGCTAAACTGGGGCGCTGCTGCCCCGCCAGCATCCTCGCCCTCTCAGGCGCTTCGCGCCAGCTCCCCCAAAGTGGGAGGCCTTGGCAGTCCGCAAAGTTTGCCGTTTTATACCTTACGCCCTGCTGCCGCAAAAAGAGCTGTCAGGCGCTGCGCTCAGACTTCACGCCTTTGCCAAGGGCTCCCACTTTGGGAGAGGTGGCATCGCGAAGCGATGACGGAGAGGGCAAGCCCGCTGACGGGAACGCAGGGCCTTTGTTTAGCAGATGCTTTCGGTAGGAGAGGGGCAAGCCCGCTCACGGCGGCGCAGAGCCTCGGTTTAGGATCGTGCTTCCGATGGGGCTGCACTTCCGCTGGGCCAAGACCCACAAAAAAAACCGGCCAGCATCGGTTTCGAGCGGCCGGTTCGGCGCCGGCAGGGGAAAACCCGCACAGCAAAATATCAATATTTGGCCGGGTTGTTGGACAGGTACTTCTTCACCATGAGCGCTACCTTGAACACGATCGCGTCGTCGAACTCCCGCAGATCGAGACCCGTCAGCTTCTTGATCTTCTCTAGGCGATACACCAGGGTGTTGCGGTGAACGAACAGCTTACGGCTGGTCTCGGAAACGTTCAGGTTGTTCTCGAAGAACTTCTGAATGGTGAAAAGCGTCTCGCCTGATCCAGGCTTTCAATGCTGCCCTGCTTGAACACCTCCCGCAGGAACATCTCGCAGACGGTGGTGGGCAGCTGGTAGATCAGGACGTGCAATGCCCAGATTATCGTAGCGGATGATCTGCTTCTCGGTGTCGAACACCTTGCCCACTTCCATGGCGATCTGTGCCTCCTTAAAGGAGGTAGCCAGGTCCTTCACGTTGGCAATGGGCGTGCCGATGCCCACCACAGCCTTGATGTAATGCTCGCCGGACAGGGTGTCCACGATGCTGGCGGCCAGCTTCTCCATATCGGTGCGGTCGATGCCCTTGCGGATCTCCTTGACCAGGACGGTATCGGTCTCGCTGATGTTGAAGACGAAGTCCTTCTGCTTGTCGGGGAAGAGGCTGCTGACCACATCGTAAGCGGAGATGTCGCCGCCGCTGGTAACACGCACGATGAACACCACGCGGGACACGTCGGTGGCGAAGTGCAGCTCACGGGCCTTGGCATAGATATCGCCGGGCAGGATGTTATCCAGCACCACATTCTTAATAAAGTTCGCCTTGTCGAACTTTTCGTCGTGGTACTGCTTGATGTTCTGCAGGCTGATGGCCAGCATGGCGGCAAACTGACCCGCAGTCTCGTCCACGCCTTCCACAAATACTGCATAATCATTATGCTTTGCGCTGGAGAACTGCTGATAGGTGTAGCCATCCCGCACGAAGCGGTCGCCGGCTGTCAGACGCTCTGCCATATAGCCCTCGCGCACCTCTCCGATCAGGTTCAGCTCCGAGCAGGAGATCACAGCGCCGGTCTCATCCACAACGCCGACCACACGATCGATGGCATCTTTCATCTGGTAGATCACGCTCTGGAATACTCTATTGGCCATAAATGGATACCCCTTTTCCTCGTTTGTGCAAACCGCAGCGGCAGCCGGGTCGTGATTTTAAACAATTTCGCCGCATTACAATCTCTATTTTACACAAAAAGAATTTACTTTTTTGCAACAGATTTCACCAAAAAAAATTATTTTTCTTGTTGAAATTATCTTTCAGGGGTCCATTTTGAACCAAAAATGCCTTTTTGCGTGGTTCTTGGCCCCCTTATTTTACCGGAAAAATGTGATGTTTTTTTGAAAATCGCGGTGAAAAAGCCGACCCTTTTATCTGGTAATTTTTGCCACTTCTTCGGCGTCAGAAAGCTCCGCCACTGCCCCGGGGCAAGCTGTGCATCCAGCGCAAGCCCGCCGATGGCGTCCCGGTGGAGGGCGTTGACGCCCGCGCCGTAGATGCCGAACATCCGCTTGATCTGATGGTACACCCCTGCCTGAGCACTACCCGCACGGTGCATCCGTCCGGGGAAAGGGCCGTCACCTCCGCAGGGCGAAAGCGCTGTGCCGTCTGGCAAGGGTCACGCCCCCGCCGCAAAGCCGGTGCGCATCTGCTCGGTCAGCGGCGTGTCGATGGTCACGGTGTAGGTCTTGGAAACATGGTGCCGGGGCAGAATATCGTGGGCGAAAGCCGCCGTCGTCGGTCAGCAGCACGAAGCCGGTGCTTGTCTTGTCCAGCCGACCCGCCGGGAACAGCTTCCCGCCGGGGGTAGGCGTCCCCCACAAGATCCACCACCGTGGTATCCCGCTTGTCTGTGGAAGCGCTCACCACCCCTCCTCAGGGCTTGTTGAGCATGATGTACACGAACTGCTGATAGCGCAGCGGCGCGCCGTCCACCGTCACCGTGTCGTCCTTCACCTGCACGTTATTTTCAGCTGGGTGTCCCCCTTTTGCAACACGTTTTGCCTCGCGGGCGTTTCACCGGTATTTGTCACGCGTCCCCTTTTTCTCTTGATTTCAATCTTATCATACGTTTTGCAATGCAAAGTCGCTGCGGGTGCACTGGGCAGTTTCGGCGCGAATGATTTATCGAAACGCAACTTACGCGGTGCGTTCTTGTCCTTGGTTGATGATGCCCCCCCCAAAGTGAGAGGTTTTGGATGTACCGGAAAGTTTGCCTTCTCGAAAAAGCTCCCCCTTTGGGGAGCTGGCGCGAAGCGCCTGAGAGGCGAGCCCGCTTCCGGGGGAGACTTCGCCTTTGTTTAGCAAAACGTTCCGGCAAGGCGGAGAGTGCCCCCCCTCCGCTCCCCCCATTAAAAAGCAATCTCCCCCAGCAAGCCCCCGCCCCACTGACCGCTGCCAACGAGGACGGACCTGTACCATAGAGAAATTACACGCTCAAGCTGCATGCTGCCCACGGCATCGGGGTTTGCATCGAAGATAGGCTTAAGCGACATTGGCGATGAACTCCTCCACCTGCTGCGGTGCACGGCCCACAAAGTTCTCCGGGCACAAGGCCCGCCACGATCTCCTCCGTGGTCAGACCAAAGGCGGGGTCCGCCGCAACGCGGTCCACCATATCGTTGGGCAGACCCTCTTCCTTGACCTGCTTGCCCGCCGCGATGGCGTGCTGGCGCAGACGCTCGTGGAGTTCCTGCCGGTTGCCGCCCTTCTCCACAGCCTGCATCATGATGTTCTCGCTGGCCATGAAGGGCAGCTCGGCCATCAGGCGGCTGCGGCACCACCTTGGGGTACACCACGATGCCGTCGGTGACGTTGAGCATGATGTTCAGGATGGCGTCCGCCGCGAGGAAGCCCTCTGCCATAGCCACACGCTTGTTGGCGCTGTCGTCCAGCGTACGCTCGAACCACTGGGTGCCGGCGGTGAAGCTGGGGTTCAGCACATCCACCATCAGGTAGCGGGCAGGGCGCAGATGCGCTCGCACCGCATGGGGTTGCGCTTATAGGGGCATGGCGGACGAGCCGATCTGGTTTTTCTCAAAGCGGCTCTTCCATCTCCTTGAAGTTGGCCAGCAGACGCAGGTCGGTGGCGAACTTCATGCAGCTCTGGGCGATGCCCGCCAGGCGTTGAGGATAAAAGAATCCACCTTGCGGCTGTAGGTCTGGCCGGACACCGGCGACAACCGCCTTGGGCGCAAAGCCCATCTCCTTGGCAATGGAAGCATCCACAGCGCGGATCTTATCGGCATCGCCCTTGAACAGCTCCATAAAGGGGAAGCCTGCGTGCCGGTGGTACCCTTGACACCGCGCAGCTGCAGAACAGCAAGACGGTGGTCGATCTCCTGCAGGTCCATCACCAGCTCGTTGGCCCACAGAGTGGCGCGCTTGCCCACGGTGGTAAGCTGCGCCGGCTGGTAGTGGGTGTAGGCCATGCAGGGCATGTCCTTGTACTCCTCGGCAAATGGGCCAGCTTTGCCAGCACACCGATCAGCTTTTTGCGAATGAGCTCCAGGCCCCTGCCGCATCACGATGATATCGGTGTTGTCACCCACATAGCAGGACGTCGCGCCGAGGTGGATGATGCCCGCCGCCTTCGGGCACTGCAGACCGTAAGCATACACGTGGCTCATCACGTCATGGCGCACCAGCTTCTCGCGCGCAATGGCGACCTCGTAGTTGATGTCGTCCGCATGGGCTTCCAGCTCTGCTACCATTTCGGGGGTGATATTGGTCAGACCCTGATTCATCTCCGCCGAGCCAGCGCCACCCACAGCCGCCGCCACGTGCGGAACTTGTTGTCGTCCGAGAAGATGTACTGCATCTCGTCGGAGGAATAGCGGGTCGAAAAGGGCTGATATAGCGATCATGCTGAGACATTTAAGGTTTCCTCCCTGAAACGTCACTCCCCCCAGTCGCCTTCCGGCGACAGCCCCCTCGTCCGGGAGGGGGCCTTTCAGCCTCCTCCCTCCGTCCGAGGGGAGGTGGCATCGCGTCAGCGATGACGGAAGGCAGTTTTTCTTATATCTACCATCAAACCTTGAAATAGTCCACGCCGCCCTCAAACATCGGCTGGTACTTATCGCCGGGTACATTCTTGTAGAGATTTTCGCCGCTGCGCTCGGAGTGACCCATCTTGCCCAGCACGCGGCCGTCCGGGCTGGTGATGCCCTCGATGGCCAGCAGCACAGAGCCGTTGGGGTTGAAGCGCTGATCCATGGTGGGCTGGCCGCCGTCCTCAATCCACGTACTGCGTGGCGATCTGCCCGTTCTTTCATGAGGGCTGTCCAGCACCTCCTGCGGGCCCACGAAACGGCCCCTCGCCGTGGCTGATGGCAACGGTGAACTGTCGCCCACGCTGCACTTGGACAGCCAGGGGCTGCCGGTGGATGCAATGCGGGTGCGCACCAGCATGCTCTGGTGGCGGCCGATGGTGTTGAAGGTCAGGGTCGGGGATAGGCGGTGATGGGGCGGATCTCGCCGTAAGGGACCAGGCCCAGCTTGATCAGCGCCTGGAAGCCGTTGCAGATGCCCAGCATCAGGCCGTCACGGTGGTGCAGCAGCTCGCGGACCGCCTCGGTGACTTCGGGACTGCGGAAGAAGGAGGCAATGAACTTTGCACTGCCGTCCGGCTCGTCGCCGCCGGAGAAGCCGCCGGGCAGCATGACGATCTGGCTGTTATCAATGGCCTTGACCAGTGCCTCGCAGCTCTCGGTAACGTCGGCGGGGGTCAGGTTGCGCACCACCAGAATTTCCGGGTCGGCACCCGGCGCGGGCAAAGGCGTGGGCGGTGTCGTACTCGCAGTTGGTGCCCGGGAAGACCGGGATGATGATGACCTTCGGCTTTGCCACGCCGATCTTGGGTGCGGCAGGGGCCGTCAGCTTGCCGTTGATGGGTTTCCACGGTGGGGCCTGCCTTGCGGTAGGGGTACACCGGCTCCAGCTTGGCTTCCCAGATCTCCTGCAGCTGGGCCATATCCATCTTCTTCACCGCAGCATTCAAAGACGTACTCCTTGGTGGTCTCGCCCAGGATCTCACCGGCGGGAGAATCCGAGACCATTTCCAGAACGATGGAGCCGTACATGGGCGGGAACATCTCATGCGGTGGACTTGTCGGCCATCATCTTGAAGCCGATGTGGTTGCCAAGACCCATCTTGAACAGAGCCTCGGCAATGCCGCCGCCGTAGCCCACAGCACAGGCCGATGCCACCATACCCTCTTCGATCATCTGCTCGACGATCTTGTAGTTGGCCTTCAGGGAGAAGAAAGTTGGGGCAGCCGGTCTCGGGGTCCAGAATGGGCCGGATGAGCACCACGGTGCTCTCCGGCTTCTTGAATTCGGTGGAGACCACGCTTGTTTGCCTTGCCGATGGCGGTGGCAAAGGAGACCAGCGTGGGGGCACATCCAGCTTTTCGAAAGGAGCCGGACATACTGTCCTTGCCGCCGATGGAGCCGATGCCCGAGACCAATCTGGGCATCCAGTGCACCCAGCAGAGCGGCCAGCGGCTTGCCCCAGCGTTCCGGGGCTTGGAGCCCAGGCGCTCGAAGTACTCTTGGAAGGTCAGGTAGAAAGCGTCCTCATACCAGAAGCCGGAGGCCACCAGTTTGGTAACGCTCTCGATGACAGCCATCCGTGCGCCGACGTGTACTGGTCTGCGCTCATCAGGAAGGGGGTTGAAGCCCCATGCCATGCCGGAGCAGGTGCTGGTCTCGCCGTCCACCGGCAGCTTGGCTACCATGGCGTTCTGGGGGGCAGCTGGTATGCACCGCCAAAGGGCATCAGCACGGTAGCCGCGCCGATGGTGGAGTCGAATCGCTCAGAAAGGCCCTTCTTGCTGCACACGTTCAAATCACCCACCATGTTCTTCATCTTTCTGGCTGAAGGTCAGATGCCCTCCCACTGGGGCTGCCAGACCGTCCCCTTCTCGACGTGGACATTCTGGTGCTTCTCCGCACCGTTGGAGTTCAGAAACTCGCGGCTGATGTTCACGATGGAAACACCGTTCCACACCATGTTCAGGCGGGGCTCCTCGGTGACCCTTGGCCACCACCGTGGCCTCAAGGTTCTCTTCGGTGGCGAATGGCGATGAATTTGTCCACGTCCTCCGGGGCAAGCGCCACGGCCATGCGCTCCTGGCTCTCGCTGATGGCCAGCTCGGTACCGTCCAGACCCTCGTATTTCTTGGTCACCTTGTTCAGGTCAATGTACAGGCCATCGGCCAGCTCGCCAATGGCGACAGACACGCCGCCGGCGCCAAAGTCATTGTTGCAGCGCTTGATCATCTTGCACGCGTCTTCCCGGCGGAACAGGCGCTGGAGCTTACGCTCCACCGGGGCGTTGCCCTTCTGGACCTCGGCGCCGCAGTCTTCGAGGCTCTCAACGTTGTGGGCCTTGAGGAGCCGGTGGCGCCGCCGCAGCCGTCACGGCCGGTACGGCCGCCCAGCAGGACGATCATATCCCCGGGAGCCGGCCACTCCGGCGGACGTGGGAGGCAGGGGCGGCACCCACCACAGCACCGACCTCCATACTTTTGGCCACATAGCCCGGATGGTAGAGCTCATCCACCTGGCCGGTGGCCAGGCCGATCTGGTTGCCGTAGGAGGAGTAGCCGGCCGCCGCGGTGGTGACGAGCTTGCGCTGGGGCAGCTTGCCGGGAAGCGTCTCGCTGACGGGCTTGAGCGGGTCGCCCGCGCCGGTGACACGCATGGCCTGATAGACGTAGCTGCGGCCGGACAGGGGGTCACGGATGCAGCCGCCGATGCAGGTGGCTGCGCCACCGAACGGCTCGATCTCGGTCGGGTGGTTGTGCGTCTCGTTCTTGAACAGGAACAGCCAATCCTCATCCTTGCCGTTGACATCGCACTTGATCTTGACGGTGCAGGCGTTGATCTCGTCGGATTCGTCGAGGTTCTTCAGGATGCCCTGCTTCTTTCAGCTCCTTGGCACCGATGGTGGCAAGGTCCATCATGCAGCGGGGCTTGTTCTCGCGGCCCAGATCGGCGCGCATGGCCATGTAGCGGTCAAAAGCTTTCTGCACCACGGCATCGTCGATCTGGACATCGTCAGAATGGTGCCTAAGGTGGTGTTGCGGCAGTGATCGGACCAATAGGTGATCGGATTTCGGTAATGGTCGGATCGCGCTGTTCAAATTTGAAATGGATGCAGCGAGAACACAATGTCGGCGTGGTCATGGCCCCCAGGATCACGGGTAGATGCGGGGCACTGCGCACGCACGAACGGACGCTTTCGCCCTGTGGCTCAGCAGCTGGACACACTCAGGAAGCAGAATCTGCACGCTGGTCAGCAGCCCGGGCGAGATGCTCCACCGCTGGCTACGTCTTTTGGCGGTGAGGCGGCTCGATATGGAGTCACATCGACTGGCGGTTCGCGCTGAACACGGTGGGGATGACTTTTTCTGAAAGCAGGTCGCGATACAATGCCTTCCACATCATAGCGGTTCAACGAGCGCAAAATTTCAGGCCCTTAATGCCAACCAACTCAACCAGTTCGTACTTCAGGCTGGACTGTTCGTCCAAGCCGGGCTTTCTACATAAATGCAGTAGGCCATTCTTGTTTAACCACCTGTGCTTTCATTGCCACTAAGGGCACGGGCACCAATATTTAATACTGCGCGGCAGTTGCAGGGGTTTCGCCAAAATGGATGCAGTCCTGGCAGCGGCGTGAAGCCTTTCAGGGAGCTTCGGGCAGGGTGGCGGCGGTTGCCAGATACACCAACACGCGATGGTAACAACTTGCCATCCTAAAATGATTTAGCGGTCCGCCATATTTCAGCGGTCACATCCACCTCCCCCAAAGGGAGCACTGGCCATTCCACGCCAGTGCTCTCCCTTTGGGAGAGCTTGGACGCAGGCAGCCCAGAGGGGTATCCGCGGATTCCAGCCCACAGGCGGCAGCGCCTTCAGGGCTGAACAGGCCGATATCGATGCCGTTGGTGCAGGCCTGCATGATCGTTCAGCTGTCGCTTTCCAGCAGGGGCAGCCGCTACCTGGGTTTCGGGGTCGCCCAGCGGCAGTTGTATTCAAAGATCACGGGTGCCGTCCCGGGTCGCTGGTGCATCGAGGCAAAGTGGTAGACCCTGTAAAATTCTCTGCCGGGCATGGCCGTCCACAAGGCCTGTGATGGCAGGAAAAATCTTCTCCATGCACTCGGCGGCAATGACGCGGGGCAGCACTGTAGAACTTGATTTCGGGGGCAACGGTGCCCCATGCCGCCGAATGTTCAGGCAGGTCGCCTTCGCTGGCACCGCTTGTGGTCCATGCTGGAACCATCTTGCCGGTTTTGCCATCACAGAAGGACAACACGCTGACTTCCGGCCCGGTCAAAAATTCTTCCCACCACAACATGGTTGCCGGATGCGCCGAACTTTTTGTCCAGCATGTTTCCTTTACGCCATCGGCGGCTTCCTGCTTCATTCTGGCGAATCAGCACGCCTTTTGCCCAGCGCCAGGCCATCCGCCTAACAACCGGGTGCTGCCCTGCGGATGTAATCCATCACCTTGGCGGGGTCGTCAAAGGTTTCATATACCGGCGGTGGGGATGCCGTGATTTTCATCAGGTCCTTGCTGAACACCTTGCTGCCTTCAATGCGGGCGCAGCGCCTTGTCCGGGCCAAAAGCAGGGGATGCCCACCTTGGCCAAAGCATCCACCATGCCAAGGGCAAAAGGGGATCGTCCCAATGCAACAACAACATAATCAAAAGGCTTCTGCCTTGGCAAAGGCGACCATGGCGTCTACATCCGTTTACGGGATGTTTTGCAGGTGGCATCGTAACCAATGCCGCCGTTGCCAGGGCACACCAGATATCGCCACCAGTCAGGGCTTTTTCAGGGCCTTGATAATGGCGTGTTCACGCCCCGCCGCCGCCAACCAGAAATTTCATGGCAAACTCCTTAGCTTGAAATGAAAAGAATAATGAATAAAGAATAATGAAGGCAGGGACTGCGTTGCTGCGCACCGCTTAAAAAATACAAACTCTTAATATTCAAAACCGAAGCCGCTTGCGGCACACCTTCATTCTTAATTATTCTTTATTTATTAGGCAAAACTTCTGTTTTTGCTTAGTGGTGGAGTCAGTCGGATACCACAGAACGCCATGGCGATGCCGTGCGCTTGTTGCGAGGTGGCAATAACCTGATCATCGCGGATGGAGCCGCCCGGCTGCACAATGGCGGTCACACCGCTACGGCGGGCGCGCTCAATGTTGTCAAGCAGAAGAATGCACCGCCCAGGGCAACATTCGGTACCTTGCTCAGCCAGGCTTTTTCTTTTCCTCGGCAGTCAAGCAGGGGGCAGGCTGCACAGTAAAGGTTTTCGGCCCAAACGTCATCCCCAATCATCCTCCGGGGTATCGCCGATGTAAACATCAATCGCGTTATCGCGGTTGCTTCAATCCTCGCGGAACGGCAGGTCCAGAACCTTGGGCATATGGCGCACGCCAGTTGTCGGCTTTTCTGGCCTGCACAGGCGGCAGTGGATGCGGCTTTTGCTGCCTGCGCCCACACCGATGGTCTGGCCGTCCTGCACACAGCAGACACGGAGTTGGACTGAGTGTGGCCATTTCTAGCACGATCAGGCTCGTGATCAGATCGCGCTTCTGGGCATCGGTCACCGTCGTTCTCGATTTCAAAGTTTTGCAGCATGGTATCCACGCGATCTCCAGATCCTGGCGGCCCTGCTCAAAGGTGACACCAGATACGGTGCGGCGCTCAGCGGAGCGGGAATATAATCCGGATCAATGGCAGCGATGTTGTAGTTGCGCTTTCTTTTTACGCTTTCAGCACTTCCAGGGCATCGGCGTCGCAGCCCGCAATGATGCCGTCCAGGCGCTCGTGCTGATCAGCTTTGCGGTGGCAAGGTCGCACACCATCGAACAGGGCGATCCAGTCACCAAAGCTGGACATGCGGTCCGGACCGCAGGCCAGGGGAGAAAGCTCAGCCTCTGCACTAATATCGATACATCTTTCTCAGCGTTTCGTCCAGTGGCAGGCCAATGGCGGCACCGGCAGAGGGAAACATGCTAAAAAGCTGGCAGCAGCAGGCTGGCCCAGGCTTTCGGGTCGCGCACCAGCTGGTAGCCGTTGAACGCATCCAGAAAGTTGATAGCAGCTTGCCATTCAAAATGGTAACGGGAAGATCAGAACCGTCTGCCATAAAAATGCGGGCGAGGCTTCTGGTTGGGGTTGGTGCCGTATTTCAGCTGGAATTCGTTGCATAAGTTCAGCCCTCCACCGTGTTGTATTTGTTCAGGATCACATCTTCATAATCGCCGGTTTCCAGCGTGATGGCACTACAAACAGGGCTGACCTTATTATCTTCGTTCAGGGCTTCCCACAACTTTCCGGCAAATTCAGTCGGCATCGTTCTGGTCAGTGTCCGCGCAGCGCTCACCGGCACAAAAGCTGGGGATGAGAGCCGTCTGGTAGGTGGTAATCAGCTGGCCTTCGCCTGCAACGGGCTGCAGATGGTCAAGGTCTGGCGCTGCACGCTGGCGGGGGTTGCCATCGCAGCTTTTTCAGGATGCTCAGCTTGCTAGCCGCCGCGACGCACTCGTATCCACAACGCCGGAAATACGCAGTAAAGTAAGTTAAGGGAGCATCGTCACTCAAAAGGTGATGCGGGTGGCAGGGAGCTGCTTCAAAGCCGTAACCAGGGAGCAGGTTATCCCGCATGTAGCGGTAAATGGTGACATCCAGAATAAAGATGCAGGTGAGTGCAATGAGTGAGGTACATCGTTCAGGGTCAGAACCGGGTTATAGATGATCAGGTGGGGAGTCTTCCAGCGGGGTGTTC
>VOFK01003321.1_pt1 | contig 11568 bp, 15 predicted proteins | sample 5384121 | NCBI WGS metagenome assembly VOFK01 (sample SAMN12384730, study PRJNA508395) | human gut metagenome | isolation source: healthy gut J | host: Homo sapiens | reverse complement strand
TGGAAATACAAGGTTTTCAGCATTTAGGCGTATCTGATACTACGCTGTGATAGCTAATTAGAGGGATTTTACACCATCGATTAGCTCGAAGGTAGCAAGTCTTTCGATTTTTGGTGGACGTTGCAAAGTGCAAAGTAAATGTCACTATGTGAACTTCTCGTGATGCGAAATGATAAATATTCATTCTCGTGTGAGGGTTGCGGTGTCCTTAGGCACAATTTCAGTCTGTTTATATATCATTTCAAAAATGTTTTTCAAACCAAGAATTGATAAGAATTTAGGGTTTTCGAACTCAATGATTCTATGTAATTTAGACCCGCCAGAAACGGTCTTTTTTTTTATTTCAGCATAATCTCTCTATCCTCAGCGCCGAGCATATAAAGCACCCTTGGCAAAAAGCATCCCTTGCAAGAAGCTCTGCTACATCAACCCTATCGAACAGCATCCATATTTCTTTCTCTTTCGGAGTCAGTTCATGGCTATGGTCAAACAAATGCTCAAGTCCCAATCCTTCAAGCAATGCCGACTTTGCTGCTTTGTATTCCCTCAGCGCATACTACCGGCTTATATTCGTCGTTCACTTTCGCTTGGAAAATGCCTCGATATTGTCAGCTCTCAGATGCTCGTAATACTCGTCCATAAAAGATTCTATCCATACTCGTTGACCTCACTTAACAAAAAATAAGGGGCAGACCCTTTTTACAGCTGTGGCAAAGGATCTGCCCGCACCCCAATTATGTGTTTTTGCCAGCGACTTCAGGAGTGCTGCCATTTCCAGCTTTTGCAAGCCAAGAAGAAGTTCTTTATCATCCGGCGGAGCTTTCCGTTGCGAGCTGGTTGAAGACCGGCAGGCGTTGCCTGTGTCTGCCTGAGTAGAACGCAGCTTTCCATTCTTTCAGCGTTCAGTCTGCGGTCATCGTCAGGAAGTGATATGGGAGTAGCATCCGCTACCATCTTGACCTGTGCATGACCGGAATCGCCTTGAACGGATTTCATATCGCCGCGTTCGGCTTCAGCTTGTAAGTGATACTGGAATATCAGGAAAACCACTTTCGGCAGTCACTTCTCCACTCAATCAGCTTATTAGCTTGCGGTTGAGTAACCTGCCCACCTAAATCGGCTTGCCAAAATTGGAAGAACAAGAAACAGATTCGAGGGGAATACACGAACTCGTCACCGAGGTCTTTCAGTTCTTCGATGGCCGGCTTCGCTGTACCAACATTTCCGCTACGGTTTCGATAAAGAGCACCTTTGCGGACACTTTTATTTGGTCTTAGGAGTTTGAGAACAATGCGGTATGCGTACTGGCAAGGTCGGTGGGAACGAACATGATGTCCTTACCCAAGCCAAATCTGCCATCGCTTCACGATTTACTCTGCTGCTCCTTTTCAACGAAGATGCTTTGCCTGACCAAGTTCCAATACTGGTGGGGAAATGTCAGCTACACAGTCCCAGGTAAGCCCCAGAAGCTCGCTTAACCCATTCGCAGAGAGGGGAACAGGAGAAGGCAAGGTTAATAGCCAGACGAAGAATATCATCGTCACAGGCTACCAGAGACCTTCTGGAGCACTTCTGCTGTCCAGATATCCCTGGTCTTGTGTTCTTCTTTCGGCAATGGCATTAACCACAGGGTTTCTGATTATCAGCCCAGAATTCCCACTTGACCGCTTGATTGAAAGCATTTCGCAATGTCTTGTCGAACCTCTCTCGGATGCGAGTCAGATATTTCTGTACAGGGCTTTACATCGCAAAAGCTCCCTTTTTTAAGCGAAAAGCAAGCATCTCAGTATGCAATCCATGATTCTCAACATGAAAAAATGCTCAGCTTCATATCACCGGAAATGAGGGGGACGAATATAGTTTGCAATCGAGGCTCTTTCTGCTTTTTCATAGGTAGACATCGCCCAGGTGTTCACCATAATTGACATATACTCATCAAAAGATCATTGACGGTTTAGCAGAAGGGGCAAGGTTCCGGACTCTGCTCATATTCAACCTGCAACCCTTTTTCTTTGCTTCGGCATTCGTTTCAAAGGTTTCCCACTTCTGACGCTTGTTTGCCAGTTCTCATCGGTGTATGTATAAACCACAAGGCTGCTTTTTTTTTCTCTTAACGATAGATGCCATGTAATCCAGCTCCTTTCCCTGTCTATCTTCCGCTAACTGGTAGCGGGTCTGCAGTTGTGTTACCATTTTTTTTCAAAGCTCTCTTTGGTGGCTCGCTTATACCTGCCAACTTATGATAAGCTCAAAATCTTCATTGGCAACGATATAGTAAATGGTCTGACGATGTACCCCAAGCATTCTTGCCATTTCCGGCAGACCGTAGGTGGATGCCGTAATATCTGCATCCAGTTCTGATCCTCTACCGTGCGGTAATCGGTTTGAGAACATACCATCTTTCAAAGCTCTCCTTTGTCACTCTGCGCTTGCCCAGGACATCGACCACATCAAAAATGCCCTTTGGCAAAGCCGGTTCGTAAGCAGTCGCTATGCGGCCCGCCCAAGGCGCTGTCCAAAGCTCCTCCATTGAATATGTGAAAGTTTTCTTCAATTCCTCGCCGGGAGGGGGTTCCATCGACCTTCTGGTATTTGAACTGATTGGCATACCATTCTTCAAAGCTGTCGATCATCACCCTCATGGTGTTGCCGACAAGAATGGTTTTTAGTAATTCTTCTTAATGAGCCAGTATGACTCCGTTTTACCAAGACCGAGCATCCTGCCCATTTCCAGAACAGACATACTCGTGCGTTTTTCTCATTTCCGCCATCGTACAACCTCTATGTAAAAAATGTAGCCATGTGTTTCTTGTCATGGCTACATTTTATCGAACTCTCAATATGTTTTGAAGTTTGTCGCCGGGTTGTACGACGCCCTTGACAAATCTTACATTTGATGATCCAACCACTCATCAAAACTCTTTTTGGAGATTCTGATACTGCCACCGATGCGGACGCTATGGAAAACTTTCTTTTTCACAAGGTTGTATGCGCTGGTTCTGCTGATGCCCAGAATATCCTGAATCTCATCAACCGTATAGGTTCTCTTATCAAACTGAACTGCGTTAGCAGCCATCGCTTCTTCGGTGCGCTGATTCATGGCAGCGATTCTTTCTTCAAACATTTATGTTCACTCCTTCGCTCTCTTTGCTTTTTATGTTTTGGGGGAACGCTTTTTCAGCTGTTCCATTGCCAGGCGACAGATAAGGCTTTCTCAATCGCTACCATTTCACGGGGCGTTACCTTACCTAAGTAATTATCAATCCTGCTTTTATCAATGGTACAGAATCTGTTCCAGCTGAACAACGGACGCTTCTTTGAATGCAGGATTGTCGTAAATAACAAAGTGCGTCGGCATATTCGCTTTCTTATGGATTCTGGTGGTGACCGTTGCCACAATCAATGTGGGAGCGTGTTTATTACCGGTATCGTTCTGAATGACGATAACCGGACGGATGCCGCCACTTGTTCCGACCCAACTACCGGGTCCAGCTTGGCGCAATAAATATCACCACGGCAATATACCCAATTTTCTTTCATCATGTGCCATGACCTCCTTTCGTTGGCTATGTAATAACTGACTGCCAGAAAGGAATCAAGGCAGTCAGTCAAAAGTCTATGTGTCCCATATTTGCCACACCCCTGGGAAAGAGGGGCTTACGCCCTCAGGGGAATCACCGAACGACTGATTGCGAATCAGTTCCATAGGAATCTAACCTCTGCCGGGTTCTCCGCCAGCTCCGTAGAGAAGTATCTTTAATCCTGTTGCTTTCATGGCCGTATTGGGAACAACCCAATATTTACAAGCCAGTATTGATCGCTGGCATCCGGGAAGACAAGCGCTTAATTTATAGAAGAAAGTCGTTCTGTTTCTCTATCCGATACGTCTCGGCGTACCGCTGATGTGGCTGATGCTCTCGCACCGGCAACAGGAACGTATTCGATGACTGTGTATTCAGTTTTCAAGGATCAAGCAGCCGATTTTCTTTGGCTGTATCTAAATTGTACCTGTTCCTCATGCAAGTTTTTTATTGCCTCGTAGGTATAGTTTTGAGGTTATTCACGACCTAAAAAATATGTAATCAAGGGTTGTCTCAAAGCGCACAACCAGTTCGATTGCCAAATCAATAGAGATACCTCTGTTGTCGGTTTCAATTCGTGCAATGGTGTTTGCGGCAACACCTAACTGCTCCGCAAGCTGTTCCTGTGTAAGCCCATGTTCCTTTCTCAAGGCTTTAATTCTTTTCCGCTTTCAACCAAGTCGTAATACATTTTCGTTCCTCCGTGTTTTTGAATTTGTGAAGTTGCAAAATCAAAAACAGCGGGAGGAAGATCGTGCCCGATTCTCAATACCCTTTGCCATCTGCCTGTCCTCACTTGCAGGCATAAAAAAAACCGGAGTAAATTACTCCAAGCTCTCGTTCATGCCTTTGTGTTAATTATGGGGAAAATAGGCAGGTATAAAAAAAGCCCCGTACCCATTACAGGCACGAGGCGTAACTCTCTCTATTCAATTTTATGCCGCTATCTCCCAGCATAGCCATTTTAACACTGGACAAGTCGGACTTTCAGTAGGGGAACCGTCGTATTTTCATCGGATTTTTAGTCGGACTAAAATCCTGTCTTAGCATTCACAATAACACAATGCTTCTTCCTCCCGGGCACTTTCAGGAAATCTTTCAATTTAGGAATGGCTGTTCCCCAAAGTGACAGACCAAATAACAGTATCGCTTCTTTCTTTCGGTCATAGTAGGTGCTGCGTTCCATATTCAAAACCTCCAGCATTTCTGATTCCCTGTACTTGAAGCGGTTGAGATATGCCTTTGAGATAATCTCGCAGTACAGAGCGCCTTTATCCGGATATTCTCTGATTTTCAACATAGCCATATCTACCAGTTCAATGATCCACTTTGTCTCAAATAAGCTGCGAATGCGTTCTTCAAATCGTTCTCTCGCTTCATCCGGAGCAAAGTTCTCCAGATAAATCAATGCACCATCTAAGCTGTCACCGTAAGTACAAATAAGGGTATCACATACATCATTCGCACGATCAATGGTAGACCAGCACACCTCTCGATATATGGATAAAATCAGCTTTGCTCTTTCATACAGAACCTTCTCGTCAATGTTCTGCATCCGGCAAAGCATTCGAATACTGCTTAATACCTGTGTATTATATCTGCTCATTCAGAATCTCCTTTCAGCCTAATCCATAAAATAAGAATTCCTTTCTAACTCCTGTCACTTGGCTAAAGGGAAACAAATACCATGGGACAAGAATGACTATAACTTCCGATATTTGATTAAAATAACAGAAGTGAAATCGGAAGTTCTTGACTTTATAAAAGTTCCGATATATAATTAAGTGGAATTAAAACTTCTGTTATGATTCTTATTATAGCATTTTCCAGAAGTTTGTCAACAAATAATCGGAAGTTACGAATAAATATTTTTTGAAAGGAAGGATACTACCATGACATTTGGAGAAAAAATTAAAGAAGCTCGTTTGGCTATGAACCTATCTCAAACGGAGCTTGCCCAGATGACCGGCATTTCCGAAAGATCCCTTTTATTACACCTATGAGCAGCTCGGAACACTCCCCAGAAAAAAGCAACATCAGAAAACTTGCTGAAGCACTGCATATCTCTGTGTCCTATCTTTTGGACGAATCTGAAACGGATAGCCAGAGCCATATAGATCAGGATATGTTTATTTTAGAGGCAAAGGAAAACTTCGGTTCAAAAGGAGCAAAAAAGAAGCTCAGGAAGTGTTGGGTCGTGTAAATTCTCTGTTTGCCGGTGGAGAATTGGACGAGGACGCAAAAGATGTATTCTTCCAGGCGATTATGTCAGTTTATATGGACTCTAAGAAAACAGCACGGGAAAAGTACACTCCGAAGAAATACAGAAAGCATAAAGATAAAGAGTAAAATCCTCAAGCACAGAATATGTTTTCTGTGTGCGATTCGGAGGTGAAGCAAATGAAAACGGCAGAGCATATCATTGAAACTGTCGATAAGCTTGTGCGAAAATATCACACCAGAGACCCTTACGAGCTATGTCAGCTGTTAGGTATCAAAAATCCACTATTACGATTTACAGAAGAAATTGAAGGGCTTCTTCTATTACCAGTCCAGACAAAAGAATATCGTGATAGATCACAATGTGAACGGTATCCTGGAGCGTATATTAGTCGCACATGAATTAGGACACGCTGTCCTGCATACAAAAATCGCTATGATGCACGGCTTTCAAGAAATGGAAGTTTTTGATGATAGATCAATCGAAGAAAATGAAGCAAACTTCTTTGCGGCGGAGCTTCTGTTAGAAGATGGGAAAGTCCTGGAATGCCTTTCGGAACACACATTTTTTTGAAACGGCTAAAATGCTCTATGTACCGGCAGCATTATTAGACTACAAATTCAGCCTGCTCCACGAAAAAGGAGAGCTGGTAAATTCGATGTATATTCGTAAAGCAGATTTCCTGAAAGAAGATCTTCATGCCTACGATAACGACATTGGTTATGGCGATATATGAATATCTATTTTTATATCTTTACAGAAAAAGTCCACCAGTACGATGCGTAGTGCATCATGACTGGTGGACTTTTTTGCTTCTTAAAAGAATCAGTATATTGTGCTGCAAAAAAGAACCCCATAGCAGTTCACTCTGTACCGTCAATGGGCTTCTTTTTCATTATATCAATCAAGCTCCGCTTTTTTTATCATCTCTTGCTGGTCAATCAAGACATCAATCAACTTTCCTACGGTTATCAATGTTGTTACATTACACTTTTTCAGTTTTGCAGCAATCTCATTATCAATGATGCTGTCGCATTTTGCATATGGGGTATCCAGTAAAAAATAGTCAAAGTTCTTTTCCAAGACGAATGCCAGTTTTAGAAGCATTGCCAAAGAAACTTTCGTCTGTCCAACTTCAACATGGCTCATATGATTGTTCGAGCAACCAACCAACGCACCCAAATCAGCCTGACTATAACCCTTTTCCAGTCGGGCAGCTCTAATGCGCTGACCAATCTTAACGTAATCAATTTCCGGTTGCGTTTCAATCACCTCCATGCTGTGTATGATTCTGCTATACATTATAAAATGTACCAAAAATCTCAACAACCAACATCGGTGCAAGTTGCATTTATAAATGCAATATGATAAAAATTTTATAGGCAGATTGCATTAAATGATAGAATGAAAAAGAACCCCAAGACGACAATATGAGCTATCTTGAGGTTCTTTAAAATAAAAAATTCGTAGAGTACATTACTCCACGAATCGCATTCTTCTCTTTTTTTTTAGTTTATATCTTTATTTTACAAATTGTCGCACTGTTTGTCAATATGTTAGGGACATAAAACACGAGGTTTTGCACAAAAATCCATCTTAGAAAGTTCCAAAGTCACAATTTGCCGTCAGAATTATAGTCATATTGAAGGAGGTGTACCTTATGGCACGAAAAGGAGAAAATATTTACAAAAAAAGGAAAGACGGCAGATGGGAAGGAAGATACATTAAGTCCCGATCTTCTACAGGCAAAGCCAATTACGGTTTATGTTTATGCAAAGTCATATCGAGAAGTCAAGGCAAAACTTATCAGTCAAAGTTCGTGCACGAGTAATTCTGTCACTGTCGATCCAGAAATTAGCTCAGATCAATTTGAACAGGTTGCTATGGAATGGTGTCAAGCTATATGTCCTAAAGTGAAGGAATCTACAAGCAACAAATATAGCAATCTTCTCAGCTCGTATATACTTCCTGTGTTCGGAAGCAAACAATTGCGTGATATAACACACGAGTTTATTGAAACGCAGTGTAATTTTTCCTTGTTTCTGGTGGATTAAAGGAGAATGGACTTTCCTCTAAAACTGTTTCAGATATTTTATCTCTAATTCGAAATGTCTTACAATTTGCCACCCGAAACGGGAAAGCCATTTCTTGTGACGCACGATCTATACAGATAAAACGTCAAACGAAGGACATGAGAGTTTTGAGTCGTGCTGAACAGGAAAAATTATGCCAATACTTGTATTCTAATCTTGATTCCTGCAATATTGGTATATTAGTATGTTTATTCACTGGTCTCAGAGTAGGTGAAATTTGTGCGTTACGATGGGAAGATGTTTCATTCTCAGATTACACAATCCACGTGCATCAAACGCTCCAGAGAATCCAAGATAGAACCAACAGTGAATACAAGACAAGGATTGTTGTTACCACACCAAAAAGTGCTTGCTCCATCCGTACTATTCCAGTACCCCATGGCTTAATGACTATTCTTACAGCACACAAAGCTTCTTCTACTGGCTACATCCTAACAAATAGCGATCAGAATCCATTAGAACCAAGAACCATGCAAAATCATTTTAAGAAGGTATTGAAAAACAGCGGAATCACCTCCGCAAATTATCACTGTTACGTCATACATTTGCTACAAGGTGCATAGAGCTTGGATTCGATGTAAAAAGTCTCAGCGAAATATTGGGTCATGCCAGCGTGAATATTACAATGAATCGCTATGTACACCCATCCATGGATTTAAAAGAGAAAATATGCAACGGCTTTCTGATTTATTAGCCGTCAAATAAATTGTCAACACCGTCAAATAATGCTGAGTTTTCAGTGTTTGGCGGTGTTTTTTCGTGGAGTAATGTACTCTACGAAAGAGTATACCCAGGAGGAGATTTATTGATTCAATTTGTAGGGCGAGATGCTTATAAGCAGTTTTGGAATTTTAGTAAAGATGAGAAAGAGAACTTGGCCACTCAATTGGCGATTGAGTTACCCGCACTCAGAGGAAAAGTTGGTGCATCACAAGAAGAAATTGCTTCGGCTGTTGGTATTTCACGACAAACTTATAGTGCCTACGAAAATCGGACACGCCCAATTCCATGGAGTTTATATCTAGCACTATTGTTTTATTTTTGATTACATTCAAGTACACATTATATGATTCGCCAGCTTGAATTATTCCCAAATGAATTAGACGAATGTTGGTTAGAAGCAAACTTAAGAGTTTTGATAGTGCAGTATCTTAAAAAATAATAGCGAATATTAAATTAGATGCTAAAAATTTGTAAAAAGAAGGAGTATTACATGAACAAAAATATAAAATATTCTCAAAACTTTTTAACGAGTGAAAAAGTACTCAACCAAATAATAAAACAATTGAATTTAAAAGAAACCGATACCGTTTACGAAATTGGAACAGGTAAAGGGCATTTAACGACGAAACTGGCTAAAATAAGTAAACAGGTAACGTCTATTGAATTAGACAGTCATCTATTCAACTTATCGTCAGAAAAATTAAAACTGAATACTCGTGTCACTTTAATTCACCAAGATATTCTACAGTTTCAATTCCCTAACAAACAGAGGTATAAAATTGTTGGGAGTATTCCTTACCATTTAAGCACACAAATTATTAAAAAAGTGGTTTTTGAAAGCCATGCGTCTGACATCTATCTGATTGTTGAAGAAGGATTCTACAAGCGTACCTTGGATATTCACCGAACACTAGGGTTGCTCTTGCACACTCAAGTCTCGATTCACAGCAATTGCTTAAGCTGCCAGCGGAATGCTTTCATCCTAAACCAAAAGTAAACAGTGTCTTAATAAAACTTACCCGCCATACCACAGATGTTCCAGATAAATATTGGAAGCTATATACGTACTTTGTTTCAAAATGGGTCAATCGAGAATATCGTCAACTGTTTACTAAAAATCAGTTTCATCAAGCAATGAAACACGCCAAAGTAAACAATTTAAGTACCGTTACTTATGAGCAAGTATTGTCTATTTTTAATAGTTATCTATTATTTAACGGGAGGAAATAATTAAACTATGTTTTGAACCATGAATTAAATAAAAATGACTCTCAATTATTGGAAGTCAATTTATTAAACCAATTAAAGCTTGCAAAACGTGTAAATCTTTTTGATTATTCTTTAGAAGAATTACAAGCCGTTCATGAGTATTGGCGGTCAATGAATCGTTACTCAAAACAAGTTTTGAATAAAGAGAAAGTGGCTTAATATGGCAAATATAGTCAATTTTACTGACAAACAGTTTGAGAATCGCTTAAATGATAATTTAGAAGAATTGGTTCAAGGAAAAAAAGCGGTTGAATCGCCAACCGCTTTTTTACTTGGTGGGCAACCAGGGTCAGGGAAAACCAGTTTGCGAAGAAGATGATTGAGCAGGCAGGAACAAAGTGATAAATTCAAATTGTGAGGGAAAATACAGATGAATCAAGGAAGAATTATTGTGATTACAGGCTCACCGGGGACAGGAAAAACAACAACTGCGTCAATTGTCGCAAAGGAATCAGATATGGATAAATCAGTGCATATGCACACCGATGACTTTTTTCCATTATTTAAGCAAAGGAGCAATACCGCCGCATTTACCAGAGTCCAACGAACAAAATTTAGTTGTTATTGAAGCCTTTTTAGAAGCTGCAAAGCGCTATGCCCGCGGTGGATATGATGTAATTGTAGATGGAATTGTAGGGCCGTGGTTTTTAGAACCATGGAGAGCCCTTGTTCGAGAAGATTATGAAGTACACTATATTGTTTTAAGGGCCAGTAAAGAAGAAACTATGAAGCGAGCTGTGGAACGCTCAAAATTAGATAGAAAAACAAATATTGAATTAGTGGAAACAATGTGGGAGCAATTTTCCGGTTTGGGAGTATATGAATCAAATGTCATAGACACAACTACATTCACAATTAAAGATACGGTTTCCGCAATAAAAAGAAAGAGTTGCATGTGGGACGTCTTTACTATCTTAGACATTCCCATTTGTCAGGAAGATAGCAAAAGCCAGCCGAGCCAGTCAACGGTCAAGATGAACGGCGCATTTCATGCGCCGCCGTTGACAGTCACGCCCGTCTTTGCTAAAAAGTAATCAAGGCGGGAAAGCCCTAAAATGGCTTCCCGCCCATTTCAATTTTTAGAAAAGAAACGCTCCAAAATCAGAAAGAGAGCGTCCAAGCACTTTGAGGGATTGGCCGCCTTGTCCACCCATTCAGCGGGACAGCGGGCGGAGAGTCGGTCAAGGCCGGTGTAAACCCGTTCATTTCAGCTTAGAAACCCTTCATAAAAAACGGGCTTATTTAGCGATATAAGGCTTTATAATAGAGAAGGAGTGAAACTTCTATTCAAGTTTAGAAACGCCTTCCATTAGTCCGAAAGAGACCTTAGAAAGAGAATTAAATCGTAAAGTATCAGGGAAAGAAATTCAACCGACTTTGGAGAGAATAGAGCAAAAAATGGTTCAAAATCAACACCAAGAAACCCCTGAATTTAAAGCAATTCAACAAAAATTGGAAAGCTTGCAGCTACCTACACCACCAATACCCAAAACACCTAAACTTCCAGGACTTTAAACCTTAAAAAAGGAAAAGAGTAGTTACCAAAAAACGGTAACTACTCTTTTTTTATAAAAACCTTTCCTCATGTTTGAAAAGCTGATCGAGAAATAAAGCACACAACGGTATTCTTTCTTTTTTCAGTTGGTACATTTTGCAGTCTGTAACGTGTCATTTACTGTTT
>VOFK01004103.1_pt1 | contig 11589 bp, 11 predicted proteins | sample 5384121 | NCBI WGS metagenome assembly VOFK01 (sample SAMN12384730, study PRJNA508395) | human gut metagenome | isolation source: healthy gut J | host: Homo sapiens | reverse complement strand
GACCTACAGGGAAATCTGGACAGCTTAAAGCTTGGCAGCGAAAGTCATGGAATTTGCTTCAAAATGTATGGAAAAAGATGGGGAAAGCCTGTTGTCATTACCGCGGCGACAGCCGTATTACTGAATGGCAGACCGGCAGTTTCAGATCGTAGATGGTTTGCTTGCGGAGGTGACAGCGAAATGAAATCTTATCGTACATTAGCATTAAAAGAACTGCTATCCCAAAAGTCACTTCTATTCTTATTTTGATTGCCGTTGTGCTGTCTACTATGATGACAACTATTGTGGGACAATCCATTGGCGTACTTAGTGCAATGCGGGAACAGCAGGCCATCGCTGTCGGAGGAAACCGATATGCCACTTTTTGCAGATGAATGCAGAGCAGCTTCATGCACTGGAACAGGATGAGCGTCTTTCCTATGTAGGCAAATCTATTTATATGGGAAGTTTAGAACTCTCCCCATCTCTTACCCTTTGGTTTGATGGAGTATTTGATGATACTGCCGCTATCTACCCATCAAGTACCAGTATAGAGGAAGGTCGCCTGCCGGAAGCCTCGATGGAAATAGCGCTTTCTGAAGATATTCTGAAATACCTTGGCTTTGAGGGTGATATTGGAGATAAGATTACACTTTCACTGCAAAAAAATCTTCGCCACAACATTGCGGACAGCTATTCCTACACGGCGGAATTTGTCCTTACAGGGATATTGAAAAATAACTACTTAGGATATACAAGCGGCACTGTTACGGGAGTTGTAGGAGAAGGAACTGCCGAACAACTTTTGCCAGAATCTTATGTTTATTACAATGTAGATATTCGGACTGCCGATAAAAAGAGTTTTCAAGCAGTTGTCGATGACATCAACATGGAATTGAACATCCATGAGCTTGATACCAGCTACAATATTGTATATTTGAACGCTTTGGGAATTTCCTATACTGCAAATTCCGAGGATGCCAATGATAAGGGATTCTCTTTTATGACAGTCGCAGGGATATTAGTGGGCAGTTTAATTTTGCTGGCTGCTGGCCTTGTGATTTACAACATTCTGAAAATATCTGTCTCAAAACGAATAAAGGGATATGGAACACTTCGGGCTATTGGAAGCGAAAAAGGACAACTTTATCAGATCATTGTAATTGAAGTAACCCTATTGTGTCTGATTGGGATTCCTATTGGTATGCTTCTTGGCTTTTTGAGTGCCAGAGGGATTTTAGAGGCAGCTACCGGCCTGGTTTCTCCCGAATTGTTCTTGGTTCAGGATTCTTCCGAATTGAAAACCCTAATAGCAGAAAACAGTTCTTTGAATGGAACCTTACTGATATTAAGCGGAGCAATCACTTTGGCGTTTGCGTTGTTTGCAGCATTACCAGCAGCCAGATCAGCCGCAAGGGTATCCCCTATTATGGCGATGTCTGGAACAAATCTGAAAATTCGACGCAGAAAGCGTAAAACAAAGAAAATCCATAATTTTGAAGCATACTATGCCCGTCTGAACTTAAAGAGAAATAAAGGTCGTACTGCAATTACAATTTTGTCCCTTGTTATGAGTATCACGGTTTTTATTGCACTGCAAGGTTTTTCCTCTTTACTGAACGCTGCAAGTACCCTGCAAGATAACCATTTAGGAGATTATCAGATCACAAATGAAAGTGTTGGATTTACCGCAGACGATCTGAATACCTTACAGAAAAATGAAGCAGTACAGAGTGTAGCTGCTATACAGTTTTCGCTTTACGAACAAAATGAAAATGGGCAGCTCGATGGAATCAGTCTTGAATTTCAACTAAAACCTGGCGAAACTTTTCAGGTTGTCGGATTGAACGATGAATATTGGGATTATTTCATGGGGGATCAATTATCAGAAGAACAGCTCGAACAACTGAAATCAGGGAACGCCTGCATCGTCAGGAATCCTATTCCAATGAGCTACGGCGAAGATGTTCTTGAATTTACAAATATAGAGGCTGGAGAAAGCATCTGTGTTGCGGGAACGGAGCTGGATGTTTTGAAAACTTTAGATGGCTATGACGGTTATCTTGGTATTGGTAACGGCGGTTTCACAAATGGTGTTCAGGTAATCGTTGATGACGCTATCTATGAACGCCTGACGGGAAAAGATACCTATTCAGAGTTTTTGCCTACGCTGAATGAGGGTGCTGACAGGGAAAACTTTGATACATTTATCGAGGCGTTTTGTAATAGAACACCGGGGACAACATTCTTGTCGTATGAAGAAACCGACCAGCAACTAAAAGAGAGTTTTGCACAGATTCAAATGCTGGCATGGGGACTGATTCTTTTTGTTGGCCTAATCGGCATTCTTAACATCATCAATACCGTTTACACGAATATTCACACCAGAGTAACAGAAATCGGTATGCAGCGGGCCATTGGAATGAGCGCCGGTAGCCTCTATAAAACTTTTTTCTTTGGGAAGGTGCATATTACGGGATCATTGCCTCTGTGATTGGAAGCGTGCTGGGATATGTTTGTACAATCTTCATTGAGGCGGCTACGAGCGATACCCTCCAGCTTGTTGCAATTCCTGTCATACCCATTCTTGAAGCAACCCTCTTGGCAGTAGGAGCCTGCTTGATGGCGACACAGCGATTCCGCTGCGGAAAATTTCAAAAAAATGAGTATTGTGGATTCGATTGAAACGGTTGAATAGATTTTTTGATTGGATGTTGGTTCTTGAATAGCTTTTCTCTGACTGAAACGAGATAAAACTTGAATTGCTACAAAAATGAAGCAATTCCGCCTGTTTTCTTGCCGAAAAAGAAAGTGGTTAGAGATTTCTGCAACATTTGGCTTTTATCATAGAATTAAAAAGTAAGATAGAAAAATAGAAGTAGCAAATTTTTGTGATTTGAATTTCCTGTTGCCGAAATATATTGATATTTAATACCATGGAAAGGAGTTTTTTATGAGTAAATCTGAAAACAATCACGATAATAGTGATCTTCAAATGTTGAAGGAGGAAGTTTCCGAAAAAGAATATCAAAATGCGCAATATGAAGCTGAAAAGAAAAAAAACATATCTCTTATTGGTTAAAAATTATTGCACCATTCATTATGATACTTGCAATATTTATATTTTATTATGTGCTTTTATCGGTAACATTTTGTTTGCACATTATAGTAGGGGCTGAATCAATCCAAGCATCTGCCTCCACAGCGGGGAAAAGAAAAAACCGCTGACAGGCAGAGGATTTCGTGCGCTTTCCTGTATCACTGACGATACGGCGGTTTTGAGTAGATCAAGGCCGCCGTTTCTTTTTGCTTCGACGACCCCTGCACCGTGTTCTGGCATGGCGGCTTTAGGAGGGAGCCGCCATGTCAATTTTTATTTTTCATAATAGCCATGAGTTACACCAGCTAAAAAAAACCTTGCCCCCTCCTCCGGGGAGGTATGACTATCTATCGGCATTATTATTCAACTAAAACAGCAGAATCATAGGCATTTTTGTCGCGCCGGTTTCCCATTATGGGGAGCTGGCGCTTTTTGCTGTCGATTTTTCGGGAAAGCCCCCGAAGTATGTCGTTGCCGATCACCGCCTCCTTTCGGTTCACTCGTCAATCGCCCGTGAATCGAAATGGAGGTACATAATGAAGAAAGTCAATCTTAGGGACTTATATCCCGATGTTTATAAAACCGATTACTTTGTAGAAGTAACAGAAGATGTGCTGGAGACGATCCGTGCCGCTGAGCGTGCAGAAGCTGCCTATGACCGGAGGATGTATCGCTATAAGGCGTACTACTCCCTGGACTGTGATAACGGCATTGAAAATGCGATTCTGCTGAAGCCCCAGTCCCCGGAAACGCTCATGGAGGAAAAGCAGCTGCGAGAGCAGCTCTACGCCCTGCAGTGATGGCACTGCCGGAGAAGCAGGCCAAGCGGATCTATGCCCGGTATTATCTGGGTATGCGTGTGAGTGAGATCGCCGCAGCGGAGGGGGGACCCAAAGCCGTGTCCGTGACAGTATCCGGCGCGGTCTGAAGCAGCTGGCAAAGTATTTTTGAAAAAGTTTCGTTTGGTGCGCTCGTTTTTTGCTCTTTTTGTCAGAGTTAATAAGAAGGACAAGTTTTCCCCCTTCAACAGCACTTTGACAATTTCATAGACAGCATAACAGGTACATAACCCGTGTACGAGCGAGTGTGGAACGCCGCGAAGATGGAGCAGTCAGGGAGGTGATGAACAGAGCTGCTTCGGAGCGATCTACGATTCCACAAAACGGATGGTGGCAGATCTGCCGCGAGGACTGCACGGGGGCTTAAAGATACTTCCTCACGGCCTCCTAAAGACTTGGGGGGAACCCTGCGGCGCACGAGTAAAACGACGCTGCGGAGTTATGACAACCGCGCCAGCGGAGACCTGCTATGTTCCCATCGTCAGGGTTGCGTGGCAAATGTGACGAGAATTGAGTCATATTAAAATAGGAAGCGATTACTTTCTTAGTGGTCGTTTTCTATTCAAAATCAGATACCATGCGCTGGCAGTTTCGGCTGCCAGCGTATTCATGTGATTTTGAAAGCACGATGATAACCTTGACAGATTGGAGGGAATATGGTCTATGGAAAAACTCATTACACGAAAAGAAGCTGCTGAAATCTTAGGAATCAGCATAGCAACGCTGGATGCCGCCCGTAACAACGGCTTGATCTCTTATGTGCAGTATGTTCAGAATGGCTGTGTGTATTTTACTGCGGCGGGTCTCCAGGAGTATATCGCAAAATGTACGCACAGGGCAAAGCCTGTTGAGAGAAGCACAACTTACCGTAAGCCTCGAAGCGGAAGATCGTGAGCCAGTCCGTATCCTTGATGGAATCAGAGATGTTTGATAAAACAAAGGTACAGCGCTGGAGATCTTTTTTAGGAGGTGGAGGAATTGGCAAATAGAAAACGAGCGATTCCACAATACGGTACAGTTACGCTGAACGGTCTTGACTATTACAGGACAAGAGTTCAGGATGCAGATGGAAAATTGGTGGCTCTTTTTATGCAAGGACACCTGAAGAATTATATGATAAGGAACTGAATGCGTTGGAGCAGATTGACAATGATACATTTTGTCGAAAGTCTCCCCACCGTTTGCAGAATACTGTGAGAAATGGCTGCTGATGCAGTCGGTTCATGTACGAGCTACTACAATGACCGACTATACATCTAAAGTCAGAAGGCACATTATCAAAGAATTGGGAGATATGCGGATGGCGGATGTGACTTTGGATGACATCCAGCTTGCCCTCGTTCCTGTTTCCAAAAAATCGGCTTCGGTTTATAAGTCGGTGGTTGTCCTTTACAAATCTATTTTCCGGGCAGCAAAGGAAAGCCGGATCATCGAAAATAACCCAACGGTCTATCTGACCTCAAAAGGTGGAGGCGTTCCGCAGAAAGAAAAAAAAGAAGCTCTGACAGATGAGCAGGCAGCCCGCTTATTGGATGCCATTCAAGGGCTTCCGCCGTATGTATTTGTGATGCTTGGTCTGTATGCAGGATTGCGGAGAGAAGAAATCCTCGCCCTGCAATGGGATTCTGTATATTTGGATACGGATACACCATACCTGACAGTACGAAGGGCATGGCACACAGAAAGCAACCGACCGGTCATTCTTGATGAATTGAAAACAAAGGCGGCGGAGAGAAACATTCCCCTCCCCATCTGCTTGGCAGACTGCCTGAGAGAAGCAAAGGCAAATTCCACTTCGGAGTATGTTGTTCCAAATCGGGATGGCGATCCGCTGTCCTACACGCAGTTTAAGCGACTCTGGCAGTATATTGTTACCAGAACAACAAAGGAGCGGGTATATTACCGATATGAAGATGGAAAGCGAGTAAAGCATACTGTCACACCTGTCTTGGGAGAAAAGGCCGCTCATAACGGAAAGTGGTTTACAGCCTGGACTTTGAGGTAACACCCCATCAGTTGCGGCATACTTACATCACCAATCTTATTCATGCATCGGTAGATCCCAAAACGGTTCAATACCTGGCAGACCATGAAAGCAGCAAGATTACCATGGACATCTATGCAAAGGTCAAATACAATCGACCGGACGAGCTGGTCAAAAGTATGGGCGGCGCATTTGCTCAGTGGGATGGTGTTCGATCCTAAAGCACAGAAGTAATGAAATATCATAAGCAGTAAGAGCGAGGCAAGGATGTCTCGCTCTTTTGTTTTCCCCAATCCGTATCTTTGATTAAATTCATGCTTTCTGATAAAACGAGGGTGTAAGTTGTAAACGCTCATTATCAAGAAAGGAAAATCTATATGGCAAAGAAAAATAAAAGTGTTCCGCAGTACGGAACTGTTACGAGAAAAGGAATCCTATATTACAGAACACGGATTCAGGATGCGTATGGCAAGCAGGTCAGCTTGTATGCAACCACTTGTGAAGAACTGTATGAAAAACAGCTGGCAGCAAAGAAGCAGGTCGAGGAGATCCTTTTCCGCCGGAAGCATCCGACGGTTGCTGAATATTGTGAGAAATGGCTGCTGATGCAATCAGCAAAGGTATCTTCAGCTACGATGAAAGGATATACCTCTGACATGAGGAATTATATCATTAAGCCTTTGGGGGATATGTATATGGAGGAAGTGACCGCAGATGATATTCGTCTGGCACTTGTCCCGCTGACCCAAAAATCGGAGGGGTTATACAATACGGTAAATATGCTCATCAAATGTATTTTTTACTCGGCAGAGCGCAGTGAGCTGATTACCTATAATCCTTGTGTTGGAATATCTGCAAAGGGCGGAAAGCCAACGAAGAAGAAAGACGCATTAACCGACCAGCAGGTTGAGGTGTTGCTGGATACAGTCAAGGGGCTGCCACCCTATTTGTTCATTATGATTTGCTTGTATTCCGGGCTTCGCCGGGAGGAGGCACTTGGACTGCAATGGGATTGTGTATTTCTGGATGCACCTACTCCGTATATATCCGTGCGGAGAGCATGGAGGTCAGAGCATAACAGACCCGTGGTTTCTACGGTGCTAAAAAGACTCCGGCAGCAAAAAGGGATATTCCGATACCGAAGTGTTTGGTAGATTGTCTGCGGGAAGCGAAAGAAAATTCCATATCAGATTATGTGATCGCTGACAGCAAAGGAGAGCCGCTTGCATATTCACAGTTTCAGAGGGTATGGCAGTATGTAGTTGTCCGTTCCACTAAGCCACGGAACTACTATAAGTATGTAAATGGGGAGAGTATCAAATATACAGTTACTCAACGCTGGGCATGACACAGAAGAATCAACCCAAAATCAGATATACGATAGATTTTGATGTGACACCACATCAGCTGCGGCACACTTACATTACCAATCTTCTCTATGCAGGGGTGGACCCTAAGACGGTTCAGTACCTTGCAGGACATGAAAACAGCAAAACAACTATGGACATCTATGCAAAAGTGAAGTACAATAAACCAGAGGAGCTATTTGATGTGGTAAATGATGCGCTACATCAGAGGGTTTCTGATTAAAAAAGCACCTATTTTTGTGGTTAAGGAATAGGACAACCGAGAACCGAAAGGGCAAAAAAGCCCGGAATATCAAGGAAAAACGGCAATCAAAGAATTTCAGTACGGCCTCAAAGCAGCCCGTCGCGCACCGCAGTTCAGCAAGCGCTGATCGACTGCTCAGACTATATCAAAATGGTTCAAAAACCCCGGAAAATCAAGTTTTTCCGGGGTTTTACTATATCTAAACAGGCTGATATGGTTTGACTAAATTTGGCAAAATGAGAGCCGTTTTCACCCGATTTTTAGTGGTCCGCAAGTGGTTAACTGGCCAAAAAGAGGGCGAAAAGAGGGGGAAGTGGTTCCCAAAGTGGTTAACCGAGAGCCGATTTTGGGGGTGCTTTTCAGCCCTCCTTCCCCTCGTTTTTTTGGCTGTGGCAGTTTGGCATAGTTTGACCTAATTTGAATAATTGAATATGAATTTGATGTAGCACACAGATCATAAATGCTGCGTACTCCTATGCCTGTTTTTCTGACCCTCAAGGGCCCTGATTTGGCCCCAAAAATGTACCCAAAGGGCATTTTTGCATACAAAAAGCCCCTGATTACGTAAGTACAGTAATCAGGGGCTTAAAGTATTTTATAGAACGACCTCTACGGGGAGGTCTTTCCATTGTCTAGGCAAAAGGACGCAGCCACGCGAATTATGATAAGAACGTGCCTTATCATAATCCAGTGTGAACGACCAAGAACGGGTCAAATTACTGGCGCGGGTTCTTGATTGCGCTCTGTGCCGCTCTCCTGCGTAACACGGTACTGCTCCGCCATCAGCTTGTCCCGGATGGATTCCGCCGCGGGCTTCTGATAGTCGCCCGGATCGATGCGCAGCCGGGAAAACAGCTCCATCTCCGCGCGCGGGATGTGGCAGTAGCCGTTCGGGTTCTTTTCGAGGTAGTTCTGGTGGTACTCCTCGGCGGGGTAAATTCGTTTGTCAGCCCATATCGGCGGCAAGAGCCTGGTCGATGAGCTTTTGCAGCGTCTCCGCCTGCTTCTTTTCCGTGATGGCGCCTACGATGGGGTCACCCACGATATTGCCGTTGCGGTCAACCACATAGGTGGTGGGGTAGGCAAAAATGTTTGTAGTGAACTTTCCCGCCTCACCGTCGGAGTCAAAATACACATTCTGATAGGTCGCGCCCTTCTTGGCCAGTACATCCTTTGCTTCGGAAATTGCCGCTTCATCGCCATCCAATGTGAAGGTGTTGACACCGATGAGTGCGCCGCCCTTCTTCGCAAGCTCCTTGTTCAGTGCGTCCAGCTCGGAAAGCTCGCCTACGCAGGGATTGCAGGTGGTGAACCAGAAATTCACCACGGTGACGGCGTTGGCGGAGAACAGCTCGTCACTTTTCACCGGGTTCCCATCCAGATCCTTGCCCTCAAAGGCGGGAATTTCTGCATGCTGCCGTCATCAAGCGGCGTGGTCATGTCGTTGCCTGCGGGCACGCTCATAGCGCCATCCGTAGATTCCTGTGCTGCCTCGGGGTACTTTTCCTCAATCAGGTCAGCTGGTTTTCGATGTCGCGAATCTTCTCCGCCTCTCCCTGAAGCAGCTTCATCTCATCTGTCGTAAACTGATCCTTGGCGGATTCGATTGTACTGAGTAGGAAATCACCGTAGTTTTTGCCGTCCTCCTGCAGGGCCATGCCCTTGTCGGCTGACATGAATACCTTTTCCCAAAGGGCTGTGTTCTCCGAGAGAATGGCGTTTTCCTGTGCCATCAGCTCCTTGTGCATGGCGGCTGCTTCCTCGGCGTTCTTCGGTTCGCTGCTCATTCCGTCCACTTTGTCTCCGCCCTTTGTACCGCAGGCTGCCAGAGAGAGCACCATCAGTGCAATAAGCAGCAGCGCCAGAATTCTGTTGGCAGTATGCATCCTATTCATCTTCATCCGTTTTATTCCTCCTTGTTATCCTTGTTTTTTTGTGGCATTTCAGCCACGTTTGTTTTATCTTTACCGTCTCCAAAGCCGTAGTGGAAGCACACGGCTTTCGTCGGACAGGCGCGGATGCACATTCCGCAGCGGATGCACTCGGTATGATTGGGCGTTTTCGTCACATCCACATCCATCTTGCAGGCTTTGGCGCATTTCCCGCAGGAAACGCACTTATTCTTTATCCACCTTCATCTGGAAGAGGGACACCCGGTTGAACAGCGCGTAGAACGCGCCAAGCGGGCAGAGCCACTTGCAGAACGGTCGGTAGAACAGTATGCTCAGCGCAATCACCGACAGCAGAATGCTGAATTTCCATGTAAACAGCTTGCCCAGCGCCGCCCGGATGCCGGAATTGGCAAGGGACAGCGGGATGGCTCCTTCCAGCACGCCTTGGGGACAGAGGTATTTGCAGAAGAACGGGTCGCCCATGCCTACATCGTTCACCAGGAACGCCGGCAGCAGGAAAACCATCACCAGCAGTACGGCGTACTTGAGATAGGTCAGGGGCTTCAGCCTCTTTGTGGAAAACTTCTTAGTGGGGATTTTGTGCAGCAGCTCCTGAAACCAGCCGAAGGGGCATAGAAAGCCGCAGATAAATCGCCCCAGCAGCACGCCCAGCAGAATGAGGAAGCCTGTGATATAGTAGGAGAAGCTGAACTTGGAAGACCCCACCACCGCCTGAAACGCCCCAATGGGGCAGGCCCCGGAGGCCGCCGGACAGGAGTAGCAGTTCAGCCCCGGCACGCAGACGGTCTTCCCCGCCCCCTGATACAGTCCGCCCTTGAGAAAGTTCGGCAGATGCAGGTTGGTCAGCAGCGTCGCCCCCGCCTGAATCCAGCCCCGGAAGCGGGACATGGTCTGTGAAACGCCTGAAAGCTTCTTATCCAATGCCCACACACTCCAGACATAATTTGATTGCTTTGCTCAGCACTGTCGCCGCCTCGCCCCGCCAGACACCGAAGCACAGCATGGCGGCTCCGGCCATCAGCAGCACGATCTGCGCCGCAGCCTTTTTCCCGCAGCTCATTTTTCATCACCCTTTCCGATTTTCTGTCCCCATCATAGCGCGGGAGAGTTAAAGTCTCTGTTAAGAAAGAAAACTTAACGCAAACCTTATCTATTTTTGCTATAATGAAAGCAACATAAAAACGGAGAAATAAAAAGGAGGGCTCTCATGCACCTTTTAGTAATTGAAGATGAACGCGCCCTGTGTGAGACCATCGTCCGCAGCCTGCGGCGGCTGGCCTACAGCGTGGACTACTGCTATGATGGGGAAAAGGCGCTGGCGCTTCTGGGCGTGGAGCGCTACGATCTGGTGCTTCTGGATCTGAATCTGCCGAAAAAGGACGGCATGACGGTGCTGCGCACCCTGCGGCAGACCGACCGGGAGACAAAGGTGCTGATCCTCTCCGCCCGGGGTGAGGTGGAGGACAAGGTGGAGGGGTTAGATGCCGGGGCCAATGATTATCTGGCAAAGCCCTTTCATCTTGCCGAGCTGGAGGCCCGCATCCGCTGCCTGACATTGCGGCAGTTCACCCAGCAGGATGTGCTGCTAAGCTGCGGAGGCCTGACCTTTGACACCCGCTCCCGTACCGCCACCGTCAACGGGCAGACGCTGACGCTCACCCGGAAGGAGGAAACAGGGATACTCGAATACCTGATGGTGCATCAAGGAAGGCCAGTAAGTCAGGAGGAGCTGATGGATCATGTTTGGGACAACAGCGTGGACAGCTTCAGCAATTCCATTCGCGTCCACATCTCCGCCCTGCGCAAAAGCTGCGCGCCGCGCTGGGCTGCGACCCCATCCGCAACCGCATCGGCGAGGGGTATCTGATGGGAGGGGAGGACGCATGAAGCGGCTTTCTTGCAGTGGCGCATCACGCTGCTGACCGTGCTGCTCATCGGCGTCACCTGCGTGGCCATGAATTTGCTGCTGCTACTCCGGTGTGTACTATATGGACACCATTGCGGACCCAGCTTACAGGGCGGCAACTTTATTCAGTCCCTGAATGAGGCAGGCGGTGAGCTTTGACCAGGCTCCATAACATGAGGTTGAGCCATCATCGTCAGTGATGGGGCGCGGGGCGCTTCCGCACCACCACAACTGGTATCCACGGGCAATACATGGCA
>VOFK01002433.1_pt1 | contig 11589 bp, 15 predicted proteins | sample 5384121 | NCBI WGS metagenome assembly VOFK01 (sample SAMN12384730, study PRJNA508395) | human gut metagenome | isolation source: healthy gut J | host: Homo sapiens | reverse complement strand
TCTGGTTCAGTTTACGTATTGCTGTCGGCCAGCCATACCAGGTCGTCGTCGCTCTCCTGTCCGGAGGCGATCGTCGCCCCTTTCTGGATCATCAGGCTGTTGCGCGGGAAGCTGCAACTGCCCCGGGCGCGGGTCTTGCCGTCCACCACGCCGTAAAACTGTCGTTGAACGACCAGAAGACATGGCCGCCGGGCAGTGCCGTGGTGAAGCACGCCGTCGCCGCCGTTCCAGCCCAGCGTACGGGTGAAGAGGGCATCGTATTTCTTGTCCTTGTAGACGAAGACGCGGGGATTCTGCCCTCCCTCGTCGGGCATCTGTACCAAATTCCACGACGGGTCGATGGCGGGCGGAACGGGGGCCGGGGTAACTTCAGGCGCCTCGTCGTCGGGGATCGCCGGGTTGTCGAAGTCGTTGCACGCGGCCAGGGAGCCCGTACACAGGCAGAATATGCAGAATGCTATGATATTTCTTTTCATGGTTCGTTGCGATAAGGATTAGTATTGGGAGCGGGTCATCGTCTCGCGTACTTCGTGCCAGGTATTCCCGCTTTCGGTGGCGAGCTGGTAACGGTAGTAGAGGTAGAACGTGCCGGTCGCAGGGTCGTAGGTAGAGTCGTTGAGCGGCGAGGCCGAGACCCGGATGGCATCCTGGCTGTCGAGATAGGGGGTTATGGAGACTCGCTGCATGGGTACGACCTCGTCCGTGATTTCGCCTTCGACGTAGACGGGGACGTTCACCCACGATTCGGGGTCGACCGTCACGCGCAGGCTGTTGTTGCGGTCGTCACCTTGTCGTTGGCGGCCGTGGCGCCCGGGAGGATGCGCACCGAGCGCTCACCCACGGGGATGACCAGCTTCGAGGAGTTGATCGCCTGGCGCCGGGTGTTTGAGCCGAAGATGTTGTCGACAATCCAGCCTGTCTGCGTGGTGCCGGTCATGGTGTAGTAGGTGCTGCTCTTGGTCGTGGCGTAGTTGTTCCTGCGCTGGATCTCGAAAAGTACGAAATTCTTGGTGGCCGAGGGCATACAGGACGATACGGACTCGATGCGCAGCGGAATGAAATAGGTCTGGTCGGGGAGCAGCTCGTCTACCCTGACGTTGATCGGGAGGCTCGCCGAACAGCTGCCGGCCTCCATCTCGACGCTCATGGGGTCGATCGTATAGTATTCGGCGGGAGGTTCCATCGCGTATTCCTCGAACTTCGTGTCGAAATTGCGTTTGTTGTACTCGCCGATCGCCTCGAAGTCCAGCCCGAGTTTGACGGTGACGTTCTGGTCGAGCCCGTCGTGCCGCTGGCATAGATGGCCAGCTCTCCCTGGAAGCCCTTCTCGCCGTATTCGAACTCCTGCCCGAGGATGTTGTTTTTCGCCGCTGACAATGAATATCTCCTTGCGGTAAAGCTCCTCCTTGTAATACTCCATTTCACAGGAGCAGAGGAAGGCGGCCGCAGCGGCGAGTATCGTTATTTTGCTGAATGCTTTCATCTTCTGAATTTTTTGGAATTGACTATTTCTCCCAGCCCGGGTTCTGATCCAGGCTCGGTACTTTGCGCAGCTCGTTGCGGTGCAGCGGCATGAACATGTACTTGGACTTGAATGTCCGTTCGCGGATCGTACGGTACGAGATGACCGTCGGGGCGTAGAATCCCTCCCATTTTCCGGCTTCGACGTTCAGGCCCGTCAGCGGCTCGCGTTCCAGTTCCTCGAAAATGCCCCAGCGGCAGATGTCGTAGTAGCGGCGGTTTTCGTGGAGGAACTCGACCATGCGTTCGCGCCGGATCAGCTCGTTGAAACTGGTGGCGTCCACCAGTTCGCCGGCGTCGGCGCCCGGGAGCCCGGCGCGGTAACGCACCTGGTTGAAAGCCCCGGCCATGGCGGTCAGGTCGCGCGAGTAGCTTTGGCCGTTGACCTCGTGGGGTCTTGGTCAGGTTGTTGAGCGCCTCGGCGTAGGAGAGAGCAGGATTTCGGCGTAGCGGATCAGCGGGAAGGTCTTCTGAACCGTGCGGGCGTTGCTGCCCGTACGCGCGTCGCGCGGGTGGACGTACTTGTAGCAGGTGTATCCCGTCAGGTTGTAGATGTTGGTTACGCCCGCCTGGTTTTTACCGGCATTGGCGCCGTTGTAGTACTCGACGATCTTGTTCCGCATCTCTTCCGAGGTCGTAGACTGCATCTGCCACAGGGTACCCGAAAAACCGATGCTCGCGTAGAACCGCGGCTCGCGGTTGTCATAGGCCTTGTAGGTGCCGCCGGGCAGGGTGTAGTTCTTCGATATCTGCTTGTCGGCTGCGGTGACGCAGGTCTGGTCGTAAGGGGCGATCCTCGTAGGGGTACTCGGCGCTCGCGTTGTTGATGTCGCGGCCGTCGGCCATGCGGTAGGCGTCGACGATGCGTTGCGGGATGCTGATCGAACTGTTGCCGCCCAACTTGAGCGGGAATACGACGTCCTGCTGGTCGGTGATGTTCTGCGTCGTGCCCCAGATCAGCTCCGGGTTGGTCACGTTCGTCGTTTCGCCGGTGAACATTTCCGAGTAGGAACGGAAGGGGTCGATGCCGCCCGCACCCGCTGGGAAGGGATCGGAGGGACGTTCGAGGGCAGGGGCAGGGTGTGTATTCGTCGGCCGGAACCGTATGCAGGCGGTAGATGCCCAGGTCGATGACGCGCTTGGCCGCGGCGGCTGCCACGGCCCACTTGCTTTCGTCGTAGGTCTGGGAGATGTAGTGCACCCCGTCGGATTTACGCTTGAAAGCCCCGAAATAACGGCGTGCGGCGGCTCCGCCGTTGAAAAGCAGGGCTCGCGGCCTGCAGGCGCAGGCGTGCGACCAGCGCCAGCGCGGCGCCTTTGGTCGGGCTGCCGAAGAGATCCAACGGCTGCTCGGTTTCGAGGCTTTCCGCAGCGGCTTCGAGCTCGGAGCAGATGTAATCCACGCATTCGTCGTAGGTGCTGCGCTCGGCCTGGTAATAGTCGGGCGTTTCGTTGGTGTTGAGAACCTGGTCGCCTACGAGGATCATGGGGCCCTGGTTCTGGAGTATCCAGTAGTAGGCATAAGCCCGCAGGAAACGTGCGCGTGCACGGAACTCCATTTTGTCGAAGGCGTTCATGTCGGGCACCTCGTCGATGTGGGGCAGGATGGTGTTCACCTTGCGGATGACCTTGTAGCAGTTGGGCCAGACATTGAAATTCCAGTCCCAGCCGCCCGTCTCGGTGTAGGTGATCTTGTCGGTGGTCAGCTCCGTGCCGGGGAAGGAGACGTCCAGGATGCCGTTGTAGAATGTCCCGCAACTGACGGCCTCGTCAGACCCCGGTGGCGCCGGGGACGCTGCACCAGTAGTAGATGCGGCCCTCTTTGGGCAGCTGGTTCACCGCACCGTTGAAATAGCGCTCGATGTTGTATTGGCTCTCGAAGATACGCTCTTCGGAGAAGGGTGTCCTCGAAATAGTCGTCCACGTTCAGGAAGTTGCACGACGCGGTGAGCAGGCCGACCAGCGCGAGGGGTATGATGAATGATTTTTTCATGGTAGTTTATGTTCTTAGGAGAGATTCGGGTTAGAAGTTCAGGTAAATCTGCAGCGAGAAGCGGCGCGGGGATCGGGTAGGCGTGCCCGGTCTGCATGGCCTGCTCGGGGTCGAAAATCTCCACGCCGTCCCATACCGCGAGGTTCTCGCACATGATCTGGAAGTCGATGGATTGCAGGCCGAGCGCTTTGCGCAGTCCCGGCGTGTGCAGGTTGTAGTTCAGGCTCAGTTCCTGCAGGCGCAGATATGGCGGGCATTGCCTTTCCAGAAGGTCGAGGGTTTGGTGTTGTTGGCGTTGTTGCCGTAGGAAAGGCGCGGGAACCGCGCATTGGGGTTCTCGGTCGCCCGGTTGCCCGAGTAGTCGGCCGAAGTCCAGCGGTTGGCCGGATTGTAGGCCAGGGCCAGTACGTTGCCCTTGTATCCGCCGTTGAAGGGAATGTAAACCGTCGAATTTCGAGCCGTCCTTGTCCCCGTAGAGGAAATAGTTGTTGCCCGTACCTTTGAACAGGACGTTGAGCGTCCAGTTCTTGTAGCGGACTTCGGCGCCGAATCCGTACATGAACTGCGGGATGCCGGAATAGGCGAACAGGGGCACCTTGTCGTCGTCGGTGATCACGCCGTCGCCGTTCACGTCCTTGTACTTGATGTCGCCCGGGCGTACCGTGCCGAACTGCTCGGGGCTCATGTCCACGTCCTGCTGATCCCTGAAGAGTCCCAGGGAGATGAATCCCCGCTGCACGTCGTTCGAGAACCCGGTCTTGCTCAGGTAGGGATAAGGCTGCGTGGCCTCTTCCCAGTTGTTGATCTTGTTCTTCGAGAGCGTGAAGTTACCGCGCAGCGTGAAATGGAAGTTTTGCCGAGGGGCTGGAAATATTCGAAGTTCCCGTCGCCGCCCCAGCTGGTCATGCTCCCGACGTTCCCGTAGGGCATGCTGATGACGCCCACGTAGTCCGGAATCTGGGCGCGTTCCTGGAAGATGCCCTCACGGCGGTCGCGGAAATAGTCCACCGTCATGGTGAAGCGGTCGCCGAAGAGGTGGAGATCCATACCGATGTCGAATTTCTTGGCTTTCTCCCACGCCAGGTTGTCGGCGCCCACGCGGTTCTCGGTCAGTACGCCCGAACCGCCCCACGGCGTGCCGTCGGTCTTCTCTTCGATGATCGTCAGGTAGGGGAAGCGCACGCTGGAAATCCGGTCGTTACCCACCATACCGTACGAGGCGCGGATCTTCATGAAGCCGATCCACTTGATCCGCTTCATGAATTCGTACTGCGTGGGAACCCAGCCCACGGCCACGGCCGGGAAGAATCCGTACTGCCGGCCGCTCTGGAAGTTCTCCGAACCGTTCAGGCCGAAGTTCACATCGAGGAAATAGGTATCCTTGAAGCCGTAGGTGAAGCGTCCCGAAAGGCTCTGGTAACGCCTTGCGATGGCGTTCATCGAACTGTCGGCACCCGATTCGGTCGTGCTTTCCAGGTAGTAGAACAACAAGCCGCCTACGCGGTGGTTCCCGAAGGTGCGGTCGTAGTTGACTTTGGCGTCGAAATAGAGTTTCCGCCAGTTCCATGCCTCGGAGTTATACTGCACCGAAGCCTCGGTGACCTGTTCCGAAAGGATCAGCTCGCCTTTCTGGTTGCGCTCGCGTGCCAGGTAGAGGGCCGGCATGGAGTAGCGGCTTTCGCCGTAGAGCGACTGGGAATCCCACGAACCGGTGGCCTCGATGTTCAGCCCTTCGGTGAGCATCGACAAATCCTGTTTTATGCCGATGTTGAAGAGCGTGCGGCTTTTGTTCTCCACGGTGTTGCCCGTGTAGTTGAGCAGTACGTGGGGCGGGATGTCGCTGTCCGAACCCGAGGCGGGCAGCTCGCCGCTCGAATAGCGCAGCGGGTACATCAGCGGGGTCGTCTTGGACTGCGAATCCCAGATCCAGTCGGTGAGCGACGTGTCGGTGCGGCTGTACTTCTTACCCATGCTCGGACGCTTGTTCACCGACATGAAGCCCATGGCACCCAGGTAGATCTGCGTCGTTTTGGTCAGGTTGATGTCGATGTTGGTGCGGAAATTATAGGTGTCGTAGCCGACACCCTTGTTGTATTTGCTGTCGTCCATGCTCTTGTAGGCCGACGATTCCTGCGACATGCCCAGGCTGGCGAAAATAGCGGGCGATGTTGCCGCCGCCCTGTGCACTGACATACTGCGTGTGCTGGAACGAGGTGGGGTTGAGGATCACGTCCTGCCAGTCGATGTCGGGGTAGAGGTCGGGATCCAGCCCGTAGCGGATGATGTCCATCTGCGTGTTGTCGTAGATCGGGCTCATGCCCGAGGCTACGGCTGCTTCGTTCGCCATTTCGGCATACTGCGTGGCACCCACGTAGCGGGGCAGGCGGCGCAGTTCGGAGATGGTGTAGTTCGAGCGGAAGGTGATTTTGAGCTGCTCCTGTTTTCCGCGCTTGGTGGTCACGAGCACCACGCCGTTCGCACCGCGGCTGCCGTAGACGGCCGTTGCGGCGGCGTCCTTGAGCACCGAGAAGCTCTCGACGTCGGCCGGGTCGATCTGGCTCAGGTTGCCTTCCAGTCCGTCGATCAGCACCAGGGCGCCGCTGTTGGCGCCGAACGTGCCGATGCCGCGCACCCAGAATTCGGAGATGTTCCGCCCCGGCTCACCGCTCGACTGGATGGAAATCACGCCCGGGACGCGGCCGCCGAGCGTGTTGACGATATTCGTCGCGGGCAGTTCGAGGTCTTTGGTGTCGACCACCGCCACGGCGCCCGTCACGCTGACTTTGCGCTGCGTACCCATACCGATGACGACGACCTCTTCCATCTGGTTGCCTTCCCGGAGGGTGATCTTGACGTCGGCCGCCGAAGTGATGATCTGTTCGGCGGTTTCGTACCCCATGAACGATACGGCCAGCGTATTGTACAGTTTGGCGGTGAGTTTGAACCGGCCTTCCGAATTGGTGATGGAGCCGATGCCCGGCTCGTCCTTGATATAGACCGTGGCGCCGACGATGGGGACGTCGTCCGAATCCACGACCAGTCCGTTCACCTCGACCGGCTGCTGCTGTTGCTGTTTGCTCTGGGCACCTGCCTGCACCGCGAGGGCGAACAGGAAGGCGCATATCATTAGAATTCGCTTCATGTCTGTTTAGGATTGTTAGGTGAATAAACCCACTTATTCGATGGCTATGCGGCGGATGGCATAGTTCTCGCTGTCGCCGATGTAGGAGGTTGCCTTCCGCGGTGATGGCCAGGCCGACCGGTTTGTTGAATTTGGCCGCGTCGGCAGGGCCGTTCACATAGCCGGACGATTTGGGCGTCCCCGCAAACGTGGAGACGTAGCCGTTCGAGAGCGTGATCTTACGGATACAGTGATTCTCCCTGTCCGTTACGTAGATGGCCTCGCCTTCGGGGTCTACGCACATCTGGCAGGGGTAGTTGAACTGCGCCTCGGCGAGCGGCCCGTCCAGATAGCCCGCCGTGTTTTCCGCCCGGCCCACAATTCGATGGTACCAGCGGCGATGTCGTGCTTGTAGATGCAGTGCTGGCCCTGGTTGGCGAAATAGACGATGTTGGGGTCACGCGGATCGAAGACGACGCCCATGATGTCGCCCTGGGAGTCTATGAAGCGGCCGGGAGGTGTGAGATCCTCGCCCTTTCCGGTGGCGGGATCCCAGCGGGCCACGACGCCCTCGTTGGTGTAGAAGTAGAATTTATTGTCGGCCGGGCACATCGTGAAGGTCTGGATGGCACTCCACACGGGAGCGAAATTGCCGTCGGTATAGAACAGGTCGTGATCCCACTTGATGTCTCCCATGTTCGTGTTGGCGTAGTCGGCGACTGGGTCGAAATAACCGTATCCCTTTGTTCCCGATGTTGGTGTGGTACCAATATACATTGCCTGTGGCCAGGTCGGTGCTCAGGAGGATACCCGTTACGAGGATGCCGAAATCGTTGAGGACTTTGATATTTCCGGCCTCCTCGTTCATCATGTAGACGCGGTGCTTGGCTCCGTCGTCTATGCTGAAGCGGACGTAGAGGTTGTCGTGCTTGTCGACGGCGATTCCCGATTCGGGCTTCGACGAGAAATACGACCCGATCAGCGAGGGTGGTTCCTTCGGGCATGGTGGTGCCCTTCATGCCCCCCGGCGATCGTGGAAACATTGGTCTGGATGATGTAGTCGAACAGTTCGTCGAACTGTACCTTGTTCTGCTCGTTCTCACCCACGGAGACCGAGATGACGCACTCTTCGCCCGGGAGCTTGGGTGCAAGGACGAGCATGCGGTCTCCCGTCGAGGAGATTACGGCCGCGCGTTTTTCGTTGAAAAAGACATTGAGGGCTTTGGCGTCGGTGCCGAAGTTCCTGCCCTTGATGATTACCTGGGTCGCTATCGGCCCGGTTTTAGGATAGAACGATTCGAGCTCGATGGGTTTGTCGGGCTGGTATCCCGAATTCCCTCATCGCCGTCAGAGCACGCTGACAGCCCGATTCCTGCCGTCAGGCAGGCGAGCCCAATAAGTGTAACCGGCATTTGCAGTAGAAGTTTTTCATGAATGTTGGTTTTAGTAGGGTGTATATTTAATAGGTTGATGCGTTGGTTGCGGCGGTTTTTATCCGGAATTCCCCGGCGTGTCCCACGGTGCGGGAGATGCGGCCCGAACCCGATGCGGGACGGTCGGGGACAAAACGCACGGCGGCGACGGGACGGGTCGTCCCGCCGCCCGGGAAAGGGCGTAAGAGCTGCATCAACGGTTTCTCCGCAGGTTGGTAGGTCAGGTTCATTCGTTTCGCAAGTTCCGCAAATCCCGTCGGAGCATTCGTCCGCCGGGAGTTTTTTGTGCTCATACAAAATTACCTAATTGCGGGTGTAATTCAAGTCCACCGGGGTTGAAATGAGATGTATGTTAACTCGCACTGAAAATCAACATCTTGTTTTTCAGTGCGTTGAATATTCGGCTGTTTGCCGTTTTGGTAAACGGGAATTAGAGTTGCCTCTGGGTATGCGGATTCAATATCCGGCGTTTTGACGGCTTGCCCCGCCTGTGGGATTGGGAGGCTCGGACACTGATAGCTATTGTCCGGGCACCGGGGCGACCGCAATTTTAGCTTCTTGCCTGCGCAGCTTTTAGGGGAAAGGAGTCGGGGTCAACTACAACCAGACCGTCAAAGCCATCCACACCAATTTCAACGACCGCCGTGCCGTGGCTTTACTGGCACGGCTGGAGAAATATACCCAGGAATTGACGCTCTTGTTTGGGCAGGTCGTCCGCCTGACCGAAGAATTCAATCGCAGATGGTCGGCCGAATAATAAAAATCCGGATGCGAATTGCATCCGGATTTTCATTTAAACCCCTCGATCCTTTTAATATCGTTACAGTTACTACACGGCTTGGAGATTCGTTTTATGATTATCACCTTTGCCGCCATAGAAATCTAACGAACCTGATATGACTATAAAAACCTGCAAATTTCGTATTGGCGATGTCTATTTGTTCCATGCGACCGACCCCGGTTGCGAAAGCGGAACTTCGCTGTGGGGAATCGTCAACGACCGGGACGCCGATGGCCGCATCTGTCTGGAAACCTCCTCGGCGGATCTGAAAAAAGTATAATCATTGGACTTTTCTGCCCGCCGAATACCTGTTTTGCAGACTTTCCACGCGCGAAGAATTAAGGGACTTCTCTTTTGGCCTGAACCGCAATTAATTGCGTAGATTTTAGTGAGCAATATCGCTCGAATAACTAAAATTATTTATTTTAGATTTTTGTGGTTTGACTTAACCGATTGGGAAATAAACTTTTAGCGAATTATTTGAAAAATAGAGGTAACGATTTAGCAACTGTGCGAATTTCAGCGTTTTGCGTTGCTATGCTGTCAAATAACTCTTTCATTTGCAAATGTAACATCTTTTTCTGAAAGTACGAACTATCGGCGGCAATTTTATAAAATCAACTTGCGGAAAAAGAAAAAAAGTTATCGTGAATGGTCTAATTTAATGTACCAGTTCCACTTAATAGGTTTATACAGCGTGGTGTCGTTGTACGTCCTGCGGTAGATCTCATTCAGGTCGCCGTGTTCGGTGATATGGATGTTCCGATGGCTTCTCAATCCGGGATCGTAAACGAAACTCTTGGATGTTCCGGCGTCCACGATGCCGTGGGAATAGTACGGCATAACGAGGCTCACATATACCGAATCCGCCGTTTCCCCATTCCCTGCGGTCAACAAGGACAAGACCGCATCCAATCTCTGACAACAAGGAGTCAAGCAGGAGTCGGTCTGGCTTCAGCAACACATAAACCGGGATGTCTTGTTCGTCATTCGTTTCATGGGATGTATCGCTTTGTTCTGTTGAATCAAGTATAATGACCCCTGTCAGGAGAAAGTGACGGGTAGTGAAAGCTCCCTTCTGAACTCTCTGCCATGATTTCGTACACCTTGCGGAACGTTGCCTCGTGCGTAGCGAAGTGGCGTATCATTTCCTCGTCCGACGGCGGCATAGGTGGCTCCCGCAACTTGCGGCAAAATACGGTCGCCAAAAGTATGATTATGATAGGTGTTCTCATTTTTCTCAATGTTTTGCAGCTAATGTGTTTCAGCTAACTGCGTTTAGCAGTTTAGGTGATTGTTACCAATGTTTTCTAAAATTAATTGATGGATTCTTTCTACCAAATCCCATTGTTGATCAACAAACTCTTGTTTCACTGGTAGATCAGAGAACGACCCCATGCCTGTAAGTGAAGCATCAACTTCATGGAGGTTTTGATAAAAGGATGCGCAGCCTTCTTCACTTTCTCTTTTTATTAGTTTCAACTTATTCTCATACCAAACCGCTTGTTTATGCCAACCTGTCTGATGTAGGAATTCTATAGTTTTCTCCAATTCATCAATTAATTTATTTTTCATTTTTAATTTTCTATTATTGGAATGCCTGGCGGATAATCGACCTTTTTATGGGCGATTTACCCGTTTGTTACTGACTTTTTCTCTGAATTATTAAGTTCAACAAAAAGATTGTGCCATTCTATTGTATAATCTATCACGTAGTTGGTCTAATTTATTGTTTTCATCCAATACAAAAAGATACCATTTCTCATTAAAACCAAATCTGTAAATGACCCCATTCCGCCAAATAGACTTTTAATTTTTCTTAGCCAATCCTTTTGAGGAGAAACATTGTCTGCATACAATCTTTTGAGAGTAGTTCTCCAATCGTATTCACCCACAATTTCTAATAATTCTATTATTTCTAAAAGGATTTTTCTTATTTCTTTTTTCCATAATTCATTTTCCTTAGTCAGTAATGTTCGGCAGCGTTCAGCTTATTCAGTCGGTTTGCTGTTTATTAGTAATATTTTTAAGATTCGTTTCTTGTTCTGTTGTATTCTCATTCCAATTCAGAGCAATAAAACCGGGGATGTTTAACTCCTTGTTTATAGCAATCATGGGCTAAACCATCCAGTTTTTTGAATCGCACTATCAAACCATTCATATTCTTCTTTTTGCTGATCAGATAATATCGTTCAAACCAAACCAATGACAGATAATGACTATCATTATGTATTGTTCAACTAAAGGATTAAATCAACTGAATAGAATCCATCATTTCTTTATCTTTTTCATTTAATAATTCCATCTTCTCACTATTGCGCTACTAATGTGTTTCAGCTAACTACATTTAGCAATTTTAGATAATTGTTGCTAATATTTATTTTTTTAGTCTTCCAATAAGAACATATTTACAGATAGACATTAAATATTTTTCATCTTCACCCTCATATTCATCTTTTTCAGATACAAGGCACCACCCACGACAATTTCATCATCACTCTCCAAATCGAAAGCCTCTTTCTCATATCTGGGTTTCAAAATAAGTATATGGCTTTCTTTTCCTTGACAACAATAAGTTATCAGATTTGAAAAAAGAAGAAACGTGGGAAAATTGCTTTACCACTACACCATGCAAAAACATTACTTCCGTTATGATTAAAGTTCCACGGTTCATCCACTATTAGTTCATACTTGAAAGCATTCATATTTAAGTTATCTGCGGTTTTCGCTGTTATTTTCT
>VOFK01001882.1_pt1 | contig 11591 bp, 10 predicted proteins | sample 5384121 | NCBI WGS metagenome assembly VOFK01 (sample SAMN12384730, study PRJNA508395) | human gut metagenome | isolation source: healthy gut J | host: Homo sapiens | reverse complement strand
TTTACATCCGCATTATTGAGTTGGTTTGGGGCTAAGTACGGAAACCTTGGCTTATTATCCCTACGCATCTTCATGCCCTTTCAGTAAGACGGACAACATAATTTTTTGACGCATAGTAGTTTGCAAATGTCGGTCCTGTGAAATCCTGCGGCAGAACCTACATTGAGAATATATCCGCTGCGCTTCCGCCATATCTTTAAGAAAAAGCTGAGAATGTGAACCGAAACATTTGTGTGAATGAATTAAGTTTTCTCTTTCAAGCGGAACATCCAAAAATTCTTCTGTATGCTCCAAAGCCGCGTTGTTGATGAAAATCAATCTGTTCATTTTTCATTCTTAATATGCTCATACAATCCAGGCTGGTCACTTTCTCGTGAAAAAATCAAGCGTATTACCCTGGACATTTCACATTTGAAAGTTCCTCTTCAGCTTGTTAAGCTTATCTGTTGAGCGTGATACAAGAATAAGGTCATAACCGGAGTTCTGCATGACGGGCAATTTTCCTATGCCTGAATCCTTGTACCTGTAATCAAAAGCCATTAGCTTTCATCACTGGTTTAAAGTTGTGGCACAAAGCCATGTTGTACCTTCCTTAGTGTATGTGTTTATGTTTCTCGTAAAGCCTGCTGATTCAAGTAATGAAACCCTGATTTCCGTGGGCTACTGACTTTGAGGTCTGTAGCATATTTTCAACCTTTTCCTCAGCTCTGACCTGATCATTGTCTGAGAATAAAAGCAGCATAAACTGCTCCCTTGTTTGAGAACACGGAAAACTTTTTACATCATTTTCTCCTTATCAGGCCAGTAGGTTTCGTCACGCCGCAGATATTGTCGAATGGTTGTCATCAAAAAGGCATTCCGATACTGATGCCTGAAGCACTTTCAAAGCTTTGTTGCAGAGTATATTTTGAATTGAGTTGGCGATTTTACCGAGAAAGCTCAACACACGATTCCAAACCTTGCCGCGCGTTGGCAACAATTGAGCAGCAAAGTTGGCATTTTCCGCGCCGCCGCAATTTTGCGTCAAGCGGTTGTGCGTTCGATATTCATATAACCAAACAAATGACATTCATACCTTAATCATTCCCAAGGCCTGTTGGTATTTACATCACACCTAAATTTATCTGTTATTGGTCCAACTTTTCTTCCGACTATATTAAGTATAATAAACGCAGAATCGCCAAACAAATGACATACAACGGTTGATTCACTCGTTTGTGGACAACTGCACCGACTAAAGTATGGGTCAGCAGAATTTTGTTGTTAAAGCTGATTTTTGTTCTTTTTTTTTTCAAAAAAGCAAAACGATAAATTAAGAATCGGACAACAAAAGTATGTAAAGGTGAAGTCTTTGTTAAAAAGCAAAGAGCCAACTGTTTATGCCCTCTCCACGCATCGGGGAAAGTACAGCAAGAACTACGATAAATGTTACCGAAAGTACAGCCGCCGCCATATATTGAACATTTGAACCGAGTGGGGAAGCCTTCTTTTTCCGCTTTTGAGATATCGCACCTGAAAGCCTCGCGCTACAACCGGCAACAGGCAACAAACAGGTTGTCCCTCAAAATATACAAGCGGATAGCATTTTTTGAAAAACACGATACTATTGGTGGCAATCTCAATAAGCGATAATCGCAAGATTAAATGCCAAAAAGTTGTTTATTTGCATTTTAATCTTTTCTATATTATTTTGTTAATTTCTTCAATCAATGCCACGCCTCCATGGGAGGTTCCGAGAACATATCGCAGGGTGATTTTGGGGTGTAGCCGCTTTCTGTGAAGAATTTTAAATCTCTTATGAGGGTTGGTACAGGATACATAGGATTACACGGCTCGGCGACATTCTTGAAATTGTCTTTACAAGCTCGCCGCAGCCTTTCTGATCAAGAAAGTCGGGTTTAAACCCCTCTTTCGCCGAAATGCGTGGCATCTGAGGCATCTCCGCAGATAAACTTCAAAAGCAAAGCCTTTCACGCCGTTTGTTTTCGCATTTTCATTTCACGGCATCTCTAAATAATTCCTCTCCCGCACCGATATGCCAAAGTTGGCAGAACTGTAGTTACTCCATTGTACGCCCGTTCCGCAGTATAAAATCAAGCAGAATTTCGTCAGATTTAAGATTTGCATATATTTTGGCTTTTAAGTTTCTGTAAAGCTTTTTCAGCCTGTTTTCTGTTGATCTGCCAGAACGAAAACGGGTGAAATCTTAAACTGCAATCCGCAAAGTGTGTCGGGTAATATGGTCACTTCCGTAGATTGTTCTGTTTTTTTCTGCCGAGAACAACATTGGTTTTTTTTCTGTTAGAATTAATAATCACACTTTTTAACTGCGGAAGTTCGGATTTGAGCATTTTCACGAGTAAATCTTCCTGTTTAAGACCGTTTGCGTTGACAACATAGCACACCATAAGCTCGCCCGAAACCTCGCCGATTCTGATATAAATGTGGCGAAGTCTTCCCCCTTGCCTGTTGTTTCATCATAAATTTCCGTGTTAGTTTTTGCGATAAAATCTTTTGTAATTTCAATTACCCTTGCAAAAATTTTGGGCTGTAAAATACAGTCGGTGCAATTGATTATGCGGTGGCTGTGGAATGAATAAAAAGCCCGTCACAACATTTCCGTCACGGTCAAGACCGACAGGATACTGCGCCTTGTTGCGGTATCTTGTGATATTATCCGACGAAATTATCGGCTTGAAAACAACATTATCAAGACCGCCGATGCGTGTTACGGCATCCTCAACTCTTTGCTGTTTTATTTTGCATTCTTCTTCATAAGAAATATGTCGCCATGTGCAACCGCCGCACTTCATAAAGTTTTTTGCAGTCGGGGAGTAATTCTCGCCTTGGACGGAACGAGAATTTCTTCGATTTTTGCCGAAAGCGTAGGTTTTCTTAACATTTAATATACGCACATTGAGTTCGTCACCGATTGCAGAACCCTGTACAAAAACGGCAATGCCGTCATCTGTTCTTCCGACTCCGCTTCCCCTCGGCAGTTGCCGAAGTTATTGTAAGGTTTACAATATCGTTCTTTTTAAAGTCATTTTATCACTCTGCCATTTTATGTGTATTTTTAGTTATAATCCTATTCCCCTTTATTTTAGCATTTACTCTACAATTTGGCAACAATTAAAACACAGTATCCGTACAATACACAAAAATTGCACAAATATCAAATTAGGTATTTATTTTTTTGTCCATTCGTCTTATAATATGAGTATTGCAGTTCTGTCACGGCATTGCTCTTTGAATGCAAATCAACCTGTGTTCCGACTTAAATACAGGCAAAGCGGAATGATTTTTCTGACAGACAAATATACTTATCAGGAATGGAGTGGACTATTGTGAATTACGACAGTCTTATGGATAACATAAAAAGAATACATTTTATCGGTATAGGCGGCAGCGGAATGTGTCCGCTGGCTGAGATTCTTCACCACGAGGGTTACGAGCTTTCGGGTTCGGATATGAACGAGGGTGAAACTCTTGACAGAATTAAGGGTTACGGCATTCCCGTATTTATGGGACACGCCGCAGAAAATATCAAGGGTGCAGAGCTTGTTGTTTACTCAGCGGCTATTAAGGAAACTAACCCCGAAAGACAGGCGGCAAAGGGAACTCGGTATTCCGTGCATTGAAAGAAGCGTAATGCTCGGTATTGTTACAAGAAGATACAGAAGAAGTATTGCGGTTTCGGGTACACACGGCAAAACAACTACAACAGCTATGCTTTCACAGGTGCTTATCGGCAGCGGTTTTGATCCGTCAGCTATTATCGGAGGAAAACTTCCGTTCATCGGCGGTAACAGCTATGTCGGTCACAGCGATATAATCGTTTGTGAGGCCTGTGAGTATGTTGACACATTCTTACAGCTCAATCCGTTTATTTCGATTATTCTTAATATTGACGCAGATCATCTTGACTACTTCAAGAATCTTGACAACATAAAGAAGTCATTCAACAAATTTGCTCATCAGACAACAGGCTTGCTTGTTATCAACGGTGACGACGAAAACACTCTTGATGCCGTAAAGGATGTTGAGATTGAGAAAATCACCTACGGTTTTGGCGAAAACTGCGATTACAGAGCTGAAAACATCAGCGCAGACAAGGGTGTTCACGAGCAGTTTGACCTTTACTTCAAGGGTGAGAAGCTCACACAGATTAAGCTTATCGTTCCCGGAAAGCACAACATTTATAATGCACTTGCCGCTGCGGCTACTGCACATTATCTTGGCGCTACTCCGAAGGAAATTTCCGAGAATCTTCACAAGTTCGGCGGTGTTCACAGAAGATTTGAAATTCTCGGCACACCTGACGGAATTACTGTTGCCGATGACTTTGCTCATCATCCCACAGAACTTACTGCAACACTCAATGCCGCAATGCAAATGGGCTTTAACAAGGTTTGGGCAGTATTCCAGCCACATACATTTTCAAGAACAGCCATGCTCCTTGACGATTTTGCGGAGGCTCTTAAAATTCCGGATCAAGCAATTATTTCGGCTATTCTACCTGTTCGTGAAACAAACACATATAACATCTATTCTACTGACCTCGGTGCAAAAGTTCCGGGTTCTGTATGTCTTGACACATTTGAAGAAATTACCGACTCTATGTTTGCAAGAATGCAAAAGAGGGCGACCTCATTCTCACAATGGGCGGCGGTAATGTGTATATGTGTGCCAATATGATTTACAAACAGCTTAAATATATGGAAGAAAATAAATAAGATTTTTAAACAAACAAAAGAACCGTGCTTTTATGGCACGGTTCTTTTTTCTTGTTTTATTGAATATTAAGCAAAAATGAACAAAGCTCCGTGCGGTTACGGAGCTTTGTTCGTTAAGAGAGAGAGTTTTTGTCTACAGCTTTGACTGTATGAATATTTATATAAAAAAAGCTAAAAAGCTTGTTGGCTGTTATTGACCGAACATATAGTTCCAGATTGAGTCGTTGTCACTGTTATCTGAACTTTTGCCCTGTGATTGCGACGACTTATTCTGTGTTTTTTGAATTGCCTGTTGAAGAACTGCCGCTCGGTGAATATTCTGCAAGAGTGAGCTTGAGATTTGCAGTCTTACCTCTTCTTGTAACGGTAAAAGGGTTACTGTATCTCCAACCTTTGAATCCTTGAGGGCTGTTTCAATGTCTGATTTTGAAGAAACACTTGTACCGTTTACTGCGGTAATCATATCGCCTCTCATAAATCCTGCTTTTTCTGCATTAGAACCGCTTGCTACCGAAAAAGAACATAACAGCCTGTGTTGCTGAGTCCGTAGTAGAATGCGGAATCGTCGGATGTGATATCTGTAAGCTCCATACCGAGGTCAACCTTGCCCTTTACATAACCGTATGTTTTGAGATCGTCAATTATATCAAGAACATTGTTAATCGGAATAGCAAATGCAATACCTTCAACCTCTGTTGCACTGTCCTTTGCGTTTACAATACCGATAAGCTCACCGTTTGAGTTAAAGAGTCCGCCGCCTGAGTTACCGGGGCTGATCTGAGCGTTGTGCTGGAGAAGCGTCATACTCTTACCCTCAACCGTTACCTGACGGGCAAGTGCACTGATAATACCGTCTGTTACTGTACCGCCGAGCTGTCCGAGCGGATTACCGATTGCAACAACATAGTCGCCTACTGCAAGATCTGAGCTGTTACCCATTGTTGCGGCTGAAAGACCTGTTGCATCTACTTTAAGAAGTGCGATATCGTTGTCCTCATCACTGCCGATTATCTTAGCCTTGTATGAAGTTGCACCGTCACGGAGTGTTACCGTGATATTCTCCGCACCTTCGATTACATGGTAGTTTGTGATGATGTAACCGTCCTCGGAAATGATAACACCTGAACCTGCACCTTGCTGAACATACTGCTGAGCAAATCCGCCTGTTACAACGCTTTCGGTAGCAATTTCAACTACGCTGTCGGCTGTCTTCTTAACAATTTCGGAAGTTGTTCCGCTGAGAGCGGCATTGCTTGTGGTTGATGTGCTGTTTGCGGATGCCTGTTTGATGTTTACACTCGAAGATGAGTTGTTGTTAAGTGATGATGCAAGCATACTGCCACCGAATCCTGCACCGCCGCCGAGAATGATTGCAGCTACAAGCATTGCGGCTACAAAACCCTTTGATGCGGGTTTCTTCGGCTTTTTAGGCTTTTTAACTTTTACTTTCTTAGCCTTTGGTGCGGAATACTGTTGATTTGCATACGGTGAACCCGACTGTGAGCCGTATGGATTCTGTGACGGATTGCCGTATGAATAGTTGTTAGTCTGCTGTGAAGAATATGGGTTTGAAGAATACTGTGAACCGTATGAATCCGATGAGTAGTTCTGTGAAGATGTACCCGATGCTGTGTTTGAAGAATAAGCACTTTCATAACGGTTAGGGTTGTGTGACGCATTCTCGTTGTTACCGTTTATATACGAATGGCGGTACTCACCCGAATTTACACTTGATGTTGAATTTGTGTTCCATTCATAAGAGCTTTCTGTGTTTTCTGCAGTTGATGCAGACTGTGAATCTGATGATGAATGAATATCCTGATAGTTGTTGTCAGCAGTATTATTATCTGACGAATAACCGTCATAACCGTTTTTATTGTTTTCAAAGTTATCGTTCATAACTGTACCTCCGATTAAAAGTTATATTTTCAAAAGACTTCATCGAATGTCGGTGTTGTTTTTTGATGTTGTAGATATAATAAAGCCCCAAAGTGAAAAGTATATGAAATACGGCTGAATTAATGTTGAAAGCAAGAAAATAGTATGTGAAAATTCGGTGTGCGTTGTGAGGAGTACGACACAATCATCTGTATTCACGAAAAAAAGGGCAGAACAAAACGCTCTGCCCTATATAATGTTTAAGATAATAACAATTTTAAATATCAGTTATCCTTAATCTGATATTTACTAAACAATCCGTCAACAATACTTTTCATATTATTGAAGAACCTATTAGTAAGTTGTATGAACACACAAAAGAATATAATTACAAAGCCTACACCTTTAAAACGAGGATTAAGCGTTCCTGTCAAAATAAGATTACAACCGATAAAGAAGAGAAACGAAAAGATTATGAAAGCAACAACCATCATCAGACTTGGAAACATTCTGACAGTTAAATCAGAATATCCACAATCTTCCTCTATCTTACCTGAAAAAATCGGACTCAGGCTATAAATTCCACCGTAATTTTTAGCCGGTACAAATTTCATTTTAAAACCCTTATCCGTGAATTTCACATCATAGGAATAATCATCTCTCTTAATGTCAGCACCATACTTAGAATTACTTTTAATTATATCATTTATGTGTTCTTCGGATAAAGAAAGTTTATAATGAAGTTTATCAAAGAATTTTATAATCATAGAAATAACTCCATATACAAAAGGCACTCAGTTTGCCGAAACGGTGTTGACCTGTTCTTTTTGTTTCGGGCTTCTTTTCAACCTTTTCGTTAAGCTTTTTCTTTACCGAAACTTCGTCAAACTTCTTTTTGAAGGATACTCTGCCGTTGAACTTTTTTCTGCAATATTTGCATGAAAATTCGGCGGTAAAGCTTTTGTTGTGAAGTCGCCACTTTGAAAGCTGAACAAGCGGTTTTCCGCAATCTTCACAATCGAAAAACATAACGCTTTTGTCAACATCGGGACTGTTGATATCTGTAACAAAATGATTTTTGAACAGCAGTCTGTCATAGAATTCGTCACAAACAGCATCCTTAATGTACGGCTTTAACGGATACTTACCGTAAAAAGCCTTCATACATTCCAATGTTAGGTACACATCGGCAAGAGCCCTGTGCTGATCATCTTCCGAAAAATCAACACCTGCCATTTCGGCACAGGCACCGAGTCCCAGCTGACAGGATGAATCGTGCAAATCAAGACAATCTTCACAATAGCTTTGCAGATTGCAATAGCGTGAGAGAAACGGAAGTCTGGTTCTGCCCGTGTAGTAGCTGTAGTTTTCGATAAGAGCATGAAGGTCGGAGTCGCTCCATGTCATAAGCACACCGTCACCCAGAAAATCCGAGAACAGGCTGATTGCTTTGATAAAGCTGACGCCATCGTCCTTCAACTCTTCATTTGTTATTTTAGTAAGCTGTTTTACCTTACTGCATAGCTTTTTGCCGATTTTCGGAGCAACAAGCATTGTAAAGGTATCGCATACATTCAATTCATCATCATCAAGCTTAACCGCACCGATTTCAATTATTTCATTGACAAATTTGTGCAGAACCTTGCTGTATGAACCGTTCCATTCAAGGTCAAGAATTACATAACTCATTATTTTAATTATTTCTTACGGAATGCCTGTTTCATACGCTGTTCTTTTGAAAGAATACGCTTACGCATACGGATATTTTCGGGAGTAACCTCAACAAGCTCATCATCAGCAATGAATTCAAGGCACTGTTCAAGCGACATAATTGTCGGAGGTGTAAGCTTGAGGGCGTCATCAGAACCCGATGCACGGGTGTTTGTGATGTGCTTTTTCTTGCAGACATTAACTGTGATATCCTCAGACTTAGGACTTGCACCTACAATCATACCCTCATAAACAGGAACACCGGGTCCGATAAAGAGTCTGCCTCTTTCCTGAGCGGCATAAAGACCGTAGGTTACAGTTTCGCCTGTTTCAAAAGCGATGAGTGAACCCTGATGACGGGTTACGATTTCACCCTTGTATGGCTCATAACCGTCAAATACATGGTTCATAATTCCGTTACCGTTTGTATCTGTAAGAAATTCGGGGCGATAACCCATAAGACCTCTTGACGGGATTCTGAATTCGATGTGAGTAACACCGCCTTCACGAGTACCCATATTGATAAGCTCACCTTTTCTTGAACCGAGCTTTTCCATTACAGGACCGACATATGTGTCGGGAACTTCGATGATAAGGAACTCCATAGGCTCATGAAGCTTGCCGTCAATCATCTTTGTAATAACCTGCGGACGGGAAACCTGAAATTCATAATTCTGACGGCGCATTGTTTCGATAAGGATTGAAAGGTGGAGTTCGCCTCTGCCCGATACCTTGAATGTATCGGCGCTGTCTGTTTCTTCAACACGGAGTGCAACATTTGTTTCAATTTCCTTGAAAAGTCTGTCACGAAGGTTACGGGAGGTTACATACTTACCCTCTCTGCCTGCAAACGGTGAGTTGTTTACGATAAAGTTCATTGAAACTGTAGGCTCGTCAATCTTTACGAACGGAAGCGGCTCAACGCAATCGTTTGAACAGATTGTTTCACCGATATTGATATCCTGAACACCGCTTACGCAAACGATGTCACCAAGTGTTGCAGTGTCACATTCAACTCTTTTAAGTCCTTCAAACTGATAGAGCTTTGCAATTCTTACATTCTGAGTTGTACCGTCTGTGTGACAAAGAACAGCAGCCTGTCCGTTCTTTGCAGTACCTCTTTCAACACGGCCTACACCGATTCTGCCAACAAACTTATCAGAGTCAATGTTTGAAATAAGGAGCTGGAGTCCACCGTTCATATCACCCTGAGGAGCAGGGATTTCTTTTACAATTGCATCAAAGAGAGGTTTCATATCCGTACCGGGTTCATGATAATCCTCTGATGCATAGCCGTCACGGGCAGACGCATAAATTACAGGGAATTCAAGCTGATCTTCGTCGGCACCGAGTTCGATAAAGAGGTCGAGAACCTCGTCAACAACCTCCTCGGGTCTTGCACCGGGACGGTCGATTTTGTTAAGAACAACAAGCGGCTTTTTGCCAAGGCCGAGTGCCTTTTTAAGAACAAATCTTGTCTGCGGCATACAACCCTCAAATGCGTCAACAAGCAATACAACACCGTCAACCATCTGGAGAATACGCTCAACCTCACCGCCGAAATCGGCATGACCGGGGGTGTCAACAATGTTAATTTTGATGCCGTTGTACATTACGGCTGTCGGCTTTGAAAGGATTGTGATACCTCTTTCACGCTCAAGGTCATTAGAGTCCATTACTCTTTCTTCTACATTTTCATTTGCTCTGAAAACACCGCTCTGCTTCAAAAGCTGGTCAACCAGAGTAGTTTTGCCGTGGTCAACATGGGCGATAATTGCAATATTTCTTAAATTCTCTCTTACATCCATAAAAAATACCTCGTTTTGCTAAAATCACTTAAATCTTATTGCATACATCAAGCATTATAACACTATAAAAGCTAAAATTCAATTTATATTTTTCATCACCTTTTATGCTAATATCCGACACTTTTTGAACATTTTTCCGATAGAAAACCGCAAAAAATATTTTTTAGTGAAAAAATAACGATTTTTGCTCATTTCGTGTGATTTTTTCTTTACAATATCTCAAGATTGTTATATAATTAACATAGTGTTTTGCATTTTTTTTGCATGACCTGAATTATGATAGGTATTAATTTTTAGGAGGTAATATTATGGGCTACACGATTGCGCAGAAAATCATCAAGAATCATCTTGTCTGCGGAGAAATGACCGTTGGCAGTGATATCGGTCTTAAAATCGACCAGACTCTTACTCAGGATGCAACAGGTACTATGGCTTATATTGAATATGAGGCTATGGGCATTCCGAGAGTAAAAACAGAAAAAAGCGTTGCTTACATTGACCACAACACACTTCAGACAGGTTTTGAGAACGCCGATGACCACAGATTCATTCAGTCTGTTTGTAAAAAACACGGTATCTATTTTTCAAGACCCGGCAACGGCATTTGTCACCAGGTTCACCTTTGAAAGATTCGGTAAACCGGGAAAGACTTTAATCGGTTCTGACAGCCACACCCGACGGGTGGCGGTATCGGTATGCTCGCAATCGGTGCAGGCGGTCTTGATGTTGCTGTTGCCATGGGCGGCGGCGCATACTATATTACTATGCCGAAAATGGTAAGAGTTAATCTTACAGGCAAACTCAGTCCGTGGGTTTCTGCAAAAGATATTATTCTCGCAGTTCTTCGTGTTATGAGCGTTAAGGGCGGCGTCGGCAAGATTGTTGAGTACGGTGGAGAAGGTGTTGCCACACTTACGGTTCCCGAAAAGAGCAACAATCACAAATATGGGTGCAGAGGCTTGGTGCTACAACTTCTGTATTCCCATCTGATGAAACAACAAGAAAGTTCCTCAAGGCTCAGGGTCGTGAGGAAGATTATACAGAACTCAAAGCTGATGACGATGCAGTTTATGATGAGGTTATCGAAATCAACCTTTCAGAGCTTGAACCGCTTGCAGCTTGTCCGCATTCACCTGACAATGTTAAGCCAAATCAAAGAGCTTGAGGGCAAGAAGATTGATCAGGTTTGTATCGGTTCATGTACAAACTCAAGCTACCTTTGACCTTATGAGAGTTGCTCACATTCTCAAGGGCAAAAAAGGTTGCAGACAATGTATCGCTCGCAATTGCTCCGGGTTCAAAGCAGGTATTCAATATGCTCGCTCTCAACGGTGCTCCCGGTGACATGATTGCAGCAGGTGCAAGAATTCTTGAAAGTGCCTGGCACCGTGTATCGGTATGGGACAGTCACCCAACAGCGGCGGCCACCAGCAATACGTAACTCCAGAACCAGCACTGA
>VOFK01002873.1_pt1 | contig 11592 bp, 18 predicted proteins | sample 5384121 | NCBI WGS metagenome assembly VOFK01 (sample SAMN12384730, study PRJNA508395) | human gut metagenome | isolation source: healthy gut J | host: Homo sapiens | reverse complement strand
TGAGCGGCTCAGCATCAGCAGCCAGAGCCCAGTCTTTTTAGTTTCATTTTTAATAATGTTATTATAATCAAATAAACCGACATGATTAAAATCAGTTTTTAAATCATTGAAAAGTAAATTGTAATTCTCATCCTGGCCATAACCTCCAATGAGAATAATATCTCCACCGTTAGCTACTTTTTTTTTTGCTATTTCAAAATTATTTGTAGGGATAATTGAAGAAACAATTATATTATAATCCCTTTCAAACTGAGTATTATCTACAGATTTAGATACAACTTCAGCAATATCCAATCCAGATACAATTATACGTACATCAACTTTTGAAATTACGCTATTTTCATTTTCCATAGCTATAACCTAGTCTTGATATATTTTTTTTATGCCAGTTCCAAGCAGATTCAACAATAGTTTCCAAATCATACTGAGGAGTCCAACCTAATTTATCTTTAATTTTTGTTGCATCAGCAATTAAAATATCAGGATCTCCTTCACGGCGTTCGTCTAATTTAACTGCAAATTCTTTTTCCAGTTACTTTTTAACCATGTCAATTACTTCTTTAACAGAAAATCCTTTTTTCCATTACCTAAATTAAATACATTAGATTCATTTTCATTGCATAAATATTCATAAGCGTCAATGTGAGCTTTAGCTAAATCATTAACATGAATATAATCACGAATACATGTTCCATCTGGAGTATTATAATCGGTTCCAAAAATAGAAATGGAATCTCTTCTTCCAATAGCTGCATCTAACACTAAAAGGAATCAAATGAGTTTCCGGTTCGTGCAGTTCTCAATTTCACAATCAAAATCACAACCTGCTGCATTGAAATATCTTAAAGCCACATAATTAAAATCTCCTTTTGCAGCTTCACGTTCCAAAGTGCCTTTTCAGTTATGAATTTGGAATGACCGTATGGATTAATCGGTTTTTAATTCCTGGTCTTCTGTAATAGGAACCTTTTCAGGATTTCCATATACAGCAGCAGTAGATGAGAGAATAAACTTATTAACTCAAATTCCCTCATTATTTGTAAAGATTAATTGTATTTTTTATAATTATTTTAAAAAAAATATTTTTGAGGTAATTCAACAGATTCAGCTACTGATAAAAAAGGCTCCGAAGTGCAAAAACTCCATCAATATCGTACTTTTCAAAAACTTCCCTTAAATCTTTACTTCAAAGTCATAGTTTTCAAAATGTCCCCATTTAACAAAGTTTTCATAACCTTTAGAAAGATTATCAACAACAACAGTTTCAAGCAACCTGCCTGATTTAGGGCTTTATTAGTATGAGCACCTAGCAACCTGCTCCACCAGTAACTAGAATCATAAAAATCACCTTAATAAATTTACCTAATTTCAATAAAGCTTTTAGGAGATACTTTTACTAAAGCTTTAACAAGGATCAATAGTTGAAATTTTCTCAAAGTTAACATCCTGGAATGCATGACACAATATTGTCAAATTCTTCATCAGATAAAGTTAACATATACTCCTGAACTTTTTGTATTTGTCAATTTCATGAGATAAATCATCACGGGGTTATTTTATCGTATTTTTTTTTAAGGAATTTTTTAGAATGGTCTCCCTTCTTTAATAAGCTTCAGCACGCTACCTGACGCATACATTCTCCAGTCATACCGCTGATGATTCCCTCCACCGGTTAATGGGTTTACCTGACCTGCTGCATCTCCACAAACCAAAATGTTATCATCATACATTTTTTTAGGCATTCCTCCAACAGGATCTCCACCAACATTTAATTCAACAGCCTGAGCATTTTTTAGTTGGGACATTTAGCTATAAAATCATCAAATATTCAATAGCTGGTTTTTTGCTTTATGCTGGAGAATAGCTAAACCTACATTAGCTATGTCATCACCTTTAGGGAAAATCACACATATCCTCAGGTGCACATGACCCGAAATAGAATTCAATGACTGCTTCTCTGTCAAATTCAACATTTACCATTTCATATTGAACTCCGGTTCCATTTCTTTAGCTTTCACACTGCCTTTAAGACCTGCCATCTTGCAACATGACCTTCAGGACCGTCTGCAGCAATTACTATTTTTAGCTTTAATTTCTTCAGTTTTTACCCATGAGATTCTGTAGAAACAATAAAGCCATCTTCAATTTTATCCATTCCAGTAGCTAAAGTTTTGATTCTGATTTCAGCTCCTGCTCTTGCAGCATCCATAGCCATATGTTTATCAAATACTTTTTCTTTCAAAAAGAATGTAACCTGCTTCAGGCAATTCAATTTTCTTCTTCTGTTAACCAGACATCAGTTCCATCAGGAGAAGTAAGTCTTACACCATCAATTTCTTTAGTAATCCAGCGTGGGCTTGGTTCAATACCAAGTTTTTGCAAGACCTTTTTAAACACCTTCAACATTTTTTGGAGCACCGATTTCAGATCTTTTATCAAGTAAAATGACTTTTGCCCCACCAAGAGCTGCATGTTTTTGCTGCTGAAGAACCTGCTGGTCCCTCCACCTATTACTAATACATCGGTTTCAATCATAGAATAATCTCCTTAATCTTCTTTCTCAAAGCATTAATAGGACAAAGCATCAACATGGCGCTACATTCTCTACACTCACTTTCATCAAATACTAAGCTATACTCCCTTAACTTGTATTAAATTTCTCGGACAAACTCCTGCATTCTCCACAGAATGAACACCAATCTTTTACAATCATAAATTAAAAGTCTCCTTTTTTTATAAAAAACTAAAATAGTTTATGTTATTAATACTAAGTTCGTTATAATATTTAAACTCTTTTATACAACTTTTACCTAACTAAAACAACCAGGAACATCAGAAGTTCTTAAAAGCCTTTCACTAACAGAACCTGTTTGATTTTGAGATACTTCATTTTCTTCAAAAGAAACAAATCTTTTTATCATCTGAACCTAATGCATGGATAACAACCAAATCAGCATGTGCCTGATTAATGATAAATTTCATATCTCTTAAAAAGCATCAGCAGTTAATAAAATGCTCAACAGTATCTATTCCTTCATCATTAGCCTTTTTAGTAACTTTTTGCCAGAATTTTATTTTCCATTATCTTCTGATTCACCCATAGTTACTAAAAGAGAATTCCTCCAGAACATGAATGGCAGCTATTTTAGAATCAAATTTCTTAGCTATTTCAATAGCTACATCAGCAGCATTATACCCATATTCAGATCCGTCAACAGGAACAGCAATAATATCAAACATTTAATTATTCTCCTTTAAATAGTCAGCATGACATAAGTTAATAAAGTTATCCAACAGCTTTATCAACATCCTCACTATCATCCATTATCTTACCGTCTTCCATAAGAAGAGTTCTGTTACTTACTTCCCTTAACAAAATCAGTGTTATGTGAAATCATTATAACAGTGATGTTATATTCTTTAGATATTTTCTTAAGGGAATTAGCTACAATTCTTAAAGTAATCGGGTCTAAATCTCCAAACGGTTCATCTAAAAAAGTAAGAATTCAGGTTTTGAAATTAAAAATTAAAGCAAGCATTACCCTAACTTCCTTTACCACCAGATAATTCATATGATTTTCTATATAAAATATCCAAAAGGCAAAATCAAGCAATTCAAAAATATCTTTACTGCCTCTTTAGTAGCTGTTTCAGGGAATTTAGGGAATAAATCTTCTAAAAAATATCAGGCATCAAACCTATTTTAGCTAAAAGGTCTCTTGCTTCACTTTCAGGCAAGTCAATTAAAGCATAAAGTGAGTCCAGCAATTCCTTCACCCAATCCCTAATTTTTCAGCTTTTTTCCTTGCTTGCTTTACAACATCCTGATTTTTATAACTCCTAAACGGGTAGCTAACTGGCTTAAAACAGTTGAATAATAACTTAAGGCAAATTCCTGATACATAAAACCTAATTTTCTTCTTACATCCATACGCTGCATGCCCTGCAATTGAAATATTCCACCCAGTCACCATCCAGTTCATAAACAACTTTCCCTTTATCAGGCAATTCCAAATCAGCCAACATTCTAAGCAAAAACTGTTTTTACCCGCTCCAATTAGGGCCAATAAGATTTATAATATTTTCCTTTTTTAACATCAAAGTTTATATCCTTAATTTGTAGAACTTCTCCCCAGAGAATAAATAGAATCTTTATAGATATCCTCTACTTTAATAACAGTTTCATCAGTTGAAATGTTTTCAATATCTTCAGGTTCTTCCATTTCACTTAAAAACTCATCAATAATCTCATCAGGATTGCCGTCTTTTTTAATTTCACCATTTTCAAGCAAAAATAACTCTATCAGCCAAATATCTTTGAATTTCAAAATAAATGAGAAACAACTGTAATATTTAACTCTTTATTGATTTTTTTAACAGCATCAAGAATTTCTTGTTTTGTTTTAGGGCATGCCATTGTAGCTGGTTCATCAAGAAGCAATATACTTGGCTGTTTTGCAAGTTGTCTAGCTATAATCAATCTTTGTTTTTCACCACCACTTAACACAGCAGCATAATGATCAGCCTTATCAGTTAGAGAAACCATATCCAGTATCTCCATTCTGCCTCATCACCAAATTCACTTTCAGCTACATTAAAATCAGTACTTTCTTTCATCAAAAATATTTACGGGCATATAATTCCTTAAAACATTTCACGGACTGTTTGGCCATATACCAAATGATCTTTGAAGATGAATAGCTGTTTTTTTAAGTTGATTATAATAAAATTGAGAATCACCTGAACAGTTACATCACTTCAACTGTTATGCTTCCTTCATCAAGTTCTTCAACTCCTCTAAGCAATCTTAAAAGAGTAGTTTTTTACAGAACCTTCTTCCCATTATTCCAAGGATTTCCCCTTCTTTTAACTTCAAAACTGATATTTTTAATTCCGATAAGTTATCCTTGTTATCTAATTCATATGTTTTACTAATATTGTCAACTTTAATCTCCATGTTTTATGCCCAACAATAATATAGATAATTTTATAATTGAAGCTATATATATTTTAATTAAATATATTTTAAAAATAAGTGATTAAAATGACTAACAGCAAAAAATTCAAGAATATATTGACACTTTAGAAAAATGACAAACTAATGATTGAAACACATTTTGCAAATATTGAAAAGAATACTAAAGGATAATGATGATTTAAACCAGGAAAAAAGTAATTGCTTTATTATCCAACTTCAATACATTCAATATACAATATGATCAGTTATGCCATGATTTAATTGCATTTATAAAAAATATTCCAACCAAATAAAAAGAAGAAATAAGAATATACAAAACTGAAGAAACTTATTGAATTGTTAGAAGCTAAAGTTAATGAAGTTTCAAACTAATAATTATAATTGATAACCACACTGCCGGTTGAACTAGTAGTTGAGTTTTCAGCTACTACATTACCATTTTTTAAGAAGTTCTATTTTAAGTTCATTGGAACTGACCGTCTGATTTTTCAATTACCATTGTTACTTTGTCCCATGGTGCGCAGTCTAAAATTGTATGATTCATCTCCACGACCTGATACTTCGCGGATATAATTTGATCTCCCCACTTTACCGGACCAGGTTCCATTGTAAATTATATGTGCCTGATAAGGATAATTGAACCTTCTTGTACTTTTTTCATCAGCGGAAATAACATTTAATGAACTTTGTTATCAGGCTGAGTTGAGTTATAAATAAATGAAAATAATAATAAAGCTATTACCACAATTCCTAAAACAATAGCTATTTTTTTACCTGTGCTAATATTCCATCCGTTGTCTTTTTTATTATTTGAATTAGCAGTTTGTGGATTTTTAATCGGATATGTACCAATTTTCACAATATACTGAAATATCGTTATTTTCATATCCACATCTTTGGACACTTAACCATAGTATCTAATTCCCAATAAATTGTTTTTACTGTATTAAACTTATTAAAAATTCATCATATTTAAATCTAATTGAAAAAAAATAGAATTTTATAAAAATCAAATAAATATGATTAATGATAATATTCATAAACATTGAGTGGCTACTTTCTCATTCATGCCCCTTTATTTTAGCCATTCTTCGACAGAAGTATTTTTTAACCTTATCCATAGTTCCAAATTCCTTAAAAAAATATTATTTTATGTTTTTCAATGCCTGAATATCATCCAATGAGGATTCTGCTTATATTATCGCTTTAATTTCTGTGAGCAATACTGTGAGATTCATCTCTAACCTGTTGAAGCAAATGTAAAGCCCTATTATTTTTAGGAATAATAATTGTCTTTAGAATTAGGAATATAAATTTCTTTCAAATTCCTTAGCCAGTCCAATAATAGAATATGGGCTAAATTAAGCTCATCCAAAATTCACAGGCCACATACCTAACTGGACCTTACCTCCGTCAATAACAATCAAATCAGGTTCTTTCATCTGTGTCAATCATTTTTAGATTTGCGTGTTAACAATTCTTTCATCATAGCAAAATCATTAGGTCCTGGAGTTTCAATTTAAAACGTTTATATTTTTTTTTGATTTGGTTTTGCATCTTTTTAAAAGAAACTTTTGAACCAACAGCAAATTCTACCTGAAATACTTATATCATAACCTTCAATACCTCCTCGAAGTTTATCAAGCTTTCAGATATTTTTAAGCTCAATAATGAATTTTCCATAGCTTTCTTCTGATGTTTGATAATTTCGGCATTTTTTGAGCCATGTTGACAAGTCTAAGCTTTTACGCCTTTCATAGGCACTTTAATATAAACTTTATTGCCCCTTAAATCACTTAACCACTCTTCACGCAGTTCAGTATCATCAATAGGTTCATTTAAAAGAATCTGTTTTGAATATGGCGATTAAACTCCGTAATACTGCTGAATAAATGCAAATAATATTTCAGAATTTGTATTCCATACTGTGATCCGCTCATTAAAAAGTCATCACGTCCAACAATTTTACCGTTTCTGATAGGCATTATAATAACTACAACTTCATTATCATTAGAGCAATAGCTATACATCCTGGTCCAAATCATCATCAACCAAATCAACAAACTGTTTTTTTCCATAATCTCTCAATGGAAGTTATCTGATCTCTTTAAAAAACAGCGGCTTTTTTCAAATTGTTCTATTTTCAGCTGCTTCAGCCATTTCCTTTTTAAGATTTTTAACAATAACAGAATATTTTCCCTGAAAGAACAAATCAATCTTATTGATTATTTCATCGTACTCCTCTTTTGAAATTTCTGCCGGAACACGGAGCGTAGCATAAATCAATCTGAGAATTCAAACATCGTCCATCCATATTTCTGCAGGTCCTTTTAAACAATGATTTTAAGAATTTTTACAGTTTTTTAACAGAAGTTACATCGGTAAACGGACCGTAATATATTCCGTTTTTGTAATGTTTTTGTTATAATCAGCCTAGGATATTTCATTTGTAATTTTTGACATAAGGATATCTCTTATCATCCTTAAGCTGCACATTATACCTTGGACGATGTTTTTAATAAGAGTGGCTTTAATATAAAGATTTTTCAGAATTAGTTACAATATACTCCAAACTGTCGCAAAAATGACTCATTAAAATTTGAGTTTTAGGCCTGTCCAGTTTTCTCTAAAATAAGACCTGACTCGATTAATAAGATTTTAGCTTTTGCCAATGTAGATAATTTCATCATTGGCGTCCCTCATTATGTAAACACCTGGTTTTTTTAGGGTAAAAATTTCTGGAGATTTAAACTTTTGTTGACATGATTCTACACTATTTTAACTCAACAATTATCCAACTTTGACTCCTATTATCAGCTATCATCAACCAAAACACTGTTGATTTTATTAGCCGTCTTTTTAGAAGTTGATTTAAAAACCAAAATTCCTTGAAACTTTCGGCAGGATTTTGCAGTGACAGTGACTGTTTATGAACTAAAAAATTCTTTCAATATTTTTAGCTATTTCCTCATCAGAAATTAAATAATATTAGGTTTATGCCTTTTTCTGATTACTTGTGTCATGTCATTTGCAGAATCATATAAAAAAGTCACCAATTTTAATGTTTCCAGGCATCTTCAGATGCACTATTAATAGCCTCCATTAACTGCCTTTTTTCAAATTAGCACCAGCTCTTTTTTATATTGCAGCTGTCCTTAACCCTTTTAATAACTTCACTGATGTGAACCGGACCTTCCACTTCCACAATTTTATCAATAGACTTAGCTACTTCCTCACTAGACTTTTTAAACAGATCTTCCTGTGATGTTAAACCAATATCTTCAGCCTGCTTTATACTTCTAGCAATTTCATCCTTAAGTTTAACTTTTCCCGGAAGTTTTTGTCATCAAATGCTTTTAATGTATTGTTATTTTTAAATCTCTCTTTTTCAATTTCAGTTATTAGTCTTCATTAGCTGTTTGAATAATGTCCTCCAAAGCCTGATCCTGATTTGTTGCCTTTTTTTCTTCATGAATAGGAATGATAAACATTTTCATCACTGGCTATTTCTTTTTTAAGTGCTTCCATTAACTTTTCCTGTTCATATCTTTTTTCTTCAGCTTCGGCAAAAAGTCAATTCTTCTGTTTCATCCTGGGAAAACACATATTCATCTTCATCATGTTCAGAGTTATGTAATCATTTGGATCATACTCTTCAGTTCTGTCAATTACAGCTACATATTCAGCAGGTGTTGGATTTTTCAATTTCTTTTAATGATTTATTAATGTATTTTTACTTCGTTTTTTAAATCAACAAGAGAATCTTTAACAGATTTGTTTTTACTGTCATTTGTTTTATGGTAAAAACATTGTTCTTTTTAAGAGGGTTAGTAATGCCACTTACTCCCTGATAATAACCATTTTGATTAACTGATGAACGATGTAGCTGATGTTTCCTGTGAAATATTGTCATCTTGTTGAGCATATTGATTTTCATCATCATAATCTTGATAATAATCTTCATCAATGATATTTGCTTCACTGTCTTTTTTCATTAGTAACATCTGAAATTACTTCTTCAAAAGCATTTGCCACAATATTAGAAACCACATTATGAATATCCTCATCATCCAAATCCACATTAGACTTAAATTTCAGATTTTCATATAATTTTTTTCCTCATCCTCTTGTGAATTTTCATCAACAATTTCAGGTTCTACAACATACTTATCTTTTAGGAGTTGGCCTATTAGTAACTTAGATTTTCATTCTCCATTATTTCACCACCTACGGTTTCAATTTCCTCTTCTTCCAATTTAGATTTACCAATAATCGCACTTAGTTATTGTTCCATGTTCTTTGTTTTCCCAGTCTTTTTAAATTTATCAAAGAAAATACTTTTAATAGAACTGTTTTTAGATTTATTATCATTTGATTCTACAGAATCTGCTTCCTCATCAAACTTAGTTGAGATTTTAATTTCTTCCGAATTGCTTTCTAATAATTTAATGTCATTTTCAGATTTTGAAGTGTTTTTGATTCATCATCTTTAGATTTTATATCCTCATTATCAATGTTTTTATCCTTAGATTTTACCTTTTCGCTTTTTTTCTTCGGGTTTTGAATCTGCAGCATCCTTTTAAGATTTAATTCATTCTCATGTTCAATATTTTTACTAAATTTAATATCATCCATTCCAGTGTTTTCCTGCATATTTTTCTTTTTAGATTTTGAAAATTGAACTAATGCCAAAAACCTTTTGATAAAGAAGATTTCTTTTTAGATTTATCTTCGTCTTTAATAGATTTATTTTTATTATTTGAATATTTTTTTTGATAAGTTTTTTCTTTTAGATTCTAAGGAATCTTCTTTTTTAGATTTTAAAGAATCATTATTAACTTCATAACCGTCATCTTCAGAAAAAAACAACCTCAACATCAGAAACCATCCTCACTAAACTCAAGAACCGTCATCTTCAATAGGAATAATTTCAACATCAGAAACTACATCTTCTTTAAACTCTGATTCATTATCTTCAGAAGAAACAACATCATTTCCATGATCATAATCCATTTTTTTCCTAGAATTCAGAACTGTCATCTTCAGGAGAAACAACTCAACATCAGAAACTGCGTTCTCATTAAATTCAGAACTGTAATCTTTAGAAGAAACAACACTCAATATTCTCATCATTATCAATATCAGAAACCACATCCTCACTAAACTCTGATTCATCATCATTTTCTTCAGATAAACAATCATCACATTATCGAAATCAGTTTTAATTTTCACCAGAGTCCCAATCATCTTCAGGAGGGGATGACTTCTATATTTTCATCCTTTCCCTAATATCAGGAGTTGATTTTCATTTTCTTTTTTGCTCTTCAACTATTTTTTTTGCAATACGCAATTCTTCAATAATTTTTCTTTCACGCTTCTTTTTTCCTTTTTCAGCCAGTTTTTTAGCTTCTTCTGATTTACGTTTTTTCTTACTTTCACGAGTTTCCCAATAGCTACTTCAACAGCTTCAAGTAATCTTTACGTCCTAATCCCTATTCTATACCGTCTGTGACCATAAATGGTAAAGTTTCCATCCGAAGACCTTTTAGGACTTGTTCCCTTAACCTGTCCCCTGTCTCCAGCTACTTTACTTGATGCATACATTTTTTTCCATCAGTTGTAATTCCCCCAAAATATATTTTCCAGGATTTTCATCATCAACAATAGCCAAATCCACTCTAAATCCTGCACATCCAATTTGTTTATCTACTGTGTAACCATTTTCAGCCAGGAAACTAGCTATTGCATCTTCAAACGGTTCACTGGATTGCTGAGTTATTTGTGATGCTCCCAATGTCAAGTTTTCAGCATATGACAGGAATTCTTTTAGAGCTTTTTTTACACCATATATGGCGGATTGGCTGTTAAATGCATATCATAAGCCTTGAGGAGTTGGAAAATACTACACATTTTTTCCCTTGCACGTGTATTAATACATTTAACCTTCTTTCCCCCACCATCCTGATTTAACGGACCGAAATTTAAAGACATTTTTCCTGCTTGGTCATAACCATATCCTACACTTATTAGATAACATCCCTTTCATCCCCCTGTATTGTTTTCAAGGTTTTTAACAAAGAAACGTTCATCCTTATTTTCTGAGAATAATGGCTCCAATTCAGGACGCTTTTTACGTTCAATTTCCAATTCTTCAAGAATTGCATTTTTTTTTGAGCAACGGAAAATGTTCCGACACCTAAACTTTTAGTATCCCCATATTTGTCAAAATGATTGAAAATTTCTTTTTACAACATCACGAGCTTCCAAATGGTTTGCAGATGACGAACCTCTATCATATACAGTATTTGGATTATAATGTAATTTTAATCCCAGTTCAGGATCATCATGAGATGGAGAAGGATATACCAACAGCTCATTATTATAAAAAATTCCTTGTTTGAAACAGAAATTAAAGATTCATGACTGGCTCCTATAATGCCATTTTAGCATTTAACAGGAATGACAGTTTATAAATGGAATGCCATATCCAATGGTAGATATTTTTGTGGTGAAATCTTGGTATATATTCAATAGTAACGAGGTGTGACAAAGTGATGGTCTCTTTTTGAGAAATTTTCCGTCTTTTTCGATTGCTTTATATATTGTTGCAGGTT
>VOFK01000762.1_pt1 | contig 11602 bp, 15 predicted proteins | sample 5384121 | NCBI WGS metagenome assembly VOFK01 (sample SAMN12384730, study PRJNA508395) | human gut metagenome | isolation source: healthy gut J | host: Homo sapiens | reverse complement strand
TGGACCTTGCCGTTCAGGAGCTTGGCAGCTTCGAGCTGCTCAGAAAAAAATCATAACCCTTCGGGGGCGCCATTTCGGCGGTGACGCCAAATTTTACCGGCTGCAAAAAGCCTTTCACTACACTCATATTATTTCTTCCCTTAAGCTGATCGTTCTCGGATAGCTGAACTTGCGTAGTTACGTATTGCTCCAGCTGATCGTCTTTGACATTCCAGCTGTTGATCGCAAAACCGCTGATCGGTGAGCGCAAAAGAACTCTACCGGATTTTCCTTCAGCTGGGAAATACCCCATTCCGCCTGTTTGGAAAGCGTGTCGCCCTCCGGCTCTTTTTTTCCACTGCCGTGATTTTCGTTTTCTTCTTTATTAATATAATAAACGCTGACCGTATTTGCAGGCGTCTCTTCTTTCTTCCGCACCCGGCAAACATTCCGGTCAACAGCAGACAGCCCAAAAGCAGCGCAACCGCCCGCATTTTTCTGATCTCTGACATAATCTTCTCCAAATTTTCTGAAATCACTTGATGTAGGACAAGGGGATTTTCACCGTAAAGGTCGTGCCCTGTCCTTCCACGCTGCTCACTTTGATCGAACCGCGGTGCAGCAGAATCGCATTTCTGGTGATGGCAAGTCCAAGGCCGGTGCCTCCGATTTCACGGGAATGCGATTTATCTACTCTGTAAAAACGTTCATAAATATGCTCGTAATCCTCCTCCGGGATACCGATGCCGGAGTCGGAAACCTCTACCGTGAAAAACTGATGATCCGCGTCCAGAAGCACCTTGACCCAGCCGTGTTCTTTATTGTATTTAATCGCATTTTCCACAAGGTTCGTGAAAATCTGAGATATTTTGACCTCGTCCACCTCTGCCGTAACCGGGCGCAGGCTTTCCAGAACCACCTCGATGTCCCGTTTGCGGGCGATGGGACGCAGGCGCTTTAGCGTCGTTTCCAACAGCTCGTTGATATCCACTGCGGAAATGTCCATTGAGCCTTCGGTTTTGTCCATTTTTACAAGGGAAAGCAGGTCGTTGATGATTTTATTTTCCCGCTCGATTTCCTCCGTAATGTCCTGCATAAACTCCTGATACAGCTCCACCGGCACGTCCGGCTGCTGATTCAGGGAATCCGCCAGCACCTTGATCGAGGTCATGGGCGTCTTCAGCTCGTGAGAGACATTCGATACGAATTCCTGCCTGGAATCGTTGATGACCTTCATTCTGCCCAGCAGCTGGTTGAAGGCATCCACGATATGCTCGGTTTCCAGATAATCCGGTACGGAAATCGGCTCGTCCGTGAAACCGTCCTGACCTCACTGATCGCCTGGGTTACACGCTTAAAGGGCATAATCAGGATGTGCGAAAAGAAAAAGACGATGCCGATAATGATAATTCCCATCAGAATTTCCAGAATCAGGGCTTTCCGGCTCAGGATGTCCAGCGTCGTCGCAATGCTGTCTGTCGATGCACTGGCCAGAATCACGCCGCGTACGATGCTCGTCTGCCCTTTTTCCCCGTCTACCGTCTCCGTAATCGGAACCGTCATCTCGATATAGCCGTTCGTCTTGTCGTAGCGGGTCGTACTTTCCCCGCGGAAGCACTTGATCACCTCCTCGGAAATCATCGTTTTCCCCTCGCTCATGGCGTAGGTGTCTTTCACAATGCGAAAATTGCTGTTGATAATCAGCACACGGCCGTCATACAGGTTGGACATCTGCTCCAGCTCGGCATTGACGACATCGGAGGTTGGATTTTGCAGGTAGTTGTAATTGACCAGGTGATTTGCGATAATCCGGTACTGGGACGCGACGTCCGAGCCGCGCAGATTCACCGCACGTTCTTCGTAATTATTCAGAATGCCCAGGCGCATGATGTCGCTGGGCACGATTCCGATGATCAGCATCAGGAGGAAAATGTAGGCCTTCAGGCTGCGGAAGATCGGAATTTTATAAGTGAGCCGCCGGAATAATCCGGGGGTTTTGCTGCTTGTGTTCATGAATGCCTCCGGGGGGTGTAAAAGGATGGGGCTGGTGTCGAACGCTGCCGACGGGAAACCGGACCTTTTGCTTTTGCAAAAAGCCCGGTTCGCGTTATACCGTCATTGGACAACCGGCAAAAATCTTCTGCAAGCAGAGATTTTGCCGCTTGTTCATCGGTCCGGTTCTGCTTATACGCGGAAGAAGTACCCCACTCCCCATTTGGTGTGGACGTAGCGGGGTTCGCTGGGGTTGGTTTCAATTTTTTCGCGGAGGCGGCGGATGTGGACATCTACGGTGCGGACATCCCCGGGATAGTCTGCGCCCCAGACGAGGTTCAGCAGTTTTTCACGGCTGTAGACTTTACTCGGATTGCGGATCAGAAGCTCCAGCAGGTCGAATTCTTTTGCAGTGAGATTGACCTCTCTGCCGGAAATGCTGACGCGGCGGCTTTCGCAGTCCACGCGCATATCTCCGCTTTCCAGAATGCTTTCCGGCTTTGCGATCTGTCCTCTCGCAGAGGTACGGCGCATAATCGCCTTGATGCGCGCCTTTACCTCAAGGATGTTAAAGGGCTTGGTGATGTAGTCATCTGCACCGTATTCCAGTCCCATGATTTTGTCCATGTCATCGTTTTTGGCTGTGAGCATTACGATCGGAACATCCGAAAACTCCCGAATCTGCTGGCATACTTCGGTTCCGCTCAGTTTTGGCAGCATAATGTCGAGAGCAGAATCATATCAAATTTCTGCTCTTTTCGCACACAGCAGCGCCTCTTCTCCGTCATATGCGCAGTCCACTTCCATTCCATCCTGCTCCAGGCTGAACCGGATTCCTTTTACAATCAGCTTTTCATCGTCCACAACCAAAACTTTCTTTGCCATGTTTCTCCACTTTTCCCGACCGGACAATCCGTTTCTCGCTGTTTGTCCGGATTCTTTCTGTCTATGATTAAACTGTAATTTTGTCTTTGATTTTTGAAAATGCAGCCTGCTTGATTCCGCTGATTTTCATGATATCCTCAATCTGCGCAAACGCTCCATGCTGCTCCCGATAGCTTATGATCGCCTTTGCCCGGCTTTCCCCGATTCCAGGCAGCGTCATGAGTGCAGCAACGTCCGCTGTGTTGAGGTTGACCAGACCGTTCTCCAAGGCCGGAGCGCTGTTGCTTCGCACATTTCTGTCTGTCGTTTGCATATCGCTGTCCGGCGAAGTCTGGATCCCGGCTTTCTTTTTCTGTCTGTCCGTCAGCGCAGCTTTCCGATTTTGTCATGATATAAATCTGACAACCGTCCACGATTTCTTCCGCCAGGTTGCAGCATGCTTCATCCGCTTCCGGCAAAAAACCGCCTCCTGCCTCCACGGCGTCTATAATTCTGCTGCCTGCCGGAAGCTCATAGACCCCCGGAGCGGATACTGCTCCGCAGATGTGCACCACAAGGGTTTTTGCTTCCTCTGAGGAAGCATCGGAGAGCTCTGCCCGGTCTGTGCTTCCCGGCACTTGGCTCAGCCTTGCGGTTTTGATCCGTGTCCCCGGCATTTGACTCAGCCTCGCGGTTTTGGTCCGTGTCCCCGGCATTTGACTCAGCCTCGCGGTTTTTGGTCTGTATTCCCGGCATTTGGTTCAGCCTCGCGGTTTTGGTCCGTGTCTTCGACCTTTGATTCTACTTTGCGGTTTCCATCCCCATAGGCTATGCTTTCCTTTTCCGACAAAAAGAGCTCTTCCCGCTGTGCCCCACAGGCCCCTCGTCGGACATAGCGTTGCCCACAGAATTCCCCATAAAACCACTCTCCAAAGCCGGTTTGTTCTTTTTTCTGTTTCCAGGGATCTCAATTTTTCTCCTGCGGCGCGGCATGCCGCAGCAACTGTTTGAAATATCGGCATTTTAACCTCCATTCCGCAGGCGCTTTGCGCCGAAGGAACCGCAGCAGAACTTCCAGTTCTGCGCTGCGATCCTGGCTACTTTTGTGACGCCTGCGGCACAAAGAGCTGTGTAAAAATAAGCGATCACGCTTATTTTTTCACACTATCTCCTTTTCCATGTTCGAAAAGGCCCCATTTCCTGCCGCATATCAGTATTGTATGTCAGAACCGGGTATTTGACAAGCCGGAAAGCTTTCCAAAAATGCTTCCGTCACAGCCCCTATTTCCTGTATTTTGCCAATACGGAAAGCATTTTCCCAACGTCCAGCGGTTTGGGCAGATGCTCATTCATTCCTTCCCGCTTCACCCGTTCTGCATCCTCCCAAAAGGCGTTGGCCGTCAAAGCAATGATTGGGATACTTTCGGCATCTGCACGGCCGCTGCTGCGGATCGCCCGTGCCGCCTCGCAACCGTCCATGATCGGCATCATCAGATCGGTCAGGATCGCATCAAAGGTACCTGCCGGCTGCTCCAGAATAGCGCTCCACCTCTTCTTTTTCCATTGTATGCCTTTGTGATCTGTACACCTGCATCTGTCAGAAAGGTTTCCGCAATCTCCATATTCAGCTCATTGTCCTCTGCAAGAAGCACACGCATTCCGGAAAGATCCACGTTCTGATCCTCTTCTTCGATTTTCTTACATTCCTGTTCCTTGAGCCCTTCAAACAGGAGCGTGACCGTAAATATGGTTCCAACTCCTTTTTTTTGCTCTCCACCGTAAACGGTTTCCGTCCATCTTGTCGATCAGATGCTTGACGATGGACATTCCCAGTCCGGTTCCCTGGGTTACACTTTTTATCGGTATTTTCCGGGAAAAGGGTTCAAACAGATGGGGAAGAAATGCTGTGCTCATGCCGATCCCGTTATCCGAAATCACTGTCTGACAGGATATCAGGTTTTCCCCCGATAGCCTTTATAGTCACCTGACACAGGACATATCCTCCGGCATCCGTATATTTGATCGCATTTCCCAAAATAATTTGATAAAGATCTGTCTGACATGCAGAGCTTCCAAGCACACAGCCGACTGCTGTACCTTCTGTCTGTTCTTCATATTTTAAAAGAACTCCCTTATCTGCTGCCCGGGGTTCCACGATCGTGATAATTTCCTGCCAGAGCTCTTTTAAGCAAAACGGCTCTTTCGTAAGCTGAAGGTTTTCTTCATCCAGCTTGTTAAATTCCAGTACATCGTTAATCAGTTCCAGCAGATGCTTTGCCGCAACCTTTTCCTTCGCACGGTTTGCATCCACCAGCGCTCTGTCCTCCCTGTGGCGGTCGCTGATTTCGATCATTCCGATAATGCCGTTTAACGGTGTCCGGATATCATGTGACATTCGGGACAAAAATCCGGTTTTTGCTGCATTTGCACGCTCTGCCGCCTCGCTTCGCCTGCTTTTAACTCCTCTTCATTTTTGATCAATCGCAGCGATCGAGCGCTCCGTAATATAAAAAATGATCAAAAAGAAAGCACCAGTACCAAGAAACATGGTTTGCTGCAACATAGATCAGATTTTGGTTCGCCTCTAAAATGTCGTAGGAAACTGCAAGATTATATTCCCCATATTTTTCATAGACCAGATATTGCTGTCTGTCACTGATTTTCACACTGGTCCGATACCGCTTTCCTTCCTGCAGGTTTCCTTCTTCCAGCCGGTCGGAATCCTGCAGCTCATAGAGCAATACATCCTGCCGCGTGGTTGCAAGCATTTTTCCTGTGGTGGCATTTAGCAGAAAAATATTCATTCCGGAGGTAATCGGCATCTGCCGAACCAGATTTTCCACGCTGGCACTGTTCATTTTTGCAAGCAGTCGGCTGGGGGTAATGCCAATCTGGATCATGGCCGTGCCGGAAGAATTCCAGACGATGGCATACATCATCATTTTGCCTTCTGCAGTATTCGGCACCATATCCTGACACATGGAAAGCGTTTTATCTGTCAGCATGGGCTTAAAATATCCCATTTGTTCGCCGGAAGAAAAGCTGTAGCCAAAATACTCCGGATTTGTTCCTGCCACGATACATCCGCCCGTATTGATAATGTGAATTTCGTCCACACGCAGCTGTTTTGCGATCTTACGGTACTCCTCTGTGGTCTGATATAGTCTTCCTTCCATTTCAAGGGATTTGCCACTGTCTCTGCCTCGCAGCGTATACTCTTCCTTCAGGGTTTCCAGAAGCGTCTGATAGCTTTCTTTATTTTTCTTCGATCACGTCCTCCAGCTGCTGCAGGATCATCTCGCTGGCGATCAGGCATTATGCCGATTGCTCAGCATCTGAAGAGAAACGCTTCCTATCCATATGATAATAAACGATGTCAGAATGATTCCATAAATCCGTCTGGTCCGATTTCTATTTTTACTCATAAAGCGGCGCTCCTTCGTGAACTGTACACTAAGTATAGCATTTTTTCGATGTTTTACATAGTGTCTTGTGTTTCTTTGCAGACAAGTCTATACTGACCTTGTGTAGTATTAAAAACGGAGGGTTATTTTACTTTATGAGTAAGCAGGCAGCACAAAACACATCAAATCAGATCACTGAAGGAGTCATCTGGAAGCAGCTTCTGATTTTCTTTTTCCCTATTTTATTTGGAACTTTTTTTCAGCAGCTCTATAACACTGCCGGATGCGATCATCGTCGGCAAATCTTTAATGGCAGGAAGCGCTTTACCTCTGTTGGGGGAGCTCTGCTTCCACGATTATCAACCTGCTCGTCGCTTTTTCGTCGGGCTTTCTTCCGGTGCAACTGTTATCATTTCCCAGTATTACGGCGCAGACAACCGGCGCAGGGTCAGTGATTCCGTTCATACCGCTATTGCACTGGCAATTGCAGGCGGCGTTGTAATTATGCTGCTCGGATGCTTTGTTTCCGCACGCTTTGCCCTGACCGCGATGGGAACGCCGGACGACATTCTTTCCCTTTCCCTGACCTATATGAAAATTTATTATCTCGGCACGATTCCGTCCATGATCTACAACATGGGCTCTGGTATTCTGCGCGCTGTCGGCGATTCCAAACGGCCGCTCTATTTTTCTGATCGCTTCCTGTCTGGTCAACATTGTGCTCGACCTTTTTATTTGTCGCAGTGCTCGACATGGGCGTTGCCGGAGCTGCGATTGCGACGATTGCGTCCCAGTTTTTCTCCGCGATCCTGACACTGATCGCCCTGCTGCGCACACAGGATTCCTATCGCCTGATCGTTTCCAAAATCCGGTTTCACCGCGATCTTTTATTTGACATCATCAAAATCGGTCTGCCTGCCGGTCTGCAGTCCGCAATGTATTCGATTTCCAACCTGTTGATCCAATCTTCCATCAACTCCTTCGGAACCGATACAATCGCAGCCTGGACCGCTTATGGAAAAGTGGACAGTATTTTCTGGATGATTATGGGTGCTTACGGCGTTTCCATCACGACCTTCGCCGGGCAGAATTTCGGCGCCGGAAAATACGACCGTATCAAAAAAGTGTCCGCATCTGTCTCGGCCTTGCTGCCGTGACCAGCCTTTTTCAGCTTTATCGTTTTGAATTTCGGCGGAACGATCCTGCTTTTATTCACACGCGATACCAATGTCATCAACATCTGCATCGGCATGATGCGTGTCGTTTCTCCCGCCTACATTACTTACATCTGCATCGAAATCGCTTTCCGGTACCTGCCGCGGCTGCGGGGATTCCTTTCCCGATGCTGCTGACCTGCTTTGGAGTCTGTGTCCTGAGGATCCTCGGATCACAATTGCCGTTCCCCTCAGACATGAGGTCGCAACAGTGGCTTTTCCTATCCACTGACCTGGACCATTACATCGATCTTGTTTATCCTCTATTATAAGCGTGGAAAATGGATGCAGAAGGATACCCTGCGCAATGCACCCCAGGGGCAGGGAAAGGACGCGTAAGCGCTTCCAAAAAATCCCGGCAGAGCAACTTTTTTAGGGGCTTTGCCGGGATTTTCTGTTACAGTCAAATACCACGAATGTTTAACACTGCTTAACCTCGTTAAGCATTTACTGCCTCTTTTCTCTTCGCCATAAACTTTCTGATGTCTTCTGCTCCGCGCAGATGGGTAATTCTCAACTCATTTTCCGTCTTTCTGCAGAGAGATTCCATATAGGAACTTTCAATCGCATCCGCAAACAATTCTGCCTGTTTTCTCCAGAAACCAAAAGTTCTTTTTAATACTCGAAGTTGCTATATTTAACACCTCCCTTATAGTATGCCGCACCAATTATCATATCTCTATTATATGCGTTTAAAACATTTTTTCAATACAATCCAAGCTGTTTACTCTGCGATTTCCGCCGATGCTTCTGCAGCAGTTTCCTGCTTCAATACCTCCGCTGCCTGCTTTGCTCCGTCTGCGTTGATCGTGATATTGCGGTTCACTTTTTGCATCATAGGTTCCTGCTTTTACAACCTCCGCAGGTCGATGCCCACGGTTTCTTTCATGGTTTCAAACAGCTTTGTCATCACTGCCGGTACGTTTCCTGCTACCTGGTCCCTTTTTCGTTTGATCCGTCCGAACCGCCGATGATCGTGATCTTGTCGATCTGGGTCAGAGAGGCTCTGCGATCTTGCCTGCGATATCGAGGCAGCACCTTGATGAGCAATTTTCCGCCATTGCCGCGTTGTTGTATTTCTGATAAGCCTGCGCACGTTTTTTTCCATCGCTTCCGCCTCCGCAACACCTTTGGCGCGAATCGCTTCTGCTTCGGCTTCTCCGACCATGCGGATACCTTTGGCTTCCTGTTCTTTAGAGAACAGATCCGCTTTCCTGCCTTGCAGTGCCTCTGCAGCCTTTTCTGTTTCGAATTTCTTTGCTTCCGCTTCTTTCTGACGTTCAAACAGCTCTGCTTCCCGCTTTCTGCTGACGTTCGAATTTCTCCCGCTTCCGCTTTTTCTTAACCTGTGCATCCAGCGATTTTTCCATCGTCTCTGCTTCACGCTGTTTTAAGAGCACCAGACGTTCCTCTTTTGCAATGTTGGCATTTGCCGCAGTTACTTCGATGGTCTTTCGCTGTTCCTCTTTCTGGATCTCATATGCCGCATCCGCTTCCGCCCGCTTGCTGTCCGCGTTTTTCTGAAGCTCTGCCTTCTGCATATCCACAGCTCGTTGTTCTTGATGGCGATCTCTCTTTCGGAATTGATCCGCGCGTCGTTGGACTGACGATCCGCTTCGCTGCGTTTCTTTTTCTGCCTCAGCCTTTGCAATCGCTGCCTTTTTTTTCTTGATCTGGGGAAATGTTGTCGATACCAAGGTCATCAATGACACCGTTGGAATCCGTAAAGTTCTGCACATTGAAGCGACAACGTCAGACCATGCAGCCAGGTCGAGGCTCGGCATTTTCCTTTACCAGGTCCGCGAATTTCTGGCGGTCGCTGACCATTTCCTCCAGACGCATGCGGCCTACGATCTCACGCATGTTGCCTTCCAGAACCTCTCTCTACCTGCGCAATGTACTGGGTGTTCTGATTCAGGAAGTTTTCTGCTGCCTGCTTTAATTTTTCGGGCTCGCTGGAAACCTTGACGTTAACTGCTGCGTCCACCTGAATGTTGATGTAATCCGCCGTCGGCACCGCTGCTTCTGTCTTCACATCGATCGGGATCAGCTTTAAGCTCAGCTTGTCAAGACGTTCCAGAAACGGGATCTTGATACTCGATTTCCCGATAATGATCTTTTTGCGCAGGCCGGAAATAATAAATGCCGTGTCCGGAGGTGCTTTCACATACCCGGAAGCGATAATTCCAAGCAGCGCGATCACTGCGATTATGGCAACAACAGCTCTAAACTAATTCCTGTAAACATACTCATTCTCCTTTTTTTCTCCACCGGTCTGGTGGACTCGTAAAGTAAATAGCTTCGGTCGCTGTCAGGCGACTTTTCCGGAAAAGTGCTTTTCCCCGGAGGGTTTGTTTCACACACCGCTTTCCAACGAAACAAAAAACGAGGCCTCTATTACAACCTGACAGCTGCAATAAAAAGTCTCGCGCGTTTCATTTAATACGGACATCTGCAGCAAATCGATTATCATCTGGCTGCTTGTCGGGGTGACGGTTTCAAACCACCTCTCGGTGCTGGCTACTCCCTTTTATTGTTGAAAATAAATTATAGCACTTTTTTTATTTTGTCAACACCCTGTCGATATATCGTTTTGTCAAAGAAATGTTTGCGTCAGACCGAATACATATTTTGAGGCACCGCATTTGGAGAATATCTGGGAATGATTTATGATTTCTATTGACATAAAAAATCTGCTCTGCCTATAATAATAGTAGTAGGAAAAAGCGTGCTTTCCAGTGGGCTAACACTAAAATCTGATATGCTTGTCAATCCTGTGATTGACCGTTGGCGGACAACACTAAAATCCGATATTTTTACCGGTATTTTACCGGTCGTTGGCAGACAACATTAAAATTAGCCACAAAGAGGGAGTATATAGTACAATGGTGCTATTACTCTCTCTTTCCATATCTATTATTTATGATCTTTCAGGAAAATCTATGTATATGTAGTCTAACCGTTATTCTTTATGGAGGATTTCCGAACTATTTATGAAGTTTACAAAAGAAGACGCACGTAAAGAGTTCTGAATTGTGCGGAAGCAATATCAACAAAACCTTTTGCATAAGAAGTTGCTTATCATTTTCAGAGAAAGAACAGGATAATTCCATTCGGTTTTATAGAAGTCATATTTCATGAGAGAAATTACCAACACCTGACCGGATTAGAACTGAAGGGATACAGCGATTTTTTTGTTTTTCAACTGTCAAAGAACAGGATTGCTTTTTTATATTTTGTCAACACTCTGTCTCCCGCTGTCAGGGTTGTTTCATGAAGCGATAAATTCAAACATTTTTTTTGGCTATTCAATTATTCTTCGTGAAACAACCCCTAAAATTGCTTATACAGGCAAGACATTTTATGCAACTTTTTTATGCTTCTTCCCGTTTATGCTATTGCTTTGCCGGAACATGAAAATAAAAAGGAATCTCCGGCGCACAGGAGCTGCACGTTCATCTAAGCTCCGGCCAGTACTTTACATTTGCTTCTATCAAATCGTCCAGTATTAACTTAGCAACCGCCGCGCTTGGAACTGTTTTAGACATGGTAATCGCCTGCCACATTTTTTGATAGCTTTTCTCAACCCAGGCGTCAACAACCAGCTTTTCCGCCGCTATCTGCTGCTCCATAAGCCCTTTTTCGAATACCGGTATTTTCCCGACCTTTAATGGTTCATATCCATTCTTCCCTACAATACAGGGAATCTCAATCATTGCGTCATAGGAAAAATTTTCAATCGCGCCATGATTGGGCACGATTAACAACATTCTTTTCCTGTGTGTGTTATATGCCAGCGCTCTTGCCAGATCAACAATATACTCCGCATGATTTCCCACTTCGAAGCCGCAATTTTCCACATTCTTTGTCTGAATACAAGCCTTCGAGCACTCTTCAAACACCCGTTTTCTCTCCCCTCCCTTACTTCATCTGTTCTTGTGTAATTTAAATCTGAGTGCTTCACCACATAGTCCGGGTATAAATAATACTTTAAATACGTATTTGGAATGAAATTCCACGGGTCAACCACATAGACGTCTTTCGCCTTATTATAAGTATCCGTCCAGCTTTTTATCATCTGTATGCCATCTATTTGGGGAAGTATTAAACCGTTCTCTTTCACGTAGCCTTAAAGCAATACGTAACTTG